>Ga0308012_10000908_pt1 | contig 16648 bp, 9 predicted proteins | sample Neamet179_FD_203133 | JGI IMG/M metagenome (GOLD analysis project Ga0308012, IMG submission 203133) | Marine microbial communities from water near the shore, Antarctic Ocean - #179 | ecosystem: Environmental > Aquatic > Marine > Unclassified | place: Southern Ocean | collected 2014-07-25 | reverse complement strand
ATTGGCTTCAATACGGCTTAAGTCTAAAATATCATTAATTAGTTCAAGTAAATGTAAGCTATTACCGTGAATAACTTGAATATCTTCTTTGACTTTATTCTTATCAATATCATCATAAATTATCGATTCTGCATGACCAACAATAGCGGTAAGTGGCGTACGAATTTCATGGCTCATATTCGTTAAAAATTGGCTTTTAACTTGGTCGGCTTTCTCTAATGCTATCGTTAATTTTTCAAGCTCATAAGTACGTTGTTTCACACGTAGCTCTAATTCTTTTGTTAAACGTTGCTCTAAGTAACGACGATAAATAGAAAAAACTAACCCGAGAATGAGTACTAAGGTTAAAATAATAATATTACGTTGCTGTTCAACCTTGGCCGATTGTAAAATTTGTAATTTTCTCCGTTGCTCTAAATCGACTATTTTTTGATTTAATTGCTCCGCTTCAAATTCAGCCAACTTGTCATTCAATAAATTATTTGCGGTACGTTGATAATTTTTTTCATATTGTTGTTGATCAGTCAGTGCTTTAATAAATTGTTTATTAGCCGCATTAATCAAAGCAGAAATAGCTAAGTTTTCTGTTAATAACGTTTGGTAATCTATTTTTTTTCCTACGACGACTGATTGCTGAATAAGCTCCTGAGCTTGTACTAAATTTCCAGAATAGAAAGCGGCTTTAGCTAAACTTTGTAGGCTGCCAGCATAAGCCTTTTGATGACCAACCGCTTTACTCACAACTAATGCTTCTTTACCGTAGAATGTCGCTTTTTCAACATCAAATTCATCATTATATACCTCTGATATATTATGTAACTGTGAGGCGACATCATGCTTATGGTCATTACGTTTAAAATAATGTAGTGAAGCCATAATATTTTTTTTAGCTAACTTTAGTTGACCTGAGTGTTTATAAGCGATACCCAAATCAGCCCTCGCTGTGGCAACACCATAGTTATCGCCTAACGCCTGCCGCTTCGCTATAACCACTTTTAACATATCAATAGCACTATCAAAACGCCTTAGACTAATATACAACGCGGCAATATTATATCGAACATCAATTTTATCGATTTCATCGCCGTAACGAGCATATAAAACCTCAGCAAGTTGATAATTTATTAAAGCTGAGTTCGCTTGTCCTAAATTGGTATAAACTAGCGCAATATTATTTAATAAGTTGGCTCGTTCTATGGCAAAATAATTAAGGCTATTCGCTTGATTCGTATCATAATACGTAAGTGATTTTTGATAGAATGTTAAGGCTTGTTGCAACTCACCTTGATAATAGTAGAGTATACCTAGCATCTTATTTATTTGAGCTATTAAACGATAGTCTTTAGCTAACTCAGCTGAACTTAGGGCCCTACGAGTAGCCTCAATTGCTTGATTATATTGATGAAGAGATAATAGAACTTTCCCTTTTTGCAATAATATATCAGCTTTATCCGTATCATTAAAAGGACGAGATTTAATGAGTTGCGATAAGTCGGCTAATGCTTGTGTTTTATCTTCTTGGGAATTTATTCTATTTAACTTTTGAAGTAATGAGATATTTTTCTTTTTAACTTGATGAGTTTTATCAACTCCCCAAGCATTATAAGCACCTCCCAGTCCCCACAGAGTTAATATACAAAAGAGTAATAATATTTGCTTCAGGCGTTCCATCATGTCGATATTTGCAACTCAATTTTTTCTCTTGGAGTACTACTGCATCTAATTTACAGTATTCTTAAGTATTATTTATAGCATTAATTACACTTAAAAAATATATAAACAAAGCCAGTATCAAGATTGTCTTTATAATATTAAGGAGTCGATAATATTTGTATATTAATTAGAGGCTGTTGATCTTTATACGTTGTTTTGCAGCGACTCCTTTATTATGTTTTTTAAACTGTTGCCATATTAATACCACCAATACCGGCGCAAAAGTTAAGGGAACAATTATGCTGTTAAAGATAGCTTCACTCGGCTCAGGATAACGTAAGTTGTATAAGGGGAGCGTAGCGGTTAACAATATCATAGCCCGTGTCTCAACCCTAAAATGTAATACTAATAAAGGGAAAAACCAAATACTGTACCAAGGGTAACCCGTTGGTGATAATATAAATAAGACAAAAATTACCCAAAGCCATTGATAACCAACACAAAAAAAAGGCACCTCACAAGTGCTTTTATTAGCTATTCTTGGCTTTACTACCATGCGATTTGGCTTAGTCACATAGATCACAAACAACGAAAACATTACCATTGTCAGTATTTTAGCCATTTGATTTAAATCCTCAAACCAACTTAAATTAGCATCATAAAGTATATACTCAAGACAAGACTCTATAACACTAAACACAAAAGCATTCACTTGCCAAAATTGACTATATTGATGCAAACCAGAAAAATAATTGAACGCTATAATTTGCGGTAAAATAATCATCCCCGTCAACCCAACAAAGGTCATCGTAAAATGCACAAGCGCTTTTTTGCTTGGTTTTTTTCTCGTATAAACTTGATAAGCCGCTATCGGAGCTAACACAATAGGCCATAGCTTAATTCCCACAGCAAGTGCCAACAAGGTAGCACTGTATTTATACTTAGCTTTGTGTAAACAATAGAGAGCACTAAGAATAAAAGGTACGAGTAGTAAATCCATATGCGCTGAATTTATCCCCTGAATAATAACAATTGGATTTAACCAATACAAAGCGATAAGAAATTTAGGTCGACGATACAACACGAGTAATTTCAACAGCAACCAAAATGTTACCAGTTCAGCTGCTAGTAAAATTAACCGCCAAATATATATATCAAAAGATGAAATAATAGACGTTAAACTGAAAAAAAATTGTGCTACAGGAGGATAAATAGACTGAACATGAGGATAAGCAACACGCTCAAAAAGAGGCTCTTGCTTTAAATATGCCAGAGAGGGTTTACCTTGATCGGTATATTTAGCTTGCCCATTAAAATCGAGCTTACGATTCGATAGCGCATCAGTTATAGAAGGTATCCCCTGTACTTCATTCGGTGAAATACGATAGGGATTATGGCCATGAACGACAACAGAACCGTCGAAAAAATAACGATAAAAGTCATCTTCTAAAATCGGTTCGCTAGGAACAAATAATAACCGAGCAGACAAGCCGCATATAAAAATAATTCTTAATGAAGGTGATTTACGTTCAGAATTATCAAGTCTATCAATGTAAAATATAAAACTAACGCCAGCACAGCACATTAGCATTACATACCAATAAACGTATTTATCGGGCCATATTTGGCTGTATTCAAACTTAAAAGAGAGGGCAAAAACCGCTAACAAAAAAAGTGATATCAATGTTAACGCTAGACGCCCTAAATAATTTTTTCGCTTATCTAGGTCCACCTTATTACCTCTTACCTTTATTTACTTCTTCTTAAAAGATTAAGACCCTCCTTTGTAGCCACCAGAAGATCCTGAACTAAAGGATTGCTGATTTCTAGGTGCAGAAAAAATTAGATTTTTCCAATCAAATTTATGCTTCTTACTTACGCTTTTTACATTTAATAACTCAGCTTGCATAGTGCCTGTTGCATATTTTCTTACGTGTGTCAGCATTTTTTGATCATCATCATTAAACAATGTCGCTTTATTCCAAACCAATAAACTAGATAACCTAACTTCTGACTTACGCACGTCGACATTTTTCTCCTTATTAAGGAATGAGGTCGCTAAAGTCGCCAGTTGCTTATAAACTTTTTTGCGGGTAAATGCCTCATAACCACTAAAGCCTTGACCTTTGACACCATAAAACAAACCATAGATAACTAATGGATCCGCCCAATTCTGTATTAATACCTGTTGCTCTATATCATTTATCGATAAACTTATTGTTTCTACCGCAATGACCTTTTCAGACCACCATTTACCAACATCCGTTGGCGTGCCTCTTCGGTTTTTTAAACGTTTAGCTTTTTTAGTATTTTCCGCTATTTTTTCAATGACTAAGACATTATGTAAATTAAGCCAAAATGCCAGCTGTTCATCTTTATTGAGTTGAGACACCGGTATATTAGATAAATATGTTTTATATTGCTTAACGTACTTTAATGCACGGCCTTGTAGCTTATAGTAACTGTATGTGTCCTGTTTATTACTGCTTTCAGTAATAAACCCTAATATAGTGGTCATCGGCGTATGATTGACCGTAGAGGCTTCTTCTGGAACATTCACTGCCCAACGAGAGTGTACATTTTCTTGTGCTGTTACCGTTAAGTTAATAGTTAAAAAACATAATGCCAACAGCCCTATTACAGGAAATTTTTTAATATTAAAGTGATACATGTTTTACCTCTGCCTATTAATTTTATTACATAACAATATTAGAGGGTGTTACCCTCTAAATTATTTCATTTATTTTAAATTTTTTTATTCAAATATCACTCATATTCAACGACCTTAAGCGTCACTATTTAGTTATGCCTAATTTATGTAACACACTGTTTTTACGTAATGATAAGCCTTTAATATCTTCAATCATAACATACAGACATGGAATAAATATTAAAGTCACTATCGTCGCAAATAATACGCCAAAGGCTAAAGATATAGCCATAGGAATAACAATTTGTGCTTGAGCACTTACCTCGAAGAAAATAATAGGTACTAAACCTATAAAGGTCGTTATTGAAGTGAGCATGATAGCTCTAAAGCGTTTCGTCCCTGCATGGACTACTGCCTCTTTTAATCTCACGCCTGACTTTCTGGCGTTGTTAACATAATCCACCATTACGAGCGAGTCATTGACTACGACACCAGAAGCGGCGAGTATGCCCATAATAGACAGTGCACTTAAGTCTAGACCTAACATAAAATGCCCCATAACGGAGCCAATAACACCAAAAGGAATCACTACCATAATCATGGTAGCTTGTGAGTATGATTTTAATGGTATCGCTAGCAGTGAAAAAATAACCAATAATGATATAACAAAATCTCGCTTTTGATTATCTGCACTGTCCATTTCTTCTTGGATGCTGCCTGACACTTCACTGTTAACTTCTGGGTATTTTCTCAACAATGCCGGTATAAAATTATCTCTAATATCATTAGCGACTTTAAAAGGCTCTACCTGATCAGCGTCAACACTGGCCCACACATTAATAATACGTTTACCGTTTTCTCTTCGAATACGCGTAACACCATCAGTCAGTGTAATGTCAGCTAATTCAGATAACGGTAATTCTGCACCATTAGCGACCTTAATCAATACATCATCAACATCACTAATAGAACTACGCTCTTCTAGCGGATAACGCACCATCACTTTAATTTCTTCACTGTCACGTAAAATACGCTGCGCTTCTAAACCATAAAAGCTGTAACTAACCTGGGCTGCAATATCCGCCAATGTTAAGCCCAAACTGTATGCAATAGGCTTTAATTCAAATTGAACTTCTTTCGCGCTTGTCTGCCGGCTATCGTTAACGTCGCCAATACCTTTTAATGAATTAAGTTTTGCTTTAAGTGCTTTTGCTGCAGCCAATAACGCCACATCACTATTACTTTCTAGCCTAAACGCTATATCGCCATCATCGCGACCGCTTCCAAATAAATTGTCATCGATGGTAAATGATTTCACGCCAGGGTAGTTAGGGATAGCGGCTCGCCATAAATCAGCCAGCTCAAAAGTATTAATAGGCCGTAATTCAGGTATGACTAACTTCATCATTAATTGCCCACTTGTTCGACTACGTAAGTCAACTTGCATATCCGATATCATTGATTGTCCATATTCTGCTTCAATGTCTTTATCAACTCGGTGAATAATACGTTGCACATTTAATAGCGTTTGTAATGTTGATTTTTCCGAGGCATCAACATTCATTTCAATGCTAATTTTTGGAAAGTCATGGGGTATTTTAGGCTGCCCAATAAAACGTACAAAGCCACCACTAAATAAGCCAGCACTAATTAGCATTAAGCTAATAAAAAACATTAATACGCCGTAACGGTATTCTATAAAAAGCACTAAAGCAGGACGATACCAATTATCAATAAAACTTTTGAGTTGTTTATCAACCCAAGCACGAACTCTATCAATAGGATTTTTAGGATTAAAGGCGGTAATTTTCATTTTGACTAAGTGAGCGGGCAAAAGAAGCTTTGATTCAATTAGAGAAAAAATTAAACAGAGGATCACAACAGAGCCAATGGCTTTACCAAATGCAGCAGAAGGCCCTTCTCCAAAAAGAAAAGGAAGAAAGACCGCAATAGTGGTTAATACTCCAAAAGTTGCAGGCATTGCTACACGTTTAATACCGCGAATAACATTGTCGGTACTGTGGCCGTGCAGCTCTATTTCTTCATGAGCACTCTCTCCCATTACAATGGCATCATCAACAACGATACCTAACACTAAAATAAAGGCAAAAAGGCTAATAACGTTAATCGTTATATTAATAAACTCCATTGGCATAACCAATAATGTTCCTAAGAAACAGACGGGTAATCCCATCATTACCCAAAACGCTAGACGTACACGTAAAAATAATGCGAGCATTAAAAAAACGAGTACGGCACCACTTTTCATGTTGTCCATCATCATGGTTAGACGACCATCAAGGTAGTAAGTCATATCAACCCATGTTTCTAATTTTACACCTTGTGGTAACACTTTTGATTTATCTTCAACATACTTTTTAACAACATCAGCGACATCAGTAATACTTTGATTATCAGATGCACCTATAAAAATAGTAATTGAATTTTCACCATTAAATTTTGAATACTGTAAGCCTTCTTCAAAGCCGTCAATAATCGTTGTTAATTCCCCCAGTAAAACTTTACTGCCATCTTCGAGCGTCACAACAGGGAGTTGTTCAAATTCATAACCACGATAGGCTTGCTCTTCAACCCTAAGGTTAATATAACCATTTTCCGCTCTAATTTGTCCTGCCGACATATTACCGGAGTAACCACGCACAGCGTTGGCAATATCATTAAAGCTTAAGTTATATTCTCGTAATTTATCTTTACTGACTTCAATCGATATTTCATAGTTTAGGCCACTGAATAAATCAGAAATATTAACGAAAGGTAATTGTTGAATTTCATTATGTATTTTACGGCCTAACTCTTTTAATTCGCTATTGGTTAAGTTGCCGTATAGACTGAGGTACATAACTTCTTGGCGAAATTTTTCTCGTTCAACTTTAATGCGCTCCATACCCGCTGGAAAGCTAGAAATTGAGTCTATTGCTGACTTAACCTCTTCTAAAACAATTTGTGGATCATAATCCAAATCGACTTCAAAATAGCCATTAGAGTAATTACGATTAGAGTAAGTAATTACACGTTCAAGGCCTTGTACACTTTCTAATGCCTCTTCAATCTTAATGGTAATACCTTGCTCTACTTCTTGAGGGGCTGCCCCTGGATAGGGAGCGATATAGGAGATCCAATTAGTTTTTATTTGCGGAAACATTTGTTTATTAATGGTATTTATCGTTAAAAAGCCACCGACTAAAATAAAAAACATTAATAAGTTAGCCGCAACACTATTACGCGCAAACCATGCAATTATCCCTGTATTGGTATCAATATAATCAGCATCATCTGGCGTCTGTTTATCAGAAGTCATATTTATTCTCCTGAATCTTTATTATTCGCCATGTGTGTTGGCCCTTTTTCTGACTCAATATATTCTTCTTGCGCTTCTTCGGCTTCAACAGCATCATTAACTAAGGCTAATTTCATACCATCAACAGGGTAATCTAAAGTCGACGTGATTAAACGATCTCCTTCTGTTAAACCACTGGCAACAATAACATTGCTACCCTGTTGGCGAACAATATCAATCGCTACGTAATTTAATGTTGAATCACTACCTAAAATAGCCACTTTACCCTGAACGACTAAATGCCTTGGTACAACGGTTGCTTGCGCAAGCGTATTACCTACAATGTTAGCCTTAACATAACTACCAAAACGTAGTGGTGTGATGGGCTGATTATCGGTTTTATTCACTTTATTTTTTAATTGATACGGATCGTCAAATTCCGCCACTAAATAACCCATACGACTCATGCTATCAATAACACCTTCATTACGTTTAATGGTCGCCTTCCATTGCATTGGCTTACCTCCATAGACACCAATCAAATTAACCTTTGCGTTAATACCTTGACTGACTAAAAATTCCATTTGATTATCTGCCACTGGCAAACGTACTTCAGCAGTGTCCGTGGCTAACACATGACCAATTTGGCTTCCCATACTTACAAAAGAGCCTAAACCAATATTCCGACTATTGATAATGGCATCATAAGGCGATCTAATTTCTGTACGCTCTAAATTACGCTCGGCACGTAATACTGAGGCTTGCGCTGCTTTAACACGCGCAATTTCTTGGGCAAGTTGCGGTTTACGTAAGCTTAATTCTGTTGGAGAAGTATTGGTTATTTGTTTCCATTCACGTTCAGCGACTTTACCTTGTGCTATTTCTGTTTCAAGCGCGGCTCTGGCTGTTGCCATTGAAGCTTGTGCGTCAATTAATGCGGCTTCATAGTCATTAGGATCAATACGTGCTAATAATTGATTTTTTTTAACAAATCCCCCTTTAAGAAAAATGTCTTTTAACTCAACAATTTCACCTTGAACTTGCGCGACTAATTCAGTGTCATATTTTGGTGTAACCATGCCATGAGAGCTGACTTCTAATGTCATGGTTGTCATTGTGATGTTACTTACCGCAACAATGGGGGTATTTTCTACTTCAGGTTTGTCTTCTGTTGGTTTTTTCAAACTAGAAAAACCAACAAGGGCTGCAATACCTACAGATAAAATAACGATAGGTATAATAATTTGTTTTTTAGTGATCACGGTTAATCCTTTAGTCTCTAAATTTTATATTTTAGGCGATAGCTTACAATAGCTAATCAACTTACTTGCATTATAATACGATTAGAATAACCAATTATTGGTTATACAAAACAATAAAGATGTAACTCGTTATTACAAAATACACGCCATGTTAAATACGCACTCAAATTAACCTTAACATTAAAATATATTCATTACTTATCAAAGATTTAAAATTACTTAAATGATATAAATAATAATAAAATGAGTTCATCTTTTTATTCAAAATAATATATAAGTAAGTATTTGGTTATTTTAACCATTTTGTTAGTCATTTTTATTGTTCTTGTCAAATTAACCACTTAGATGCCTGTACAGCCAGTAACATTGAAATCGTTGGGTATACGCAATTGAATACGTTATAATAGTGAAAAATTTCCCTACGGCATCACCATGACTGATTCACAAAGACCATTGCAAGAGACTGAGCAAGTAAATACACACGCAAACATAGGTAAGTTCAATAACCTGAATGTAATTGCCCTCATGGACAATGGCGCTTATTTAGATGCAGGTGAATTAGGTGAAATATTATTACCTAAGAGATACTTACCTGAATCATGTCATGTAGGCGAAACGCTTAAAGTATTTCTTTACGTTGATTCAGCTGACCGCCTTGTTGCCACGACAACAACCCCTTTAGCTCAAGTAGGTGAATTTGTTTCTTTAAAAGTTATTCAAGTAAATAAAATGGGTGCCTTTCTTGATTGGGGATTACCTAAAGATTTATTAGTACCTTTTAACCAACAGCATACCGAAATGGAAGTAGGTAAATACTACCTTGTTAGAGTGTTTCTTGATCAAAGCACTGATCGTATTGCGGCATCAAGTAAGCTAGACAAATTTATTGATATTTGGCCTGCTGAATACCAAACTGGTGATAAAGTAAACTTGATCATTGGTGGTAAAACTGACCTTGGCTATAAAGCGATAATTAATGATTTACATTGGGGCTTACTTTACGACAATGAGATATTTCAACATCTACGTGTTGGTAAACAAATGCCCGGTTATATCAAACAAGTACGTGAAGATGGCCGTTTAGACCTTATTTTATCGCGTGGTAGCAAAAATAAAGTTAATGATTTTTCTGAAAAATTATTAACGCATATTGCTGATCGAGGTGGTATTACACCACTCAATGATAAAAGTGCACCAGAGTTAATCCAAAGAACCTTAGGGGTAAGTAAAAAAACCTTTAAAGCGACGGTCGGAAATTTATTAAAAAACGGTAAAGTCATACTCGTTAAAGAAGGCATCAAATTAGTTTAAGCCCCAAAATAATACAGTATTTTTTATTTTAGCCCGCACAAGTGGGCAATAATTGAATTGGTATAAGCATTAAGTTTTTATTTTACTGCACAAAAAAGGGCTATAACAAAATGTTATAGCCCTTTTTTTATGGCATCATTAAACTAACGCGACATAGCTTGAAGTTGATATTCCTCATTATATGGACACGTTCATATAAATACTATTACGATTAACAACATAGCGATATTAGGTAGTTAAAAACTACCATGAATACCAACACTTAAGCTACGCCCAGGTAGTGGTGCCACTTCTTTCAAAAAAGAGGAGTGAACACGAGCATTCTTATTCGTTAAATTTTGTCCTTTAACAAATAAAGTAAGATCATTACCAAAACCATTAATATAGTAATTAAAGTGCGCATCAAGCATGGTATACCCGTCAGTACTGGTTTCTAACTCTGCAACATCAGTTTGTTCAAAGTAATGTGTAGCACTTAATTCAGCATCAAACTTATTCGCTTGATAATTAAAAATAGCACCTATACGCATCGGTGGTATACGAGGTAAACTATTATTCCCCGAGGTATCCGTTAATTTAGCGCGAATATAATCAACCAGTAAACTCGTTTTAAAAGCTGGCGACACTTGATAGATAAACTCCGCTTCACCACCATACAATACAACATCATCTTGCTGGTATACTAAAATAGGTAGACCTTCTTCGTCTCCATGCTCATCTTCATGCTTTTCTTCATCAGAATGACCCTTCTCCTCTTCGCCATGCCCCTCTTCTTCAGCAAAAAATAGACCGGTATTTTGTTGGTAATAATAATCATCAATCTGATTATAAAAAGCACTCAAAACATAACCAAAATCACCGTTAAATTTACGAAACGTTATATCTAAGTTGAGTGCTGTTTCAAGGTTAGGCGCTTCTTCAGATAACTCTACATGAATATCATCACCCTCTATCTCTATATCAAACATTGCGCCCACTTCAAAAGTATTGGTACCTATATGTGGGCCAAATGAAAATAATTCTGCAGCAGAAGGTGCACGCTGTGAGAACGCTAAAGAAAGACCTAAGTTATAACCGGGTTTATAATCCCAAACTAAACCTGCTGATGTACTAATAGGCGTAAATGATTGTTGTTCAAATGAAACTAATTTTTCACTCCCTGCATCATCTAATTCATGACTATCTTCAAAGCCTACCAAACTGTCGGCAGCGTCTATCTTAATTTTTTCAACTCTCGCGCCTAGTTGTAATAACACTGAACCAACGTGTTTTTCTTCTAACCAAGCCAATGCAAACATTTTTGATTTAGACGGTGGAGCAAAAGCTTCTTCGCCAATCGCTTCAAAATCTGACGATTTATAATGGGCTGTCCATGCGCCTTTCCATCCCGCATAGGTTTGATGAAAGAGGTCAACACGCGCTTCTGCACTTTTATTGGTAAACGTTGTACCTATAGCACCTGATTCAATTTCTTGATGTTGATAATCGCTATAAGCAAACTTGGTAGCAACCTTAGTAATAAATTGTTGCTCAAAGTTATACTCGCCAAGCATTTGCAATCTATCTTGCTCCATTTCGGCATAAACATCTTCCTCTTCAATAGCCGAGTCATCATGACCTTCTTCGCCACCCTCTTCATGACTATGACCAGGAATACCGTATTCTCTATCCATAAAACCATAAGAAAAACCAATAAAACCTTGATCAAATAAATAGCTTGAGCCAAAGGTTGCACCACTGGAAGTAGAAGCACTATTGTCTAACCGAAGATCTCCACCTTTTTCGTGCTCATCTTCTTCATGTCCTTCTTCTTCTTCATGAATATCTGCTTCGCCAGCAAGTTTATAATCTTTAGAGTCTCGCCAAAAAGCATCTAGATGAAACGCAATATTGTCGGTACCTGTTTGAATATTAATAGAAGCCTGTTGTTCATTAGAAACATCATTATATTGTAACAAGTAATCTACTTTCTCATCGCTACTGGTTGGAATGCGATCATCAACAACATTGACGACACCACCAATAGCACCACTACCATAAAAAAGTGTTGCAGGACCTCGTAATACTTCTATTTGCGTAGCAGTACTTGTTTCTGTCGCCACAACATGGTCAGGACCTACTCTTGAAGCATCACCCACATCTAACCCATTTTGTGTAATGAGTACTCTAGGACCATTCAGTCCTCTTATTATAGGTGTACTCGCCACAGGACCATAATAGCTAGAGTGAACACCGACTTCATTTTTTAATGTCTCGCCTAATGTCGCTGATTGCTTCATTTTTAATTCGTCTTCACCGATCACATTAATCGGTAATGCAGATTCAATCGAAGAAGCATGCAATGGTGTTGCATGTACATCAATCACTTCCATAACTGACTTAGTTAAAACGATAGTTAGACCGGCTACATCATCTTCTTTAATAGTAACTTGTTCATTACTATGTCCATAATTTTTAGCGCTAATATGCAGTTCAAAAACACCTTGATTGACATCGCTAAAACTAAAGATACCCTGAGCATTTGAACGTAGCTCTTTTGAAGTATGCCCTAGCTCGATAATAGCATTCTGAATAGGCTGACCTTGTGTATTTAATACAACGCCTGATAACTTTTGAGCGAAAGTGAGAGGAGTAAAACATAGCGCAGTACCCAGTATTGAAATAACACTTGAACTCACTATTTTTTTAAGTGGATATTTTATTGGGGTATTGATATTTTTTTGATTCATAAAAAAAGACATAAACTAGTTTCCGAAAATATTTTGAAGTCAATTTGTGGATAAATAGAGTCACAAATAAACAGTTGAGTAGAAATTACATCGTGTGAAATAATGTCTACTCTGTATAAAAAACGCTAAGGTAATTACAGGAAATAAGGCGGAGCCCTCGAAGGCGGTTGAATATATACCGATAAAATCATAACGATATCAGAGCGAACAACTTTAATGCGACTGAAGATCTCGGTAACAATGGTACCAAAAATTATAGGTGCTGGCGGTGAATCAATGGCTTGCTGACATAAATGACAATTATGTTGCTCTACTATTGATAACGACTCTAAATCAACCTGTATTGCATGAGCATTATGATAAAAAAAAGTTACAAAAAAAAGCCAGAGCATCAAAGTACTCTGGCGAATGTATCGCTTGTTCATCTTGCTTTTCAATATAGTAGTCATTGAGTGTTATATTATAACATAACACCTTTGTATTCAACTATTACGAGCTATACTTTTAGTGTTTGCTTTTTAATTAAAGCAAAGTACTTTTTTGAAGGGAGGGTAATAAGTATCTAAACATATACCTATTACCATTGATAATATTCGATAAGAATATTTTTATAGTTTGAAATAAATAATTCTGTTTAAGTAGTGCTAATAATTTACCTATAATAACCAGAAAATTTTATTTATCGGGGTTAGCAAAGAATACTTAAGCCTATGAAAGAGGTTTATTAGTATAAATCTCTTTCAATAAATCAATAGGTCTCTATATTTTCTCCAGTAAATATATACAAATCACCATAAAAAAACACCAATTATGATAATTGATGTTTCTATAATTTACTACAAAGAGACTATATTCAGACTATTTTTTAAATCGGCGTAATGTTAAGCCAACTAATCCAAGAGCAAAAATAGCAAGAGAACCAGGCTCTGGAACGCTAGTCGCATTGTCAGCTTCCTCTTGGGTACTAAAACCATTAGTTCGGATGTTATCTATAGAAAAGGTCTCAGTAAATCCGCCAGTAGCAGTTTGGCTAAATGTTATTGTTGAAAAAAAACTATCACTTATAAAACCAAAAAAACTAATAAATGTAGTGTTACCGGAGTCAACATCTAAAGCAAAAGGGGCCTCTGAGTCAAACTGTACGCTATAACTATCAGTAGTATCTGAGTCAGAAAAATCAAATGCGAATGCCGTAATAGGCGAAAAGAAACTAAAAACCACATCAGGTCCATCACCAGAGCCCCCACCTGCTGGACTATTTTCGCCCCAAGCAACGCTATTTGTGGTATTTATCGCGGTACCATTAAAAGCATTAACTTCACTTGCACTATAGATACCGGCATCTTGATTTCCTCCTAGAGAGTTGGTGTAAGACAATCCAAAACCATCAAATTCACGCTCAACTCCAGGTGTAATAATTCCAGGTGCCTCAGTATCAAATGTTTCTAAAGTAGAGGTTCCATTAGGGAGTGCGGCTTCAAAGCTCACTATATTGTTGTACTCTATAATTTCCGCTTGAGCACTACCAATTTGAGTTAAAACAAGTAGAGCTGTCCCTAAAATACTTTTCTTCATATTTTTATAATCCTTAATATATAATAAAGTGACACTAATAAAGTCCAATGACTAAATGCAAAAACCACACCAAAAAAATAAACCATTGAAATAAAAGGGTTTATTGTTTTTTTTATTCAAGTATTTCATATAAGTGTAAAATATTAAGACACTAAATAAGTTGTGAGCTGAAATTAAAGTGGATAACTCAATTCAACTCCACATTTTAATCAACACAAGTAGACAATAATTTAGTCGAGTTAATATTATATAGCAGGATAATGTCATAAAAAAACCGCTATTGATAACGTTCAATAGCGGTTTTAAAAATCATATTAATATATTCAATAGTCGCTTATGCAATACATTAATATCACCAAGTATTATTGAATTTCAAAGTAATTAGTAAAGACTTTATAAAGCTCAACACCTTGAGTTACACTTGCAGAGCAAAAATGTAATACCGGGATAACGTCTTGTTCTAGTGACACATCATGCAAAGCTTTTTCTTTGCCCGTATTACCATAGTTATCCATTCTCAGGATTCTCGCTAGCGGCTCACCTGCTGCTAAAGGCTTGCCAAATTCCGCAAGATAATCAACCATACCACCCATTGGTGAATACAATGTTTTATAATCACGCAAGTGGCACGCATAACGTGTCATTTTTTTAGGTTGATACTTAGTACCTGAAATAACGCCTTTATACTGTAAATACGTTAACAAGTCGTGTGCGTCTTCTTTTGCAACCTCTAAGTCTATATTCTCTTGCGAGCCTAATTCAACGGTATAACTTTCTTTATTAAAAATGCCTTTACCCATAGTAAAAGATCGACCCAAATTATCGAAAGCTGCTTGTAAGTACCACCACGGACAAAAATTAGCCTCATCCATTGCGCCATCGAAACCATTGGGAATAAGTAACGTATGTTCAATATTAAAGTATTTTGCACTGGCTTGTGAATATTCAGTGCAATACAGGTGTTTACTTGAAATAGGTCCCGTATGTAAATCTAGAACAATATCTGATTGATAAGCCAAGCTCTGTAATTGATAAGCAATACGCTGGCCAGTGCTTAGACCCCAAACAGAAGGATTTAATTGCTTATCTATTTGCGCGGTTAAAAGCTGCTCAAAGTTATGTTTAATCTCAGCATCGCTGGCATCAATATTTTCTTTTGCAAAAGGCGTAATGATACTTTGGTCAAAATAATACATTCTATTCCAGTTTTCACCAGTAATAGGGTCAAAACGGCCTAACGTATACTCGCCACTTTTATGGCTGTTACCCATAGGATTGGCAAGGGGTACTATGGTTATATTAGCATTCAATTCACACTGTGGAAGTAACTCAAGCAATTGGTATATAACCGCATTACCTTGAACCTCAGCACCATGCATATTAGCCTGTATATAAACATTAGGCGCTGTAATATTTTTTGATTTGAATGAATAAACAGGTACGGTTAACTTAGCACCGCTAGCCATTTCGCCAACCGACAGAACCTCTTTGGTAAAATTATTCATTGCAATCCTTACTGTATATACGATTAAATTATTACTTTTTTTTTATTAAGCACTCACTACGCTAAATAAGACGAGGCCGGCAGTGCCGCTCTTACTTGAGTAAGCTTACCGTTTTGAAACACATATTCAGCCGCTAACTCATGGCATAAGAAAAATGGCATACTTTCCGTAAACCCATAAGCACCGGTGTAACCAAAAACTAATTTTTCGCCCACTGCAATATCTGACGGTAAAGGTAAATGACCTAATTTATCCATGCTAGTACATAGGGGTCCATGCAGATCAAAGTTCTGCATCGGGGTATCATTTTCATTAAAGCCTTCTCTTAAAATACGTACAGGAAAAGGTTGGTCGGTAATCGCTGGACGTATTAAATGATTCATACCTGCAGCCAGTACTAGTTGCTCTTGCTCATAATTCATTTTTCTATCAACAACAGGCACAACATAATAGCCACACTCAGCAACGGCAAAACGCCCTAGCTCAAGCCATAATTCTTTAACGCCGGCTTTTTCTTTTATAATAGCTAAGTCTTCAATCACTTTAGACCAAGATAAAGTCTTTCCTTCACTTAAATAATCAATACCTAAGCCGCCTCCTAAATCAAGTACATCAAGGGTCATACCGATATTTTTTGCTAAGTCAGCTAAAGGAGGAATCATTTG
>Ga0308012_10000895_pt1 | contig 16754 bp, 12 predicted proteins | sample Neamet179_FD_203133 | JGI IMG/M metagenome (GOLD analysis project Ga0308012, IMG submission 203133) | Marine microbial communities from water near the shore, Antarctic Ocean - #179 | ecosystem: Environmental > Aquatic > Marine > Unclassified | place: Southern Ocean | collected 2014-07-25 | reverse complement strand
CACCCGTAGCTCAGCTGGATAGAGCGATGCCCTCCGGAGGCATAGGTCACAGGTTCGACTCCTGTCGGGTGGACCATTTCTTGCTTTTTAATTAAACACTTTAATTAAAAAATTAGTTAACTTTCCGATTAACTAATCCATAAATAAAAATTCAATAGACTATAACACTATATAATTACTTATTTTTTATATTTGCTAATAAAACCAGCATATTAATATATAATCTATTTTAATTAGAGTCATGATATCATCACAAAAAATGGTTTATTTTTAAACTAATGAAAGTAAGTGATTAATCAATCCATGCGTATTAAAATTTTAGGAATAAAGTAAATGGAAGTAATTGGCACATCGGGTTATTTTTTAGCAGCCAGTGCTTATGCCATTTTTATTTTATTACTTTTAGCCGCACGTAATAAAACGCTCTCCGGCAGTTTAGTTTTATTGGCTGCCTTATTAGTTTTCTCTTCTTCTTTAGGATCAGCATTACAACCCAAACAAGAATTTTCATTGCTTATTGTTATGGCAATAGAAACCTTTAAAATTGGCGTTTGGTCGTTACTCATTATTTGCACACAAGTTAATATCACCTCCTTTAAAGCTTTTTTTATTCACCCTAAAATACAGCAATATTTTAAAGTTTGGCTTGGGTTATCGCTACTTTGCTGGGGAATGACACTTTTTATTCCTGAGAGTATTAAGTTCTTATTTTCATTATTTTTATTACTTAACTTATGGTTATTGGTACTGCTTGAACAGTTATATCGCAATGCCGATGTTAAAGTTAAATGGGCTATTTGGTCGTTGATTATTGCTTTAGGTACGGCAACTGTCTTCGATTTTGTACTTTTTGCTCAAGCGGCCATGGTGAATCAATTAGATTTCTCTTACTGGTACGCTCGTGGTTTTATTACCGCGATAGGTATGCCATTAATATTAGTTAGTACTCGACGTATTAAAGATTGGTCTGTGGATGTTTTTGTTTCTCGCGAAGTCGTTTTTTATAGTTCAATGTTATTTATATCTGGTCTATATTTACTGCTATTATCTTTAGCAGGTTATGTGATTAATTACTTTGGTGGTGCTTGGGGCGATGTGATCAGTGTCGCATTTATTATTTTAGGAAGCGCTGTCTTAGGGGCTTTATTAATCACGGAAAGACTCCGTAGAGAAGTTAAAGTTTTTATTACGAAAAACTTTTTTGCCAATAAATATGATTATCGTGTGGAATGGTTTAAATCAATTGAGCAATTAGAAATTGGTGATAATAATGATTATTACCATACCGCTACACATATTATCTGTTCGTCATTAAATATAAGTAAGGGTGCGTTAGTTAAAAAAATATCGCCTGAACGATTTAATATTATGTATCAAGATGACTTTAATATTGAGCACATAGACTTAAATTTTTTAGGGGCTGTTGATGACTTTTGTCAGCAGCATGGTTGGATCATTGATAGTAGAGAGTTAGCTTTAATTGAAAACAGTTATCCTGGTTTATCATTAGATACCAAATTATGTGAAGATAAGAATATTGATATCATTATTCCTATCTTTATGAATAAAACCGTTTACGGTTTTTTCCTTTTAGCGATGCCGAAAGAAAAGGGATTATTAAACTGGGAAGATAGAGATCTACTTTTTTCCATCTCTAAGCAATTAAGTAATTATTTATCGTTGAATGAAGCTAATGAACGTTTAGCAGAGTCTAAACAATTTGATGCCTTTAATAGAATGTCAGCCTTTTTGGTGCATGACTTAAAAAATATTCAAGCACAATTAGCACTAATCAATAGTAATGCAAAACGACATAGAGATAATCCTGATTTTATTGAGGATGTATTTGAAACCATAGAATCAGCAACAGAGCGACTTGATAAAGTTTTAGTACAATTACGTAATAAACAAGTCTTAGAGTCAACCAAAAAGAGCACAGACGTACAGATGCTGATTCAAAAGGTTGTTGAACAACGTAATGTACAATTACCACATATTAGTACTCAACTCGCGAGTGATAATATAATCTCAATCGATGAAGAAACATTATCTTCTGTATTAAATCATCTATTACAAAACGCGCAAGAAGCAACAGATGAAAAAGGTTGGGTTAAAATCTCGGCAGAGAAAATCAACAATAATTTACACATTGCTATTGTTGATAATGGCTGTGGAATGTCGACGCATTTTATTAAAAGTCGTTTGTTTAAACCTTTTGATACCACCAAGGGAAATGCGGGTATGGGAATTGGTGTTTATGAAGCTAAACAGTTTGTTGAAAGTATGGGTGGTACCATGCAGGTAAATAGCTTTGAAGATGAAGGTAGTATTTTTACACTGATTATTCCTTGTGATAATAGTGATTAGAAAAGAATAAAAATAAAGGGTATGAAGTTATTATGGAAAAGTTATTAATAGTTGATGATGATTTAGGTATACAGAAGCAACTTAAATGGAGTTTAGCAGACTACGACGTAGTGCTAGCAGATACCCGTGAGAGCGCTATTTCGGCAGTTAGGCGCCACGAACCTAAAGTGGTCACTCTAGACTTAGGTTTACCGCCAGATGCGGCTAATGCGAGCGAAGGTTTGGCTGCATTAAATAAAATATTAGAAATAGCCCCTCATACTAAAGTCATCGTTATTACAGGTAATGATGATAGAACGAATGCCCTAAAAGCTATTGAAATGGGTGCTTATGATTTTTACCAAAAACCCGTCGATGCTGATGTTATCAATGTTATTGTATCGCGTGCTTTTAGTTTAGCGACAATAGAAACAGATAATCGCAGTATGAAGTCTATAGTGGGCTGTGAAACAGGGATTATTGGTAGTAGTGAGGGTATTGATAGATTACGTTTAATGGTTCAACGTATTGCGCCCACCGAGATCACAGCGTTATTATTGGGTGAAAGTGGTACAGGTAAAGAAGTGACGGCTAAGGCTATTCATAAAGTGAGTGATAGAAGTGATAAACCTTTTATCGCAATTAACTGTGCTTCAATACCAGAAAACTTATTAGAGAGTGAATTGTTTGGTTTTGAAAAAGGTGCTTTTACTGGAGCTCATAAAACCACGTTAGGAAAAATAGAGTGTGCGCAAGGTGGGACTTTATTTTTAGATGAGATAGGCGATATGCCTTATCATTTACAAGCAAAGTTATTGCGTTTCTTACAAGAGAAAGTAATAGAGCGTCTAGGTGGAAGGAAAGAAATACCTGTTGATGTTCGTGTTATTTGTGCAACAAACCAAAACCTTGAAGATATGGTGGCTGAAAAAACTTTTCGTGAAGACTTGTTTTACCGCATTACTGAAATAACGTTAAATATACCGCCATTGCGTGATCGTGATGAAGATGTACTTATTTTAGCTAATTTCTTTTTGCAGCAATACGCAAGGGAGTACAAGCGTAATGCAAAGTCTTTTTCCGATGATGCTTTATATGGTTTAAGACACCATAAGTGGCCGGGTAATATACGAGAACTTCAGAATAAAGTTAAGTCCTCGGTTATTATGAGTACAAGTAATCAGGTAACGGCTTTTGATTTAGGGTTTTATGATAAAGAAAATGCAGAATATGCACTATCTTTAAATTTACGTACAGTACGTGAACATGCGGAAACTATCGCTATCCAAAAAGCTTATGCTTTGACTGAAGGAAATATGTCAAAAACGTCGGAACTTTTAGGTATTACAAGACCAACACTTTATTCTTTAATTGAAAAATACAGCATTGGTATTAACGTTTAATACGAGAAATATAGAGAAGAGTAATGGTTATAATTTTTACGCTATTACTTTTCTTTAGCCTCTATATTTTCACTTTGAAATATCGCATATTCACGATTTTTTTGCTTTAAAAGTTTATCTATATAGCGAGTCATTTTAACTTTTTGTAGGATTGAACTCTCTAATATCTCTTCTACTTCTTTTAATACATTTTTAATGTTTTCAATATTTTCAGTTGAATTTATTACGCTCTGTTGTGGCTCTATTGTCTTTTCAATAGCCTCACCATTAAGGGAACCGGTTAATTCGACAGACATCTCTTTGGCTACTTCATTAATAATATTACAATCGATACTGATAAGTTCTTCAAGGAAACCAAATAAAAGTAGGCGATCGACAAAGATATTAATTTTTCTTGGTACACCGAGTGTTTTGTCAAAAATAAGTTGAAAAGCCTCATCAGAAAACAAGTTCTCTTTATTACAACAGGCTTGTGTTAAACGATGATTAATGTACGCTTTTACTTCTTCTACATTCAGTGGTTTTAAATGTGCAGAAGCAATTATTCGTTGCCTAAATTGCTCCATGTCGGGTGCAGATATAATTGCTTTTAGTTCTTCTTGGCCCAGTAAAAAGCTTTGAATAAGTGGCTTATTATCAAGCTGAAAATTAGAAAGCATTCTTAATTCTTCAATAGTTTCTGATGGTAAATTTTGAGCTTCATCTACCAATAATAAGGCGCGTTTACCTTGCTTATTTAAATCTATTAAAAACTGCTCTATACTCCGCAATAAGTCGGCTTTGCTTTTTCCTATCACTTTTATTTTAAATTCAGCGGCAACTAATTCAAGTAACTCATCGGGCGATAATTTAGTGGTCACTAGCTGCGCTGCTACAATGTTTTTATCCGCAATATTGGCTAATAAATTTCGAGCTATCGTTGTTTTACCGGTACCTATAGGGCCTGTAATCACAATAAACCCTTCACATTGCTCTAATCCGTACTGCAAGTAAGATAAAGCACGTTGATGATGGCTAGTCGCAAAGAAAAATCGAGGATCAGGACTTAATTGAAAAGGTCTTTCACTAAAACCATAGTAGCTTTCATACATATTAAAAGTCTTTTGTTAAGTTAATAGAAACTCGAGCTTCATTGTAAATGAAACGTTCAATATTTGATTGTCTATCAATAAATTGGAGTGTTAAAAATGCATTGAGTGATGAAGCTAAACTTCGCGTGTAGTTAGCGGAGAATGTTTTATAAGTGTCTTCTTGTCTAGGGCCATCAGGTCTATCTTTATCAAAAGTGTTATCGCGATAATCAGCGAATACTGTGACACTACTTCTCGTACTTATACGGCGAGATACACTAAAACGCGCAGTGATATAATTATCAATTATATCACTCGTTAAACTCTCTCGTTCACGGCTTGATATATCAAGTGTAAAGGTAGTGCGAGTGAAGGCTAATGTAGATAACCAGGATAAACGCTTATTTAATGAAAATTCATTACTTTCAATTAGTTCAAGTGCACTTATTGTTATATTTTGATAGTCATTAGTATTGGTTGGTATTTCCCCTAACGGTAAGCAATCAGTCAGTTCAAAAGCACCATTAGGACACCAAATGATGTTATCTATAGTTGTAAAATTATTACGGTCAAATACTTCGATTGTTTCATCATAAGAAACCGTATTGGTCAGTTTTTTTGTTCTGTGGGAAAAGTCTAACGCGTATGAATCACCAAAAAATCGCTTTGAGTAGTTTGCTTTTATTGATGTGCGCGCAGAAGGTTGCCAATCTATATCTGCAGAAAGGTAATTATCACTTACTTCGGTATCATCGACGTAGTTATAGGATAAATCTATAATGAAATTACTGGCTGCTTGATAACGTAACCCAGGTCCCCAGGATGGAATAGCATCAGGGTTATTTCCAGCCGTACTGCCTGAAACTTTTTCATTATAAAAACGAATAAAGGGATTTATTTTATAAGTGGTTATAGCACCAATTTTAGTTTCAAATTGGTAACTTTCATTGTTAAATAGATTATTTTCCTGATGAGAAAATGAGCCATTAACTTGCCAAAAAATAGCACGCGCTGCATTACCATTTTCACTATTAATTAATGCGATATAACCGTTACTTTCACCGATATTATCTTCAGTATTTACGACATTATAAGTAAATACTGAAGATAATGAGTAGTCGCTATTGGCGTTATTGTATTGTAAACCCGCTGAATTATTTATCTGTTGAATCGTATCTCCACTGACTAAGTCAGCCAAACTATTATTGCTGTCATTATTACTAACGTTGGTTATTGATGAGCTGAAAATAGCTTGTAGTTTGTTGTCCCAAATCTTATAGGTGCTATTGGCTTGCAGTGTTTGGTAATCATCATTAAGTTGACTCTCATGGCTGTAGCCCACAAGGCTTTCTGTACCTGATAATGAAAATTGTAATTTTTCCGAACTAAAGTTGCTATCAACACCAATAATAAACTGACTAACAAGACTCGATTGCGTGTCAATTTGCATGAGATTTACATTATCAGTATATGTTTCTGTAAGGCCTAACGTTGGAGTAAAGCGCCATTCTCCAGCGAAGGAGCTTCCACATAAAAGTAAACAAGTTAATGCCAACGTTTTTATAATAAGCATATATTTACTGGTTTTTTCGACCATAGCCATATCCATAATAGCCATAAATATCCTTTTTAGATCGAATAGTTTTGTTCATTACCAAGCCTAAGGCAATATCGCTATTTAGTTGACTAACGGCTGTTTTAACATCATCTGTTTTAGTTTTTGATTCTTCAACAACGATAAGAGCTTGACCAACAAGATCTGATAATACGGGTGTTTCTGTTACACCCAGTATGGGTGGGCAATCAAAAATGACTATTCTATCAGGGTAACGCTCTGCCAGTTCTTTGGCTAAATTAGCCATACGTTCACTGGCTAATAACTCATTCGTTAAATGGTGTGGTTTACCAGCAGGGACTAATTTTAAATTATCAATGTTAGTACTGTAAATAATATCAGATAAAGATGACACTTCTGAGAGTAAGTATTCAAGTAAGCCTTTTTTACTATCAAACTCCAACTCTCTATGTAAGCTAGGCCTTAATACATCCGCATCTATCAATAATACGGTCTTATCCTGTTCAAGTGCGATACTGAGCGCCAAATTAATAGCAACATAGGTTTTACCTTCATTAGGGTGAGAGCTACTCACCATAATTAAGTTACTATTATTAAGTGTTTTTGACGCTAAACCAAAAGCATTATTTAATAGCTTTCGTTTAATATGTCGAAACTCTTCTTGGATATGGTGTGTACTATCAGAATTATAAATAAAGCCACGCTCATTGAGCCTATCACCATTTAAAATTATTTTTTCTTTATTATTATTTTCTGGCTTGGTTATTATCGGATCAGGAGCATTCATTTCTTCTGGAAGTGAATCACTTTTTACGACGGTATTAGCAGAAGGTGTAAGTATTTTCTCTTGCTGTGCCTGCTTTTGTTTAGCCAAAGCTTTTTCTATAGTACTCATGACTAAAATAACCTCTTCAATGGCGCTTGAATGATATTAGGGAATAAAAAGTAACTTATAAATAATACCAATAAGCACAGTAATAATAAGTTAGAGCCAATAAAGATTAAGGTTTTCTTTTGATTCCATTTATGTAGACCTAAATTTTCATTAGCAGAAATAACACCAAAAATAGGGACACCTGTAATTTTAGTTAATTGACTTGTAGAGGTTGCTACAGGGTTTAACTGACTCATTAACAATGATAAACCAATACCAACACCAAAACCTAATATAGTGACAACACCAAATAATACAAAGCGTTTTGGCCCTGATGGTTTTGTTGCTTTTCTTGGTGGGTTTAGGACACGGAATTGAATTTTATCTGTTGTTGCATCAGCTTGCTGGGCAAGTTGAGCTGTTTCTTTACGCGATAATAATTCTTCATATTTAGATTTAGTTATACCATACCCACGATTTAGGGCTATTAGCTCCGCTTCTATTTCAGGTAAAGTATGTACTCTATTTTCAAGCTCAATAATACGTTGACGATAGTCATCAGCTCTAACGTTGAGTGACGCGATTGAATTTTCTAATTGATTTATTTCAATTTGTACTTCTTGAATTACAGGGTTAGCACTTAAACGTTTTAAACTGCCCGTGTTTTCAGTATCTTCACTATTTTGGGTGAGGTATTTTTCGATTTCAGTACTACGTAATTTATTTAAATGCGTTAAGTTTCTACTGACTTCAACAACATCGGGATGCCTATCAGTATAACGCAGTTTTAAATTATCTAGTTGTATTTCCAATTCAGCAATTCGGGTATCGTAAGTAGTTTGTATTGAGCTTTCATTTTTAATTTTATTATCAGTACCCGTATCGGTAACTATAGATTGAGTAAGTTGCTTATTAGCTGATTCTAATCGCGTTTTATTTTCTAATATTTCAAGTTCAATCGCTTTTAACTTTTCTTTGTTACTATTCAGTTTATTATAATAACCACCCGATTGAGCGGGTAAAATGCCACTGTATTTTTGTTTAAAACTGGTAAGCCTAGCTTCTGCATTAGAAAGTCTATTTTCATACTCTTTAATTTGAGTATTTAAAAACTTTTGTGCGCTATCTGAATCATTACGTGTTTCACCTAAGGTATTTTCAATAAAGACCGTTAATGCTGCACGTACAATATTCTTCGCCATTTCAGGATCTTTATTTTCAATACTTAAGGTATAAATGTTCTCTCGGCCAACGCTTGATATTTTAATTTTATCTTTCAAGCCTTTGATTATATTTTCATATTGTTCACTGTTGTCTGCTTGTACGTCTAAGTCAGTCATTCGAGATATTCGTTCTAAATTAGGACGACTTAAAAGTGTTTTAACCATTAACCGAATTTGTGTATTAGGATTAGTTTCAACCGTTAAACCTTTTAATAATGGACGCAGTAAAGATTGAGTATCTACATAAACTTTAGCTTGTGATTTATAAACGTTTGGCATGGCAGCAACGAAATACCAGCCAATAGGGCAAATAAGCCATGTTGCTATGATGATATAACGACGTTTTAGCCAAATTCCTTTTAGATAATCAATTATCTCTTCAAATATATCTTGCATTACTGACCTTTAATTATGTGCTAAATGATGACTTTCTAATGAGGGGGGGGGTTAAAACCAAGCTTCAGGAATGATGATAATATCACCTGGTAGCATATCAACATTAGCACTGATTTTACCCTCTTTAAGTAATTGATCGATCATGATTTGATATTGTTTTTGTTTACCCTCTTCAATACGAATGAGTACAGCATCATTACCATCAGCAAATTCAGTTAACCCACCCACTTGAATCATAACGTCCAGTAATGTCATGTGCTGAGTATAATTTATTGCTCTAGGCTGAGCAGCTTCACCAATAACACGTATCTGTTCACTGAAAGGGCCAACAAAATTTTGTACCGTAACGGTAACAATAGGATCTCTTAAATAAGTGGCTAAAATACCTTCAATAGAACGCGCTAGCTCGGTAGGGGTTTTCCCAGTCACTTGAATGTCTTCAACCAAAGAAGTGGTAATCATACCATCAGGACGAACAACAAATGAACCTGAAACCTCAGGGTTTCTCCAGACGAATATATTAAGTACATCACCAGAGCCTATGAGGTATTTATATGAATTGATATCGACAGTGTTAGAGGGATGTAAAGTAGCACTCGGTAACCTATTGTTTGAGCTACAGCCCGCAATAAGTGTTACTAACAATAACAGCCCAATTTTTAGGTGGGTGGCAAAGCGATTATCCATAATTTAGACCTTTTTAAAAATACATTATGATTCAATAAACAAGGAGTAATTGTAGGGTATTTCACCCTTGTTTAACAATGTAAATAACACACTAAAATGAATCGTTATCTTATGAGTGTAAATTAACGATTCATTTTAGTCTGTTATTTGTTAGAATCATTCCAGTTTTTTTGAGTCGTGCTGGTTATTTAGTAAGCGTTAATTAAAGGGAATCTAGTCACGTATGTCTAGTTCAAAATTTCGAGACTTATCCGCAGGAACCAAGTCTTTAATCATTATAGAGCAAGTTTTATTTGCGGGCACTTTGTTATTAACGGTTCATTTGAACGGTTTATATCAAGTTGTTGATTTTCAACAAGTAGGACAGACAAGCTTCTTATTACTGTATGCTGTTATTTTTGCATTGCTTAATCAAGTCAGTGCTTTGGCTCTTGGGTTATATAATTCTAAGTTAAGAGAGCGTTTCCGAGGGATATTCAGACGTATGTTAATGTGTGTTTCCGTGGCTTTTTTTGCTGCAACCCTCATTAATCCACTTTACGGCACTTACCGACTACCTATTGAATTGTTAGCGCTTACCTCACTGTTTAGTGTTTTACTTGTTACCACATTCCGCTATTTTACTTTTAAAGTTAACTTTTTTGGTTTTGGTAAACGTAATGTTTTAGTTTTGGGCTCTGGTCACAGAGCTTCCATTATAGAAAAACGAATGCGACGTGATGTGGATAGACAAGACTTTACTATTAATGGTTTTGTTATCATGGAGGGAGACTCGCCAGAAGGGATAAAAAGAGAAAAACGTATTAAATTAGAGGGATCCATTGTTGATTACGCTTTAACTCATAATATAGATGAAATTGTCGTTGCTAATGACCAGCGCCGCGGTACTTTACCCGTTGATGAACTATTTACTTGTAAAGTCAGTGGTATCGAGATTATAGATATTTTAGATTTCATTGAACGTGAAATAGGACAAATAGCGGTAAACTTAATTCACCCCAGTTGGATTATCTTCTCTAACGGCTTTACCTCTAAAAATTATCTTCGTAATGGCTTAGATTGGATTTTTAACGCATCAATGGCTTTATTTTTATTATTACTCACTTGGCCTATTATGCTGATAACTGCGTTATTTATGAAAATAACGGAGGGATTAAGAGCACCTATATTTTATAAACAAGTAAGAGTTGGTTTAGATGGCGAATTATTTAGTATTATTAAATTTCGTAGTATGCGCTTAGATGCCGAAAAGCATGGTGCACAAATGGCCAGTGAAAATGATACCCGAGTAACAAAAATAGGTGTCTACTTACGTAAATACCGTATTGATGAATTACCTCAAATTTGGAATGTATTGCGTGGTGATATGGGATTTGTTGGCCCAAGACCAGAGCGACCAACATTTGTAGAGCAGCTGAAGGTAAATCTTCCGTACTATGAACAACGTCATAATGTTAAACCAGGCTTAACAGGTTGGGCGCAATTAAAGTACCCTTATGGCGCTACTGAAAACGACTCACTAGAGAAACTAAAATATGATCTCTATTACATTAAGCATCGCAGTTTTTTATTAGACTTGTTGATCTTAATTAGAACCGTTGAAATAGTTTTATTTGGTAAAGGACGTTAATTAAATGCAAACAGTAAAAAAAACAAGTCGATTACCTGAAAAGCAGGCGCTAACCGTTGACGTTGAAGATTATTTCCATGTTTCTGCATTCGAAAAAGCGATTGATAAAAGTGACTGGCAAAACTTGGAGTTACGTGTTGAAAAAAACACGTATAGGCTTTTAGAATTATTTGAACAAAAACAAGCTAAATGTACCTTCTTTACTTTAGGTTGGGTTGCAGAACGTTGCCCTAATTTAATCAAAGCAATTGTCGATCAAGGGCACGAATTAGCCAGCCATGGTTTTGCTCATCAACGAACAACTGAAATGACAAAAGCGCAATTTATTGATGATGTGAGTAAAAGTAAAAAAATTCTTGAGGATGCATCAGGTCAAGCCATTATAGGATACAGAGCACCAAGCTTCTCCTTTAATGATAGTAATACTTGGGTTTATGAAAGTTTAGTCGATTTAGGTTTTGAGTATAGTTCTAGTACTTATCCCATCGAACATGATTTATACGGTGTACCTCATTGGCCTCGCTTTAAATATCAAAGAGAAGAGGGAATAATTGAAATACCGATCCCTACCGTAAGAAAAAATGACAATAATATTGGTATAGGTGGTGGTGGTTATTTTCGTTTATATCCTTATTGGTTATCAAAAAGACGTATTGATAATTACTTGAATACAGAACAACAACCGTATAGCTTTTATTTCCACCCTTGGGAAATCGACCCTGAACAACCTCGAATTGCCGGTGCTTCTGTAAAATCTAAGCTGCGTCATTATTTAAACCTATCCCGCATGGAAGGCAAAATAGTACGTTTGTTAGATGACTATCAATGGGACACCATGAAAAGTGTTTATTTGAACAAATAGAAAGATACTCATATTACTTCAATAGGCCGGACTTACTTCGAATTAACGATGCTTTGATGACTAATTACGCTAGTACACTAAAAGCGTATTTTGAAGTACATGACGCTGCGCACTAAACTGATAGCGTGTAGCTTGGGTGAGTTACGATGACATTAAATATAAAGAGAATGGACACTTGAATACTAATTCTACTATAAGCGCCAAGATAACGGCTAATACCAATGATGCCATTAAAACCTTAACCTTATCTGATTTTTCCTTGTGGGATAACTATGTTAAAAATCATGATCAAGGTAGTTTTTTTCACTTAAGTGGTTGGCAAGAAGTTATATCAAAAAGTTTTGAACATGACTGTTATTTTTTGTATATTGAACGTGAAGGTAATATTGTCGGTGTTTTACCTTTAGTTGAAGTGAAAAGTAAACTTTTTGGTCATGCGCTCGTTTCAACGCCTTTTTGTGTTTATGGTGGTGCAATTGCTGACACACCTGAATTAGTACGTCAATTAGAACAAGAGGCGTGTTTATTAGCGGATAAACTATCGGTTGATTATTTAGAATTACGTTATCAAGAAAAACAAGATTCAAACCTACTGTTGAAACAAGCTCACAGTGCTTTTGGCTGCGAATTAGCGGAAGATACAGAACAAATATTAGCCTCTATTAAGAAAAAGCAACGCGCTGTAATTCGTCATTCGTTAAAGAATGAATTGAGTTTTTCACTTGAATCAGGAAAAAACAACTTACACGACTTTTATCATTTACTTTCCACAAGTTACCGCAACTTAGGTACGCCTATTTTCAGTAAACATTATTTTGAAAACTTAGTCGATGTTTTTGGTGAAAATATTGATATAGCTATTATTAAAAGTAAAGATAATCAGCTGTCTAGTGGGGTGATGAATTTTTATTTTAAAGATCAAGTGCTTCCTTATTATGGTGGTGGTAATGATAGTGCTAGAGGGCTTAAAAGCGCTGATTATATGTATTATCAAGTCATGTGTAATGCGAGTGCAAAAGGTTATCGCTGGTATGATTTTGGCCGTAGTAAAAATGATAGCGGCCCTTTCAAATATAAAAAGAATTGGGGAATGGAACCTAAGTCACTTTATTATTATTACCACTTAGTTAATGCTTCTGAATTACCTAACCTCAGTCCAAATAACCCTAAATATAAGCTGTTTATTCAACTTTGGCAGAAATTACCTTTAAAGGTTAGTCAAATCGTTGGACCCTTTTTGTCTAAGTTCTTAGGGTAATATATGGACGCTCCAGAAGTATTGAAAAATACTGAAAAAGAGACGAGTAAGAGGTTAAAAGAGCCTTTATTGTTTTTATGTCATCGTATTCCTTTTCCACCCAATAAAGGCGATAAAATTCGTTCTTTTAATATATTAAAAAAATTCAGTGAACAATATGACGTACATCTCGGTTGCTTTATTGATGATGTATTTGATAAACAATATGTTTCAGGATTACACCAATATTGTGCGTCTATTTTCCACCTAGATCAGCATAAAAGTTTGGCTAAAATAAAAGGTTTAACGGGATTTTTAACCAATAAACCGATTACCTTACCTTATTATTTTGATAAACGTATGCAGCAATGGACAAATCGTACTCTTGCGCAGAAAAAAATTGAGAAAGTATTTATCTACTCCTCTTCAATGGCACAATATGTTCAAACCAATAAAACTCAAGATAAAGATAAGTATAACTCGTTAGAAAGAGTCATTGATTTTGTTGATGTTGACTCTGATAAGTGGCGTCAGTATTCGAATAAAAAAACAGGTATAGCAAAATGGTTTTTTAATCGAGAATATAAATTGCTCGCGAAAGAAGAAAATAAAATATGTGCAGAGTTTACACACAGCTTATTTGTTTCGCCTGATGAAGCTCAATTATTTCGTAATAACCAACCCGAAGCCCAAAAAGTAAAAGTAAAAGGTTTACTTAATGGCGTAGATGTTGACTTTTTTAATCCTACAGCGACTTTTTCTAAAGAAAACTTGGTACCTACAGTACCTTTTATTAGTTTTACAGGTGCGATGGATTATTGGGCTAATATTGATGCTGTTTTATGGTTTGTAGAACAAGTATGGCCATTAATTTTAGCCAAAAAGCCAGATGCTGTTTTTTGTATTGTTGGTGGTAACCCCAGTAATGACGTTAAGGCGTTAGCAAAAAATAATAAAGGTATTATTGTAACTGGCCGGGTGCATGATGTAAGACCTTTTATTGAGCAGGCGCATTGTGTTGTAGCACCATTGCAAATAGCACGTGGTATTCAAAATAAAGTCCTTGAAGCAATGTCTTTGAATAAAGCGATTGTGGTAACAACAATGGCGATGGAAGGTATAAATGCGAAGCAATCTCAGGGGGTTATTATTACTGATGATGCACAAATCTATGCACAGGCCTGCTTAACGCTGCTTGATGAACAGCCAAAAGTATTAAAAAATAGACAATGGATTATAAATAATTTTACTTGGCAACAGACTTTACAGCCCTTAGTGAATTATTTTTCAGTTAAGGAGAGTGACCAATGAGGATAACGGATAGTCGTTTTTTAGCGTTACTTTCATTACTTATTATTGCTTGGGCATTCGTTTATCAAGATGCCTTAGTCGGTATGGAAGCAATATGGTCAAGATCTGATACTTTTGCACACGGATATTTTATTCTGCCGATTAGTTTATGGTTGTTATGGCAAGATAGAACTAAGTTATTAGTCAGTACAGTACAACCTAACTTGTTGGCCTTGCCACTATTGGTCATTTCTTTATTTGTCGGTTTATTTGCGTATGCTGCGGATATTGATGTTTTAGGGCAGTTGTCGGCGGTAACTTCATTTATCTTTTTAATCTGGACCTTTATTGGTAATAAATTGGCATGGCATTACAAATTTCCTTTAGTGTATCTGCTTTTTGCGGTACCGATGGGCGAAAATTTAATTCCTTGGCTTCAAGATGTTACGGCATGGTTTACCGTGTCATTTTTAAAGTTAAATGGAATACCTGTTTATGTTGATGGTTTGTATATTCAAATACCCTCAGGCCTATTTGAAGTAGCGGTTGCTTGCTCGGGTATTCGTTATTTAATTGCTTCAGCAGCCGTAGGAGCCTTATACGGTTATTTAACTTATAACAAGTTTCATAAACAACTTATCTTTTTCATTTTTGCTTTAACATTGCCTATTTTAGCTAATGGTATTCGTGCTTATGGCATTGTGGCAATTGCTCATTATTCAGATATGAAATATGCAACTGGCGCAGATCATTTAGTATATGGTTGGCTTTTCTTTGGTTTTATTATCATGTTAATGTTTTGGATTGGTGGCTTTTTTGCGGACAGTAAGAAAGTAGATGCGCCTAAAGCAAGTAAAGTGATACCCCATACATCTCCTCGATTTTCTACTTCTCTTTCAATCGTTGTAGGATGGACATTACCATTATTAGGGATAGCGTTTTATTTAATGCAATCGATACCCAGTGTTGATGTTGTCGGTAGCGATAAACCGCCTTTAAAACAAACGGTTTTATTAAGTGAAAATACAGTTATTAATAACTCAACGTGGGGCGTTCATTTTACGCATGCTTTACACCAAAATTTTGAAATTGATTCTGCTGGTATTGAAGTCTTTCGTGCTATTTATGCTAATAAGCAAAAAACGGGAGAAATGATTTCTTGGGAAAATAATACGCATGATCATGATGCATGGACCATGGTCGCTAGCAAAAGACTATCATTCGATCAGAAACCTAGCTTATTAGTGCATTTACGGAGCACAAGAGGAGCAGTAAGGAGTTATTTATATCATTATAAAGTTGGTGATTTTTACACGGTTAATGAAAATAAAGCTAAGTTGATGCAAGCGTGGAATAGCTTGTCTCGTCAGTCTGATTTTAGTGAAGTACGCGCGGTTTCTTTAGTTGGAGAGATTGATTTAATGGTCGCAGAGAAAAAGTTAACAGAGAAACTTTATTCCTTTAACTTTATAACCTACTCCTTCAATGACTCTCTAGAGAAAGGGCAATAGTTTGTTTAATACAGCAGTCCAACAAAAAACGACCATCGTTCATTTAATTTATCGGTTAGATATTGGTGGCTTAGAGCGAGTTATGCTGAATTGTATCAATCAGATGCAAGGTGAAAATTTTAATCACGTTATTGTTTCATTAACCGATGCTAATAACTTTGCACAATCAGAAGATAACCCTATTGACGTGTATTGTTTAGGTAAAAAACAAGGTAGCGATTTAGGTGTGCACTTCAAATTATTTAAGCTATTAAAAACAATTAAACCCGCGATTTTACATACCTATAATCTCCCGACAATAGAGTATCATCCAATTTCTTGGTTGGCTGGCGTGAAAGGACATATTCATGCGGAGCACGGACGAGATATTGGTGATCCACAAGGCTTGAATAAAAAACATAATGTGTTAAGAAAATTAATGTCTCTTTTTATTCATCGCTACATTAGTGTAAGTGAAGACTTACACCAGTGGTTAATTGAGAGAGTAGGTATCTCAACTAAAAAAGCGTTACTTATTCAGAATGGTATCAACACTGATATTTTTAATGTGCCTAAAACACCCAGTAAACAATTACGTTTTACGATTGTCGCTCGTATTAGCCCCGTAAAAGATCACCAAAATTTATTGAAAGCGTTTACCTTATTAAAA
>Ga0308012_10000889_pt1 | contig 16820 bp, 19 predicted proteins | sample Neamet179_FD_203133 | JGI IMG/M metagenome (GOLD analysis project Ga0308012, IMG submission 203133) | Marine microbial communities from water near the shore, Antarctic Ocean - #179 | ecosystem: Environmental > Aquatic > Marine > Unclassified | place: Southern Ocean | collected 2014-07-25 | reverse complement strand
GGTTTAAAATGACTTTAAGCGGCGTTAAATAATCAAAACATAGAGTGACTATGCTTTAATTATTCTCCTTGCCTAAAGTTATTTTAATTCCCACTGAAATCCTGCACTTTGAATGGTAACGGGTATAAGCTCACAGCTGCAGTTGACTTCCTCTCCTGTTATATTAAATATAAGCCTAAAGCTGTCAGTAATAAATTCAAGATTAATATGTAAGAATGTCAATTGGCAACTAAAATCGAGCCACCGCTAGGTGAGAAACTTTTGCTATCGATTGACAGATAAGTGATAGTTAGGATGTATGATTCGGTTATATTTTCTAAATAAAAAACTTTCTAGTACAAAAAAAATCATTTTAATTTAGCTACTTAGTCTAATTGCAACTGCTAGTTGACAAAATATCAACCTGACTTGCTGGTCTGCAACCACCTAACTTCCTATGATTATCGCTCAACAACAAATGAAGGAATGAATATTATGATACTAGCAGAAAAAATTGTCCTATTAAGAAAAAAAATTGGCTGGTCGCAGGAAGAGTTGGCGGAACAAATGAATGTTTCTAGGCAGTCAGTCTCTAAGTGGGAAAGTACTAATAGCATACCTGATTTAAAGAAAATAATTATGCTAGGAGAACTTTTTAACGTTTCAACTGACTTTCTATTGAAGGATGAAAATGAAGAGTTTGATACCCCTAATGAAAAAAAAGAATCTGGTAGCGTTCAAATTAGCTTGGAACAAGCTGCGAAGTATATTGAAAATAAGATGGAAGTGTCAGACTTAATCACTAAAGGGGTCATGCTTTGTGTATGCTCAGTTGTTCCTTTGTTTTTCTTCTTGGCAATGGCTGAAACAAATCGATTGAACCTGACAGGTAATATCGCTGCAGCGATAGGGGTTATGAGTATTTTAGTTATGATCTCTATTGGAGTAAGCTTTTTTATCAAAACCAACCAATATAAAAGTGACATAGCTGTGATAGATTACGAGGCATTTGAATTGGCCTACGGTGTACATAGTGTTTTTAAAGAAAAGTTAAAACAATTCAGAGTTACCTATAATAGGAGATTATCAGTAGGTATATTTATGTTCACTATCAGTTTTGTACCTCTGATGTTTGTTAGCATGTTTTTCAGTGGTTCAGATATTATTTTAATGATGTTAATTGTGCTGATTCTCATGATAGCAGCAGGAATATACATTGTGGCTCCTGTTTCTGCTAAATACGAAGCTTACAACAATATTCTTAAAGACAGCTGTTTAGATACAGTAAAAAGTAAACGTACAAAACGTGCAGGAAAGCTTGCTGCATTCTACTGGCCTTTGCTTACAGCTACATTTCTTGGCTGGAGCTTATGGACTATGGACTGGGGAGTCACTTGGATTATTTGGCCTGTGGGAGCTGTTTTTTTCGTTGCACTGGTTGGGTTAATGGAGTTGCTAGATAAGGAAGAACTTTAAAAATTATATATACCCGTTACTATTCAAAGTGCTCTGAAACCTGCATATTGAATGGCAACGGGTATATATGCCTGTAGTTATCTGGTTTTCTTTCCTGATCTATTTGTTTTTTTTACTTTCTTCTTGATTTGTTTAGGGGCTTTTGAAAACTCTTTATGAAAAGGCTGTTCTGTAGCAACAGGAATGACTTGTCCTATGCTATTTTCAATATTAATTAATTGCCTTATATCATTTTCTACAGCAAATGAAATAGCCATTCCACTTTTTCCGGCACGAGCAGTTCGTCCTATACGGTGTATATAGTTTCTAGGGTCTTCTGGAAGGTTATAGTTAATAACTAAATTTATGTTATCAACATCAATGCCACGAGCAGCTACATCGGTTGCAACCAACACTCTTAAATTAGCATCTTTAAAGTTTTGTAATGCTTCCTCCCTAACTGCTTGTGTTTTACCACTGTGAAGGCTAGCAGCAGTTATTGACGCTCCTTCTAGTGCTTTAACAATGATGTCAGCACCATATTTTGTTTTACAAAAAACAAGTACTTTTTCATATTCAATATTACTCAGGATGTTAAATAGTGAAGGCACTTTATTCGATTTATCAAGATGAAATACATTCTGATAAACCAAGTCGATAGTAACTGTTTCAGCAGTAATTTGAACTTTTTTGGGCGTCGTTAATATAGCTTCTGCAAGTACCTCTATTTCAGCAGGCATAGTCGCTGAAAACAATAAGGTTTGTCGGCTCTTGGGTAGTTTAGATATGATGGTTTGCACATCTTTAAAGAAGCCCATATCAAGCATTGTATCGGCTTCATCTAACACAAATACTTCTAGCGCCTTAAAATTTATATCGCCCGTTTCAATTAAATCCAATAACCTTCCAGGGGTTGCCACTAAAATATCTAGTCCTAGTGCAATCGCGTCAACTTGACCTTGTCTGCCTACACCACCATAAACAACTTTAGTTTTAAGACCTAAGCCATCAGAATAGTCATCAATGTTTTGCATTATTTGCGAAGCAAGTTCTCTTGTAGGCGTAAGTATGAGCGAACGTGTGCTCTTAGCTTTGTTATCTATTTTATTTTGAACAAAATTATTGATAATAGGTAATGAAAAGGCCGCCGTTTTTCCTGTGCCCGTTTGCGCTATACCAAGAAGGTCATGCCCATCAATAAGCGCAGGGATACATTCTTTCTGGATCGGTGTTGGCTGTTTGTAACCTTTTAGACTTAATCGGTCAATAATTGAGTCTAAAAGTGAAAGTGCTTTAAATTCTGACATGCTGCCTCGGTATTCTTCAATCAATAGTCATTATTATAACAGAATGCTCTAACAGAATGCTCTAACATATTTAAGCCGTATTCAAGGTGACTGTTTCTGACTAGTTTTACAAAGCACCTAATAAAACATAGATATATTGAGAGTAAGATTTATCTCACTTTGGGGCACATTGCGCCACAGGAATTATGGTCACTTTGTTAGAATAAGAGAGTTAGCGGGTTTGTTCAACCCACTGTTTAGGAGATACACCTAATTTTTTTCTAAACACTCTTGCCAGTGCAGATCCATTCTCATAACCAACGGCATTGGCAACTAATGACACGGGTTTATTTTGTTTTAGTAAACCTTGAGCCACAATAATACGCCAATCAATTAAATAATCACCAGGGCTTTGGCCAACAATGCGTTTAAATATATCCGCAAATTTTGAACGTGACATTATTGCCAATTCAGCCATTTCTTCTAAGCCCCAGTTTTTCCCAGGTGCTTCATGAATAGCGAGTAAAACAGTAGACACTTGAGGGTGAGCTAAACCGGCGAGTAAACCATGTTGCATAATATTGTTATTGAGTACATGGCGAAGTACATGAATAAGAAATATATTGGTTAAGGAATTAATCATGGGTAACCGCCCACATCGTTCTTGAAAGGCTTCTTCGAATAACCAAAGTGCAGTTTTATTCAAACCATCGTCGTCGCTAAGTTTAAATAACATCATAGAGGGCAGCGCATTAGCAATTGGATTAGAGGTACTTTCGTTATAAATAATGTTGGCGCAAACCAATTCAGGAGGATTATCCTCACTACCAATAATACGATGAGCATGAGGTGTTGGAAAAAATATCACGGTCGGTTCATCAATCAACTGAGATTTACCTTGTTCATCAACTAGCGTTAACTCTCCACTGTGAAGTAAATGCAAGTGCCCTTGATTAGGCTCTCTATTAAAACTGCTAATACCACATAAATTTCCTGTAAAGAAAACCTCTGTATTCATCGAAAAGCGTTTCAATATGACTGAAAGTTGATCCATTTTATCTCTCTTTATGACTATTCTGGACGATCTGGTTCAAAGTTAAGACTATCTCATTCCTTTTAGGTAATTGAAAGACCTATATTATCAACCAAGGAAAACATCCTTATTAATAAAAAACTTTAAACATAAGAAACTTTAAATTAAATACTGGAGCACACAATGAAAATTTCAACATTGATAAAATCTACCTTCGCAACTTCTGCCTTATTGGTTAGCGGTTTAAGTTTTGCAGCGAACATTGAAGTAAATGCAAATGGCAATGATTTAGCTATTAAAGGCTATGACACCGTGTCTTATTTTACAAAAGGCTCACCAACGAAGGGCTCAGATAAATTTACAGCGGCTTACAATGGCGCTATTTATCAGTTTTCAACAGCTGATAACCGTGACCTTTTTCAAACTGAACCAAGTAAATATGCACCACAATACGGTGGTTACTGTGCATTTGGCGTTACGATGAATAAAAAATTCGATACCGACCCAATGGCTTGGCATATTCGTGGCGACAAATTATACCTAAACCTAAATAAAGACGTACAAAAGAAATGGGTAACAGATATTCCGGGTTACATCGAAACAGCTCAAACTAATTGGACTGATATTAAAGGGTTAACAGAAGAGCAAATTGAAAAAGTATACGACTAATACTCATCATTTAATTAAGGATAAATTATGGAATTACTAACATCAGCAGATTCAATTGAAGATCTATTATCTCAGCATCAATATTCATTGTTATATTTTACAGCCTCGTGGTGTGGCCCTTGTAAATCAATGTCACCCATCGTTGAAGGCGTTTCTGGGCTAATGAATGGTCGATTTAATACGATTAAAATTGATATTGATAACGCGGAAAAAATCGCAGCAGACTTTGGCGTACGAAGTGTTCCAACGCTGATATTAGTAAAAAATAATATCATTATTGATCAACGTGTTGGTGGATTACCACCACAACAATTAATGCAATGGTTAGAGCAACTTACCTAGTTGCTCACTTTATAAGGATAAATAATGAATAATACATTATTAGTAAGCGCAGCTTTAGCCGCAGTAATTTCTACCGGTGTCATTTCAACGGCTGAAGCCGCAGGCAAGAAAGAAAAATGTTATGGCGTAGCACTAGCTGCACAAAACGATTGTGCAAATTTAGCTGGCACCCATTCATGTGCGGGTCAGTCAAAAGTTGATAACGATAAAGGTGAATGGAAATTAGTGACCAAAGGCACTTGTTCAACACTGGGTGGCTTATCAAAAACTGAAGCTAAAAAGCATTATAAAGCAACGAAAGGCGCTTAAGTAATGAGTATGTCGGTATCAAACAGTAATGTAATGGTAGGAGTCGGTTTAAGGCATCCACATTTTACCGACATATTAACTCAACCAAAGCAGGTTGATTTTATTGAAGTGCATTCGGAAAATTTTTTTGGTCAAGGTGGTGCTGCGTTATCTGTGCTTAACCAAGTGAGAGAAAAATATCCTGTCAGTTTACATTCAACATCAATGGGGCTTGGCTCTATTCAAAATATTCCAAGGCATTACTTGGAACGTTTGAAAAAACTAACGGAAGAAATTGACCCGTTTCTTATGTCTGAGCACGCTTGTTTTACTTGGGGACAGCAACAAGGACAACTTATCCATAGTGGTGATTTGTTACCTATTGCACATACACAGCAGACGTTAACCACAATGTGTGAACAAGTTGAAACAGTACAAGACTTCTTAGGTAGGCAACTAATTATTGAAAATGTGTCTGCTTATATAAAATTTGATGAAAGCCATCTAGCAGAAGCTGATTTTTTAGCGCAGCTTTATCAGCGTACAGGCGCAAAAATATTATTAGATATTAATAATATTGCCGTTAACAGTATTAATTTTGAAGGGGGAGATATTCAAAAATCTGTCTCTGCTTATATTAATGAATTACCGGTAGAAAGTGTGGCACAAATTCACTTAGCTGGTTGTAGTACAGCTTTGCCTGGAGAGTTCACCGTTGATGATCATGCTTGCCCTGTTTCTGATGACGTTTGGCTAGGCTATAAAAAAGCGCTAACCCGTTTTGGGGCAGTACCCACATTAATTGAATGGGACAGTGATTTACCCGAGTGGTCAGTATTGATTACTGAAGCACAAAAAGCGCGTGATATTGCCCACACGATATTAACTGGGGGAATTACATGAATAAACAATGTAAAAATAAGCCAGAAATACATGAGTCTGAAATAAATGAAACACACAACAATTTACAACAATTATTGTTAGACGCTATTTGGACTGATGAACCGTCATATTTAGATCAATGTGGTTTTGATGAGAAGGGTATTAACGTTTATAGACGAAATTTATTGGCTAACGCTCAGCGTGCATTAAGTATTAGTTTTCCAACCGTCTTTAAATTGCTTGATAGTGATATTAGCGAGAGACTTGTATATCAGTTTTTAAGAAGTTTCCCTCCTGAACAGGGCGATTGGGCGCAGTGGGGAAGCAGTTTTTCTGACTTTTTAGCTTCAACAGAAGTAGGACAGAATTATCCATATCTTGCTGATTGTGCCTCCGTTGATTGGCATGTACATAATGCTTTAAATGGCTGTGACCAAACCCTTGTTAAAACATCATTGCAAGTACTTAGTGACAGTGAACCTCTACATATTTACATCGAGTTTAATCAAAATGTGAAGTTGTTTCATACAGTCTATCCAGTGGCTGATATTTTTCAAGCGCACAACCATGAGGAAGTTTCTCAGCGAGAAGCGTCCATGGTTAAGGCACAAACTGCACTCGCAGGTGATCTTAAAGAACAAGTAGTGATGATTTACCGTCCTGACTTTCAGCCAAAGGTCACAACCTTAACTGCTGGCGAAGGACTATTTATGACCTGTTTGTTTTCAGGGCAGTCATTAGAGCAATCATTAGATGCTGTAAAAAATGACAACGATTTTTCATTCGAACAATGGTTAATCACTACAATTAACCATAATTTAATTTTTACTTTTAAAGAGACAAAACTATGCAAACTTTAAAAAAATTAACGCTATCACTTAGTAATATTTACTGTAATGTTGTGGACAAAATAAGCCTATTAGAGCCTGTAGCATTATTAGCGGCACGTTGGTACGTTGCTTGGGCGTTTTTCTCATCAGGGTTAACAAAACTGAGAGATTGGGAAAGTACGTTAATGTTATTTGAGTATGAATATCAAGTACCTGTATTACCGTTTGAATTAGCAGCATATTTAGGTACTGCTGCCGAGATTGTATTGCCGTTGTTATTGATGGTAGGTTTAGCAAGCCGCTTTTCTGCATTAGGTTTGTTTTTTGTCAATATTGTAGCGGTGATCAGTTTAGAAGAAATTGCACCAGCAGCCTATGCAGAACATGTATTGTGGGGAGTATTGTTATTACAGGTGGTCATTTTTAATGGTGGGCGTTTTGCATTAGACCAACTCGTTAAAAAACAGTTGTTCAATGGCAAAGTATGAACAACGTTATAATTAACCTGTGCTCTGGATAAGAAAACTTGCCAATAACGCCATTTTAACGCTTATCTGCGTTATTTTTACTTCCTATAGCCAGCTTTGGCTCGTAAAAAAGCCTTGATAACCACTAAAATTACGTCACTGGTCTTTAAAAAAGTATTGTTGTTATAATTTTAACCACTTACAAGAACCTTATCCCAACCTCAGCTTAGTTAATTTATACAACCCTGAATTCGCATAATAATCACTCTCATTAGATGTGACTATTTACTGCATATCAATATAACCCCAACCACTTATGTGTCATTAAACTGAAGCCTTAATGACATATAAGTGTAATATTAATTCACTTTAACTGTCATATACCCTCGGTACACTTCGTCACATTCTTGAATACCAATAATACTTTCTGTTGTCCGCATTCAGAAAACTGTTGGGATTTATAATTAATGACGCTCTTATCCATAAGAGATTAAAAGAGAAAGGGTAAACCGATGACGTTGTCAAAACTCACCAAAGCAAGCTTACTACTTAGCCTTACTACGGGTAGCTTAATTTTTGCTACTTCAGCAAGTGCTGCTGACACATTAAGCAATACTTCACTGAATGAGGTTGTTAATGCAGGTAAGCAAATAAATCACTCTGCCGCCAAATCACAACAAAAAGTGAATGCCTTAACAGACCAAGCACAAACTAAATTACAACAATTCCATGGAGTAACTAAAGAAGTTGATGGACTCACTGTTTATAACCAACAAATGCAAGCACAGCTTAATAGCCAAATGACCGAGCTAGCCCAGTTAGCTAGTTCTATGGAAGAAGTCAGTGTTATTGAACGTCAAATATCGCCGTTAATGGCACGTATGATTAGCACTTTAGACACCTTTGTTAGTCTTGATGTTCCTTTTTTACCCAGTGAAAGAACTAAGCGTGTTGAAGATTTAAAAACGATGATGAATCAAGCTGATATTTCAGTTTCTGAGAAATTTCGCCGTGTGTTAGAAGCGTACCAAATTGAAGTTGATTATGGACGTACTATTGAAGCATATAGTGGTGTTTTACCTATTGAAGGTAAAAAAATGGATGTTGATTTTTTACGTATTGGTCGTGTGAGTTTGGTTTATCAAACACGTGATGGTAGCCAGTTAGGCGAATGGAAGCAATCTGAAAATGGGCAAGGTAATTGGCAATCATTGTCACAAGACTATCGATTAGGTATTAATAAATCCTTACGTATAGCGCGTAAACAGTTAGCACCAGATTTAATTCTCGTACCAATCTCAGCGGTACCGGTGTCTATTAACGAAACACCGGCACAATAAGAGTAATAATGATGACTATTTATCCTAATATAATGAAACGTATAATAAAAAACACTGTAACTAAAACAATCAATAAAGCGTTAACCTTCTCAGCGCTTTCAATCGCCTTTACGTCTTTTAGTACGATTAGTTATGCACAAGATGCGTTAAGCCTAGATGATTTGTTGAATCAACTTCAGCAAGGAAATATAACGCAAACTAAGCAAAATCAAACAAGAGAAAATCAATTTAAAGCCAAAGTTAATCAACAGCAAAATATGTTGAATGACATGAATGACCAACGTGATAGTGCGTTAGTACTTAGTGTAAAACTTGAACAAAAATTTGCTGACAATGAAATAAACTTAGCTAATAGAGCTGAAGCGTTAGATAAACGTTTAGGCGAATTAAAAGAGTTATTTGGTGTATTACAGCAAGTGTCTGGTGATACGCGTAGTAAATTTCAAACGTCAGTTATTTCAGCTCAAATACCCGGTCGTGGACAATTTTTAGATGAATTCGCGCAAAGCATGGGTTCTAGTTCAAAGCTTGCGTCAATTGAAGAAATTGAACGTTTATGGTTTGAACTACAACGTGAAATGACACAAAGCGGTAAAGTCACAACGTTCAATCGTGAAGTGGTACACGCTAATGGCGATCGTAAAAATGCAGCGGTTACTCGCATTGGCGGTTTTAACTTAATTTCAGATGGCAAGTATTTAGAATACATTGATGAAACAGGCACTGTAGCTGAATTGGTTAGGCAGCCATCAAGTCGGTATTTAGCGACCACCAGCGATTTAGTTAATAGCAAAGGCGAAACAACAGCTTTTGCGTTAGACCCAACAGGTGGTTCAATTTTAAGTTTATTAGTGCAAGCCCCTGATTTAAAAGAACGTGTCGACCAAGGTGGTCCAGTGGGTTACATCATTTTGGCTATCGGTCTTGTGGGTTTACTAATTGCATTAGAACGCTTAATTAGCCTTGTGTTTATTGGCTCTAAAGTTGAACGCCAACTTAAAACAGAAATAGCCTCAAATGACAACCCATTAGGTCGTGTAATGCAGGTTAAAGATAACAACCCTAACTTAGATACCGATACCTTAGAGCTTAAATTATCAGAGTCTATTTTAAGAGAAGTACCTAAGTTATCTAAGCGCTTAACCTTAATTAAAATCATCTCCGTTGTTGCTCCCCTCATTGGTTTACTCGGTACGGTAACCGGCATGATTAATACCTTCCAAGCGATTACCTTGTTTGGTACAGGTGACCCTAAATTGATGGCTGGCGGTATTTCTCAAGCACTTGTTACTACCGTTTTAGGCTTAGTTGTTGCTATCCCAATGGTATTTATCTTTGCCTACTTAAATGGTCGTAGTCGCAATATTGTGAATATTTTACAACAAGAAAGCACAGGCATTATTGCAGAAAGAGCTGAAAACCAAGAGCTTGCAGGTCAAGGAGCATAAATAGTGATTGCCTTAATGGAAATGTACGACGCCATTGGAGAATTCATGGATACCGGCGGTCAAGTCTTAATCGTGATTGCCGCTGTCATCTTCATTATGTGGTTATTGATTTTCGAACGTTTTGTCTTTGTTTTTTATAGTTACAAAAGCCTAAAGAAACACATTGTTAGTGCATGGCAAGGGCGAAAAGAACAAACGTCTTGGTACAGTACACAAATACGCAACGCGTTAATTTCTCGTGGCACGGCTAAGTTAAACCGTAATTTAGCGCTTATTCAATCGTTGGTTGTTTTATGTCCATTGTTAGGTTTGCTAGGTACGGTAACAGGCATGATTGAAGTATTTGACGTGATGGCAATATCAGGGAGTGGAAACGCCAGGTCAATGGCGTCAGGTGTATCTCGTGCAACTATCCCGACAATGGCAGGTATGGTCGGGTCTTTATCTGGTGTATTTACCGTTACTTGGTTACGCCGAAACGCGAAAAAAGAAGCCGAATTACTCGCCGATAGCTTATCGGTTAAGTATCAATAAATTTAGTATTAATAAATTTAGTATTAATAAATAAACTCTTAGCCATTACTCATAAAGTAAATGACTATTAAAAAATAGAATTGTTGGAGTTAGTTATGCGTCACCTAAGCCAAATGTTACAAGATCAAGATGAGAAAGAAGAAATAGATATGACACCCATGCTAGATGTTGTTTTCATCTTGTTGATATTTTTCATCGTAACCGCTTCATTTGTTAAAGAAGCAGGTATTGATGTTAATCGCCCAGAAGCCGCTACAGCCGTGAAAAAAGAACGCGCTAATATTTTAGTCGCCATAAGCGACAAAGGTGATATTTGGATCAACAAGCGTAAAGTAGATGTTCGTAGTGTACAAGCCAATATTGAGCGTTTAAAAGCTGAAAACCCGCAGGGCAGTGTTGTGATTCAAGCAGATAAAAAATCTACTACTGATACATTAATTAAAGTGATGGATTCTGCGCGAGCGGCAGGTGTGTTTGATGTATCGATTGCTGCGCAAGAAAGCTAAGCCTAGCTATTACTAAGCTAAATTAAGGACTTAACATGCAAAGAATCATGTCAACAAGTATGGCAACAAACGTGTCAACAAATATGCCGCAGCACATGTCTAAAGGGGTTATTGTTCGAAGTGGTGCCCGATATGTGATTGCAGGGGTCTTAGCATTAAGTATGACCTTTCTCTTACTTTGGGGAATGCAGAAGTTAATTGCTGGCGGAAACGAAGTAATGACGGACCCTGCACAAGGTAGCGTTCTTGATTTCATCCGTCTAAAAAAAGATGAAAAAATCGTTAAAAAAGAACGGAAACCACAAAAACCAGCTAAGCCAAAAGAGCCACCACCACCAATGAATGCACCACAAATACAGCAATCTAATCCTAATGCTAACGCTGTAAAAAGTAGTTTTGCGGCAGATATTCAAACAGATATGGGATTGTCAGGCGGTTTGAGTTTAGATTCTGGCGATGGTGACTATTTACCAATTGTTAAAGTTGCGGCAGTTTACCCTCGTCGAGCACAATCACGCGGTATTGAAGGGTTCGTTATTGTTGAGTTTGTTGTGACAAAAACAGGTGCAGTGAGCAACGCTATGGTAGTTCAAGCAAAACCTGAAGGTGTATTTGACCGAGCAGCACTTGATGCGGTCGCTAAATTCAAATACAAGCCACGAGTGGTCGATGGTGTTGCTATGGAAGTAGCGGGTGTTCAAAACAAAATTAGCTTTGAAATTGATGGTTAATCCTTTCCAATTATTTTCACGTTATAAAGCGAACATACCCAAGCACTAAAATTGTCATTCCCGAAGTATCTGATTGGGAATCCATTTTTAATTTTTACAAATTATCTATGTATTTATAGATATTTAAGGATTAAATCATGAAAAGAAAAACCACCTTGTTACTGACAACCGTTTTTACGCTAATTGTCTCAATGACAACTTGTACTGCTTTTGCAGAGGAAACGTCTGCAGAACCAGATGACAAAAAAGCGGATAAAAAAAGTTACCGCACGAGTAAAAAAGTACCTGCTATGCGAAATAGAGTTTATGCCCAATTAGCTCGCGCTCAAAAGTTAGCAGACGAAGGTGATAAATTAGAGGGCTTTGAAGTATTAAATGACGTAGAAGACCGTCTTGATAGTTTAAATAGTTATGAACGTGCCATGTTATTTAACTTTTATGGTTTTATGTATTATGCCAATGACGATGTAGAAATAGCGACAGATTACTTTATCCAAGTAATTGATGAAATTGCCATTCCAGATAGTTTAACGCTCTCTACGCTTTATTCGTTAGCGCAACTGAGCATGCAGCAAAAAAACTATACACAAGCACTTAATTATTTAACTGAGTGGCGAGATCTTAATTCGAAAGAATTAACTGGCAATCAAGAAATGTTATTTGCCCAAGTTTATTTTCAAGATAAAAATTTTGTGAATAGCTTAAAACATATTGAAATGGCTATTAAGTTAGTTGAAGCAAAAAATAAAGCTCCTAAAGAGAATTGGCTTACCTTACAACGTGCTGCTTATTATGAATTAAAGCAACCTAAGCAAGTCACTAAGGTGATGGAAAAATTAGTACGCTTATATGATAAGCCAGAATATTGGTTACAACTTTCAAACATGTACGGTGAAATAGGTGAAGAAGATAAACAAATGGCGGTAATGGAAGCAGCTTATCAAGCCGGCTACATTAGCAATACAAGTGATTTTCTTACTTTGTCGCAACTCTATTTATTTCATGGAGCACCTTATAAAAGTGCTGCAGTTTTAGAAGGTGCAATTGACCAAGGGTCTATTTTTGCAGATGAAGATAATTTAAATCGACTTGCTCGTGCCTATTTAATAGCAAAAGAAGATGAGAAAGCGATTACAGTTTTACAGCAACTTAGTGACATTGCGCCAACAGGTGAACACGATGCTTTATTAGCACAAACCTATTTAAATACTGAGCAATGGGCGTTGTCGATTAAAGCGTCTAAGTTAGCCTTGTCTCGTTATGCTAAGCATAAAAAAAACAAGGACGATAATATTAAGGACATAGCCAATATGTATTTAATTGCGGGCATGGCTAATTTTAACCTGAAAGATTTTGATAGCTCTTTAGCGTCGTTTAATAAAGCGTCACAATTTGTTAGTACTAAAAAAACAGCGCTTCAGTGGGGGAAGTATGTTGAGCGTGAACAAGAAAACTATAAAACACAATTAGCGATGAATAACTAACTATTGAGTTACCTTAACTAACTAACCGGCTGAATGAATCAGTGAAATTAACACGTTGAATGGTAACGGGTATATAACAATAAAGCGCCTTAGGGCGTTTTTTGGTTTAATGGGATAATGTTTTTCAACTGTGTTTGTATACAGTTTTTTAGTGAGGTATTATTGAAGTATATACCCATCACACCTCAAAATGCAGATTTCAGCAAGTCGATAAAGGGTTAGGTACAAGGCATTGATTGACGAGAATAGTTATTCTATTTTCTAAATCAATAACGCTGTAGATGACCCTTTATCGCCTTGACCAACGGGAGCTAAGCTAGTTCATCAGTCCAGCGTTGCGGTACTTGATAAGGGAATAACCATTATCTGCGTAACGCACCTTGATCTGATTTCCTAGCTTAACTCTGAACCTCCATCTTGAAGTGTGATGGGTATATAGCGACCCCCATTATAACTTTATTGGAATAATACCTATGGAACCTTTTAAAAATTTATACAACGAAAGCTTTTATTTACTTTTATCTGAGCACTTAAAAAATTGCTTAGCAGATTTTGATCAAAAAAAGTTTATGGCACTCATGTTATGCGATAATTTTGAAAAATTAGAGCTAAAAGAGCGTATGAGTCATACCAAAGAGGTAATCCATCAATTTATGCCAGCTGACTTTTCAAAAGCTGCAGATGTATTAGTTCAATTAATTTCAAGTTTAACAATGGCGGGTATTAAAGAGGGCAGTGTTGAATACATGTTCTTACCAGAATATATAGAAACCTATGGTATAGATGATTTTAAAAAATCGGTTGAAACGATGGAGCTAGTCACACAATTTACGAGTGGCGAATTTGCGGTACGACCTTTTTTAATTAAGTATGGCGATCAAATGTTAGAGCAAATGATCTTATGGAGCCAGCATGAAAATCACTTGGTTAGGCGATTAGCAAGTGAAGGCAGTAGACCTCGGCTACCTTGGGCCATTGCCCTGACAGAATACAAAAAAAATCCGGTAAATATTTTACCCATTCTATATAACCTCATAGATGACCCTACTGAAATCGTTCGTCGTAGTGTTGCCAATAACTTAAATGATATTGCTAAAGACAATGCCCAAGTAGTGATTGATTTTACCAAAAAGTATTTAGGTAAAAGTGAGCAGTTCGATCGAACCTTAAAGCACGCTAATAGAACGTTATTAAAACAAGCGTGCCCAGACGCATTGCAACTTTTTGGTTATGACAGCACGGGTATTGAGCTCACTGAATTTGATATATTAACCGATGAAGTTAATTTTGGCGGCTCAGTACAATTTAGCTTCGCTTTAAAAAACACGTCAACAAAAGATAAAAAAATACGTTTGGAATATGGCTTATATTATATGAAAAAAAATGGCCTGTTATCTAAGAAAGTTTTTAAAATAAGCGAGCGAATACTTGCCGCTAATGAATTACATCAGGTTGTTCGAAAGCAAAGTTTCAAAGCGATAACAACAAGGGTGTATTACCCAGGAAAACACCAAGTATCAATAATACTTAATGGCAAAGAATTTCAATCGAAAGATTTTATACTAGTAGCCATGAGTAAAGATGTTTAAAGCGAAGTTTACGTTTCATTAAAATTTATAATTAATTTAGGTATTAGGTATTTACCAAAAACTTTATGAAGTACCCACAGAGACTGATTTACTACGTATTTCAGTTCTATTGAATAGCATCCATTTACTTATCTAGCTAAACATCCTATATTCATATTTACTAAATGGATTTAATATATGGAAATTATTATGGATAATACAAATATAGACAGACGAAAAGCATCACCGAGTCAACTTTCGCTATTGAATAAATTAACTATCCCACAACAATTTGCATCAAGTAGTTTAACTAACTTTGGTTATGACTTAACTTATGTAAGAGATAGTAATACAAACCCTACGGCTATATTTTTATGTGGTAGTCAAGTCGCTGTGATTGATGTTGAGGGTGACATAAATACCAATCCTAATATTATTATTCGATAATATAAAAAGATCATAATCTAGTTTGAAATAGTTCGAAGTGTGATAATTAATACGGCACTTCGATTTATATACCCGTTACCTTTCAAAGCGCTCTGAAACCTGCATATTGAATGGAAACGGGTATAAATCATTATCAAATATTAATAGTTAGTTATTACTAAAACTATTGACTCATTTTATTTCATTTACTATTAGAAAAAACTCCGACTTTTTATTTAATTTTCACTCATCTATTATGACTTAACGACAAAATATGTATCCCAATAACTATTTAAGGTTATAGTATGCTTTTATTAGTTAGTAGTACGGGAAAAAAAAATGGAAATGGATGAATCAATTAACGTTTTTGGTGAAGAATTAATCGCATGTGGCGGAGATCCTACAACTGGATTTTTTCGCGATAATAAATGTAATACTTGTGAGCAAGATGTTGGCTCGCATACTGTTTGTATTGAAGCTAATGAGCAATTCTTAGAGTTTTCGCGCTTTAAAGGTAATGATTTATCTACCCCTGTACCTGAATTTAATTTTGAAGGCATAAAACCTGGTGATACATGGTGTTTGTGTGCGGAGCGTTGGTTAGAAGCTTACCAAGCAGATAGAGCGCCAAGAGTTCATCTAAGAAAAACTCATATCAAAGCGTTAGAAATTATACCTATGGAAATATTAAGAAAATTTGCATTAGATTTAAGTTAGTAAGTTGATGACACATTGTTATTAACTACCTTTGTTAATCATAAATATTATCGCTAATCAGGCTTTCGTATCAGCACATAAATATTTTTATGCTTGTGTTGTCATCCGTATCTCGCTACTTGCGTGAAAGTAACGTAAAATAGTGTCATTAAATTATTTATACCGATTGTTACTGCCTCAAAAGGCTAACAATTGTAGCCATTGACTTAAGGCCATCCATGAAAAAAGTATTTGAATTAACTCACCCAAAAATTAAACTTGAAAGACGCGTAGATGCGGTAAAACATGAGGTTAAAAAATACCTTAAAAGAGAACGCAACAAAAAATTACCTTCAGGTGCCGACTTTTGGGATTTTGATTGCCAATTTGGTAATACGAAAGAAGAAGCCGAACAAGTAGAATTATCAGACATTAATAAACGTATTGATAAAACTCAAGTTGATGGTTTAACGTCATTTTACATTGAAATAATAGCAAAAGAAGGTATCAGAACCTTCACACCAAGAGAAGAAGACGATAGCGAGATAGAAGACTAGTTAGTTACATCGTTAGTCAATAAACCGAGCAATTAGCTCGGTTTTTTTATGCCTATTTTTTAACTGTTTTAATTCTATCTTTTACGGTGATTGTGGTGTGCCTTGCATTAATTATAAAAAGGTTGCTTGGGTATAGTCGCCATTTTCTTTATCTGTTTTCCAATCCCTATACAGGTTAAGTAATGTCAGTTCTATTAGGAGATTTTTTGGGGAGATTTATCTTTTCACTAGGTAGACCAGTAATTTGGCGGGGAGTTGTTGCCGTTTTTGTTTCCTCGTCGCCTGAACTTATTGCAACG
>Ga0308012_10000888_pt1 | contig 16841 bp, 13 predicted proteins | sample Neamet179_FD_203133 | JGI IMG/M metagenome (GOLD analysis project Ga0308012, IMG submission 203133) | Marine microbial communities from water near the shore, Antarctic Ocean - #179 | ecosystem: Environmental > Aquatic > Marine > Unclassified | place: Southern Ocean | collected 2014-07-25 | reverse complement strand
ATCTTTCATATAATTTTCCTTTGCTTTTAATCAAACCATTATTTCTATGGGTAGCTGCAATATTTGCTCCATATTTATTAACGATTGATTTTTCATGTTTATATCGTGAAAGATTAGTTTGAGTAATAAATTTTTTCAAAAATTGTATTTTTGCGTTGCAGAATGAAAATTAAAACAGTAATTAAGTATGCTATTAAAGTTAACCTTCTAATTTATATAAACTTATAATCTTGGCATAGTGTTAGCTACTAGTTTATTCAGTGGACATTTATTTTAATTTAAGGTGACGATATGATTTTTGAACTAAATACATTTAGAAGATTACTAGCAATTACTTTACTTACTTTGATAGTAATAAATTTTTATGGTTGTGGAGGTGGGGATATACGTGCGATTAGTTTATCTAACCCTCAAACGTTAATAGGCGAGGGTGAGGTATTAGGTACGGCTAAAAATTTATCAACAAAACTTCATATTGAATCAAGTATCATTAATGATGAATATAAAAGTATTCGCGTTGAAATAAATGTTACAGATAATTATAACCAGCCGTTAAGTAATGTTCAGTTGTCAATTTCTATTATTGATAGCCGATCCCCCAATTTTTATGGTGAGGTACTCACTAATAAATATTTAATAACGAATGCTGTAACTAATGAGCACGGAGCATTCAGCTTGTCGCTTGAAGTAGCTAAAGAGGAAAGTGACTTATTGCTAGTACTTAATACATTCGGAGCGAAGAACGATATATTTTTTTCTTTAGATGAAAAAACTTCGGTAACGCATAACCACTATTCAATGGTTAGACCCTATAAATAGCATATTAAACAGTAGCTTATTTTATTTAGTGATATTAGCTAAATAACTGACCTTTCTTACATATCCTTGTTTTTAGGAGCTTCCGGTAACGTTATTATAAACGTTGTACCAACATTCACTTCACTCTCTACTTCTATTTTCCCTAAATGTTTTTCAATAATTCCATATGAAACAGGCAAACCTAATCCCGTGCCTTCGCCAATAGCTTTTGTAGTAAAAAACGGGTCAAATATTTTTGAAATGTTTTCTGCTTTAATGCCTTTGCCATTATCCTTGACGTAAATAATAATGTTTGATTTTTCTTGAATTGTTTTAATGGTTAATATGCCTTTAGCGTCAGAAGCATGTGAAGCATTAATAAATAGGTTGATAAACACCTGATTTAATTCCGATGGTTGGCCTAAAATATTGTCGCAATCGGATAACTCTAAGTTGATATCCATTGTATATTTCAATTCATTGTCTGATACTTTCAAGCAATCCTTGATGATCTCATTTATATTACAAGGTATTAAATCATCGCCCCCTTTGTAAGAAATCTTTTTTAAGTTACTAACAATTTTCTTAACGCGTTCAATACCATCAATAGTATCTTCTAGTAAATTAGGTGTGTCTGATATTAAATAATCTGCATCTATTTCTTTTCGTAACTTTTTATAGTTTTCTAACAATTGTATCGCATCATGTTTTTCAGGATCATAATTTTGTATGAGGCTGTCTAATCTAAATAATTCGGTAATATTTTCAGTCAAACAAAAAAGGTTACTGTATGAATAAGCAATAGGATTATTTATTTCGTGAGCAACGCCAGCCGTTAGTTGACCTAATGATGCCATTTTTTCAGATTGAATAAGCTGCGATTGTGTTGTTTTTAATTTAGATACAGCACCTTCAAGGCTCAAAACATTATCGTATAATGCGCGTGTTTTACCCTCGAGAAGTTGTTCTGCAAGTTGTCTTGCTTTTTTTTCTCGAGCATAAGCTATTTTATAGGCATCAATCTCACTCATATCAGTCCTCGAAGTGTATTATTAATTTACATTTGTCAGCGCCATCGTGCATACATTCTGGGTGTGCAATAGATATTGGTTGGTCAAAATGTTTAGCAGCACTAGTGATTAATCCTTCAGAAAGGTGGCATAACTTACGTTTAGATTGATAAAACATGACTAAATCACCTTTGGGTGTTTCGCTATATTTAAATGAGGGTAAGTAAGCCTCAGGGTAAACACGTTTAACTTCTTTGTGAATAACATTATCGATGCAAATTAAAAAGTCTTTTAAATTATCGATGTGAGCAATTTTTTCAGGGCTACTATTGTACAAATGAATAAATAAATACTCGCCAAATGCTTTTACTAATGTTGGTGCATCTATTTTAGTCATTATCGATAATTCGGCCACATAGGCCATTATTTCAGAGTCTTCGTATTGCATACCATTGGTATATATACCATCAGAGCCAGGATTGACCTTTTCTAATAAATCATTCCATACGCCCATGCCCATTTTTTCGATTACCATTTCTGAAAACGTTGTATATATCGAACCTTGCATAATATCGTCCTATCTTTAAATACATGTATAAATTTTATTGTTAATTTTATGACTCAACAGTAACCACAAACTTTTGCTTTTGATTGGCTTCATATTCAATAAGTTTATTAATAGAGTTTTCTGTAAATTCATGACCTTCGGCTAAAATCAACAAGTTATTGATTGAAAACAGGCTATTCTTAAGTATCATTCCAGATATAAGTTTACGTGTACTTAAGCCCTCTAAATTAACATAGTCGACAACTATTTCTGGCTTAGCGGTTAATATTTCAAGAATATTTTCCGCATATTTTATACCTTTCCCTTTATTTAATTGAACAAGAATCTGCTTGTGAACCATTTTGTTAGCATCAATCTTTCCACAGTGAAAACGCCAATAGTCTCTTGCTACAATAAGTATTTTACATGCAGTGAATATTGCATCATCTGTTTTTTCGGCAATTGTTTTTAAAGAATAATATTGATATGCCAAAATTTGTTTTACAACATTTAAACAAGGAGCAGGGGACAGAATTTGTTGAACAATGACACCTTGCGACATAAATTGTTTTTTAGATTCACTATTGAGCTGATTGAAGGGAGTTTTACTAAAGCTTGAGTTCATACCCAACAAGCCCATCTCATTGAGATAACCGGCAATTCTAATATTATGGACCGCTTGTTTTTCTAGGCAAAGTTCTTCAGCTAAGCGCCCAGCTAACTGTCCCACCTTTTTTGCATAACCGCCACTTAGTGTTGGATTTATAGCAATGAAGTTAAATAGCATTTTCTCGCCTGCTCTTATATTAACTTCATTTTTAAGTAGTGATGCACGAATTTGTTTGGTGCGTAAATTTACTTTTTCTTCCAGGTTATTGTTTAAACCTTTAAGTAATTCATTTTGCTTTTCAATTTTATCTTTTAGGTTCTTATTTTCTTTTGTTAATCGAATAATCTCTAAACCTTCTTCGACAGCATTAATAAGTCCGTCGTTGTCCCAGGGTTTGTTGATAAATCGATGTGTTTTTCCTAAATTTATTGCAGCTACGGTTGATTCAAAATCAGCAAAACCGCTTAAAACAATACGGTAAGTATCTGGATGTGTATTCGCAATTTTTTCTAATAATGTTGCGCCATCCATCTCTGGCATTCTCATATCAGATACAACAACATCAATTGGTGTATCTTTTATTATGTCTAAAGCGTCTTGCCCACTATTGGCTATTAATACCTTATATGACTTACGATGAAAGAGTCTTTGTAACGTTCGTAAAATAACTCTTTCGTCGTCCACACATAAAATGGTCATGTCTGAGTATAAAGTTGTGTTGTCACTGCTCTCTGACATTTTCAGTCCTTTTGGCTATACGATTGAATTTTAATATATTTTGCTTTTTTGGATAATTAACGGTTATATTTATTTATGGATATTTTTATCAACATTTAATTTATAACTGTAAATTTATTACTCTCTATATAGTTATAACGGTTTTTTATTTAAAAACCATGAAATTTACTATAATTAACTACAATAAAAGTAATGATAAAAAAGTTAAGTGTTTGTTAAATGTAAAATACATTATAAACAATGGCGATTGTAAGGATTGGAAATGGAAAACTTAAATAAATCTAGAATCTTATTTGTTGACGACGAACCGGCTATCTTGCGATCACTTGAGCGAATTGCCAATAAATTAGACGCCGTGATTTTAACTGCCAATAGCGGAAAGGAAGCGCTTGAACTTATTAATGAATGTCCTGTAGATGTTATTGTATCTGATTTTAACATGCCAAATATGGACGGTAATGAGTTGCTTTCAGAGGTAGCAAAAATATCTCCTGAGACAGTGCGGATGGTGCTTACAGGTCATGGAGATATGGAAATGATTATTAATTTAATTAATGATGGCCATATTTGGGGATTTCTTCAAAAACCTTGGGATAACTTCGAACTTATCGTTAAGTTAAAACAAGCGCTTCAACTACAGCAAGTGTTAGCTGAACGTACTTTGATGCGTAGAACCATTGATCAATATCAAAAATATCATAAAGCGAGTTTTGAAGGTTTTGTTGGTGATTCAGTACCAATGCAGTTTGTTTATTCATGTATCGAACAAAGTGCTCCGAGTAATGCATCAGTATTTATAACGGGCCCCAGTGGAGCAGGTAAAGAAGTTGCTGCACAAGCAATTCATCGATTAAGTAAAAGGACAAATGGACCCTTTATAGCGCTTAACTGTGCTGCTATTCCTTCAGAGTTAATGGAGTCTGAAATATTTGGCCATATTAAAGGAGCATTCTCTGGTGCCGTATCTAATAGAGACGGTGCAGCTTCGTTAGCACATGGAGGCACTTTATTTCTTGATGAAATTGGTGAAATGGATATAAGTTTACAAGCTAAATTATTACGCTTCATTCAAACGGGGTGCTTTCAAAAAGTAGGTAGTGGAAAAGAAGAAAAAGTCGATATCCGTTTTGTCAGCGCAACAAACAGAGAACCACAAATTGCTATTGACGAAAATAAGTTACGTGAAGATCTCTTTTACCGCTTAAATGTAATTTCAATAGATTTACCCCCGCTACATGAACGAGGAAATGACATTGTTAAATTGGCAGAGCATTTTTTAAGACACTTTAGCGAAGTTGAAGACAAAGACTTTGCTGGTTTTTCTTCTGGGGCAGAGGCGTTAATAAAGTCCTACTCATGGCCTGGCAATGTCAGGCAGTTACAGAATATTATTCATAGTTCTACGGTAATGTCTGAGGGGCCTCTTATTTCTGAAAAAATTATTGAACAACAACTGGGCAAGCAGAGTAAAAAACCTGATTCAACAACAGACTTTCAAAAAGACATTAGGACACCTCCAAATAATAGTCATCATTCACCTAGTAATCAGGTGAACAATTCATCGTCAGCAATTATTACATTGGCTGAAGTTGAAAAAAAAGCTATCGAACATGCCATCGATTTATGTCAGGACAATATTGTAAAAGCGGCAAGTGAACTTGGTGTAAGTCCATCAACGCTTTACCGTAAAATACAACAATGGCAAACAACTCCAGCTGAATAATTGCATTCCTAATTTGCAAATTCACTCCGTAATTATTTTCAACTTGCAAATAATTACGGAACCAATATTTTCTATATAAATATAACATCATTAAATCAGGCACTTAAAAAACAACACATATTGGAATGAATCTTGAAGTTACTTAGTTAATTAATAACTAATAATGATTCTGGAATATTCTAATGCAGTTGATACAATTTTTTAGAATACAGCTTAAAGCACAAATTCACTCAGTGATTGAGCTAATATCAAATGCCGCTTGGTTACTCAGTGCAGAGCTTATAGCAAAAATTTCTCGAATATTCACCATCGTGGTTTTGGCTGCTCAATTGTCTCCAACATCTTACGGTACTGCGATGTTAGCCTTAGCATTTCATGACGTTTTTGGATTATTATTACGAGCAGGTGTTGGCAGCCAAATTATAAACTGTAAGCCTGAACAATTAACAAGCTTTGCAAAAAACGGCGTAATAATCCAATGGGCTGTTTGCTTGACCATTGCGATAGGACAATTTACCTTAGCAGGTTACCTCTCATCACTGTATGACAATGAAAACATTATTATCTTATTACAAATAATGGCGGTCATTTATCTTTTATATCCGTGGGTAAGTATAAAAATATTTCTATTACAGCGTGAAAACAAAATGCGTTGGTTCAGTATTCGTAATGGATTATGTGTAATTATAGAAAACTGCACAATCGCAATTTCAGCTTTATTGGGCGCTGATATCCTATCAGTCGCTTTAGGAAAAATAGCTTTTTCAATTTTTTGGTTGTTGTTATTTTCTTTCTCTCCGGTTAAATCATACGGGGTCGAATTTAATATTTCTATCATTAAACAAATGCTTAAAACATCAGGTAAATTGTTTAACACTGAGTTTCTTCGTGGTATTCGACTTCATGCTGATACATTCATTGCAGGTAAGTTATTAACACCTGAACTTTTTGGCTTTTATACATTCGCTAAAAATGCAGGAGTTGGTTTAAGCCAATCCATTAGCCAAGTATATATTGGTGCCTTATATCCATACTTATGTAAATTAGAGCGAAAAGGGCAGTTATTACTGCAAGAAAAGAAAGTATTTGTTATCTCCTTAGGTGTTGGCTTCTTGTTCGTTATTCAAGCATTAATAGCCCCCATATATGTACCTATTCTCTTTGATGAAAAATGGTCTTCAGCTATACCGATCATCACAGTTTTATGCTTAGCCGCTCTTCCAAGTTTGATCATAGACATTATTTGTTGCATGCAGCGTGTTAGAGAAAAATACCACACGGAAACTATAGGACGTTTAGTTTGCCTTTTTATAAGCCTTATAGCGCTTTATATATTTAGTCCGAATGAACCTATGCAATTTGCTTTGGTAATATTTTTTAGTAGCTTATTTTGTTTAATACCCATTTATTTAATTAATGTAACAGCACCGTTTAGTCACCTTTTTAGTTCTGAATTTAATAGGAGAAAATCCCATGAAAGCTAATTCAATCCCTGTAGTTTCTGTAGTAATACCTATGTATAACGTAGAGAAATATATAGAACAGAGTATTAATAGTGTTCTTAAACAAACTTACCATCACTTCGAGATAATTCTTGTGGATGACGGCTGTACTGATAATACTTTGAACATAGTTAATAGCTTTACTGATACGCGTATTAGACTTGTTAGCCAGAAAAACAGAGGCTTATCAGGTGCTCGTAATACAGGTATAGATGCAGCCAGAGGCATATACATAGCATTATTAGATGCAGATGATTACTGGGCACCCAATAAATTAACCAGACACGTTAGACATTTGAGTCGAAACCCGAAAGTCGGAATAAGTTATTGCCCATCATTGTTCATAAGTGAAGAGGGAGATCTGTTAGGCGTGGGTCAATTTCCAAAGCTTAAAAATATAACGACACAGCATGTTTTTTGTCGTAACCCTGTTGGTAACGGCTCTGCTGCTGTAATTAGAAGATCAGTGCTGACAGAAATTAGTTTTTTTGGTGTTAAAAGAGACAAATACAGAAACATGTACTTTAACGAAAGCTTAAGACAATCAGAAGATATAGAGCTTTGGACAAGAATAGCCTTAAACACAAAATGGAAGTTTGAAGGTATCAGTGCACCGTTAACCTATTATCGAGTGAACGAATCAGGCTTGTCTGCCGATGTTAATAAACAATTTTCGAGCTGGCAACATGCGGTAATGTTAAATAAAGACTCTAATCCAAACTTCTTCAAACAATTTTATAGCTTAGCAAAAGCATATCAATTGCGGTACTTAGCTAGGAGAGCTGTTCAATCGAAGAATAAAATAACGGCATTCAAACTTATTCACCAGGCCATATATTGTAATTACAGAATTGCTATTCAAGAGCCGAGTAGAACAATAATGACATTGGGTTGTGCATGGTTGAAGTTTTTACCCCGCAAGGTTTATAGCCGTATAGAGCGCTTCGCTATGTTGAACTTTGGTAACAGTTCAATAAAGCAGTAGGTTGATACTTCATATGGAATGAGCTTACTTAATTGTGCTCATTTACCATTATACCCGTTCCACTTGAAGATGCTCGTTTCAGGCTTCCCCAAGGGCTGGTTTAGAAACGCTTTTTGCTGCGTTATTGATTTTGAGAATACGCTACACGGATGGTGTTACTAGATAATGCAGGAGCTTATTATCCTGAACTACCATTCTCTACAATCAATGCCTTGCCTAAATACGTTTCTAATTCCAGCTGAATTCTGCATCTTCAAGTGAAGCGGGTATATATTAAATACGTAGAGTTATACTCAGAGGTTTTATGAATCGAAATAATAAATCATACGAAAACACAAAAGTTAACCAGCTATTGAGTGGTATGGATAAGTCTATTGCACAAAGCTTTACGTACAAACAACGTAAAGCTTTGGAAAAAAGTATTACGACCCAAGATTGGCGTAAACATAATATAGATCTTAGACCTACGCTAGCATTTCCGTTTTTACCTTGGAGCTTTTATGTTGTATTTCTTGTCGGCATTAATAGAAGAGGGCTTTCATACGGCGAACGTTTTATCGCTTTTACTTTGTTTTTATTGATGATATTTATGTTTGGCTTAATATTGGTTGGTTGCGCTTTGGTATTTATCTACCTATTAAAATCCTGGTTAGGTATAGATTTATTTCCAAACGAATCTCTGGGTATTTGGGATCAATTTAAAGCCTATTTGGAATAAGCTTTATATGACTAACAAATAAAGCTCATTCAAAGTGTATACCCATCACACCTCAAGATGCAGGTTTAGAGTTAAGCTAGGAAATCAGATCAAGGCGCGTTACGCCGATAATGGTTATTCCATTATCTAGTATCGCAACGCTGGACTGATGAATGAGCTTAGCTTCCGTTGGTCAAGGCCATAAAGGGTCATCTAAATCAATGCCTTGTACCTAACCCTTTATCGACTTGCTGAAATCTGTATCTTGAGGTGTGATGGGTATATATGATGCATGAATTGTACTGGCTTATGCCTATTTTCGATAAATATAAAATGTTGACGTGGGTATTTATGTTGACGACAAAAAACAGTACAAAAGAGCAATGATTTAAGTGAATTGATAAAGCTATATTTTTCATAAGTAGAATAAAAATCAATATATAATTACCAAAAAACATATGACGAATGTTAATTTAATGTTAATATTGAGTAGTGGTTCTACCTCTTGTATTTTTATTTGGAAAGTAATCGATGAAAAAAAAATATATCGCAATAATGCTGTCAGTAATATCTGTAATTAGCACTTCTTCTATTTTACTAACCTCGCCAAGCGATAAAGTCAAAAAACCTAGCAGTGTTAACCCGCATAGTGCCGAGAAAATAATAACCCCTGATGTTAAATCGTTAAAAATACTTCAAGTAACGTCAGATGATTTATCAGTTAAAAAAAATCTCACTCTCGGGCAAGATATTGTTCTAAAAGAACCCAACAATATTCCTAAAAAAAATCATCAAGTAAAGGCTCCTGTGAATACTCAGACAAATAAACATCTTGGTTCAAATAACCCAGCTGCACAATTCAATAATTTATCGCAAGAAATTCAAAATGAAATTAAAACACTTAATGGTCGAAATAATAAAAACATTCAACCTATTGAAATACAACCGGGTGTTTTTATTATGCCTAAAAATAAAAGAGTCAGAGTAATTCCTGTCGCTGTAATGAATGAAGATGGAACGGTATCAACTTATGAATATTAAAAAAACATGTAAATTACTTTACCTTAGCCTTTGTTTGATTTTATTCTCAGGTTTAAGTACCGCTGTAACTATTAAAGGTTTAGGTTCAACATTTGAGCTCAATAAAGGCAGTGGCTTTGATGGTATAGACGGTAAAAAACGTGAGGCTGTATTCGTTGCTGCAACAAAATTTTGGGCTGATATATTAGTTAGTCCTGTTACTATTGATATTGATGCAGAGTTTAGTGCCCTTAGTTGTAGTAGAAATAATGCGGTACTTGGGTTGGCGGGACCTTTAACAAGTTTGTTAACTGATGCGAAGAGTATTGGACTAAAAAACAACGTGTGGTACCCAACAGCATTGATTAATGCACGTAAAGGAAGAGATTTATTTCGTGGTAAGGATATTGATGCTTCCTTTAATGAAAACTTAGGGAATTCCGACTGCTTATCAAATAGCGGTTGGTATTATGGGCTTGATGGTAATACGCCTCGAGGTAAAATTAATTTTTATGAAATCGTACAACATGAGTTAGGCCACTCTTTAGGTTTTTTATCGTTAATAAATGATGATGGTACAGATAATGGCCGAGTAGATATATTTACCACTTTTTTACATGATCAGTCTACTGGTAAAGACTGGACTGCAATGAGCTCGAGTGAACGTAATGCATCAGTGAAAAATACAGGTAATGTAGTGTGGTCTGGCGTAAAAGTAACTGATTTAGCCAGCAAACTAACAGCCGGCGTAAATTCTGGTAAAGTACAATTATTTGCGCCTAATGTATATCAACCTGGCTCATCTATATCTCATTTTGATACAGCGCTTACACCTAATGAGTTGATGGAACCTACATATACGGGTAATTCGACTTCTGAACACACCATCGCATTACTAAAAGATATAGGCTGGACAACAATAGTTCAAGATACTATACCCAGCTTACCTGTTAATGTAGCACCAAGAATTTCAGGACAAAATAGTTTATCGACAAATGAAGATACTAGCTTAACACTGTCATTAAACGATTTATTAGTCGCCGATAGTGATAATAATTATCCTACTGGTTTCTCATTAATTGTTAGTGGAGGGTTAAATTATACAGTTTCTGACTTTACCATTACACCCGAACGTAATTTTCATGGTTCATTAACGGTACCTATTATAGTGAATGATGGAGTTGACAATAGTGCTAGCTATAATTTACACATTATCATTAACCCAATAAACGACGCTCCTTTAATAACCGGATCACCATTAACTACCGCAACCGAAAACGTCCTCTACAATTTTAGACCAAAAGCGAGTGATGTAGATACGGGTGATATTATAAGCTTCCTTATTCTCAACAAACCAATATGGACGACCTTTAATACATCAACAGGCGAGTTAATTGGCACGCCAAGTCAAAACAATATTGGTGTTTTTTCAAATATTGTTATTAGTGCTACTGATAGTAACGGTATAAGTTCAAGCTTACCGGCTTTCTCGATTACAGCTATAGCCAGAATTAATAACATACCGAGCATATCAAGCCAAAGTATCTTATCAACTGACGAAGATACAAGTTTGACACTCCAATTAAATAACTTATCTGTTACCGATAGTGATAATAATTACCCCACTGACTTTTCATTAACACTGAGTCCTGGGAGTAATTATAGCGTTGCAGGGCTTACGATTACACCAGACAATAATTTTTTTGGTGCTTTGATTGTACCTGTGAGGGTGAATGACGGAACTGACAACAGTGCTAGCTATAACTTGAACGTCACCGTTAACGAAATTAACGATGCACCAATAGCTCAAGACGATAATGTTTTATTAAGATATAACAAAGAGGGTCTTTATATAATTGACGTGTTAAGTAATGATACTGACGCTGATGGTGATAACCTAGAGATTATTAATGCTAGCAGCTCTATTGGTAGTGTAAGCATTGAATCTGGAAAGTTAATATATAAAAGACAAGGTATTATAGGCCATAGTATTGAATTATTGTATACCATCAATGATGGTCACACTATTGATGGTACTAGCGAAGCAACAGTAACAATCAACTTTGATAGCAATACAGACGAATTACTACCTGTTATTACCTTACCTGATAATATTGAAGTTAACGCAACAGCACTATTTACTGAGGTATACTTAGGTACGGCTACAGCTATAGGAAGTAAAGACCAGGAAATATCTACATCTATTGTTGATGACATAACTCACTTTTTACCCGGTAATAATTTAGTCCATTGGCAAGCGCAAGATGGCGATGGTCTTAAACAAATAGCCACTCAACAAGTAACAGTTCATCCGCTAATAAGCATGCCTAAAGACGCCAAGGGCGTGGAAGGTGAGCATTATAAAGTAGCTGTCTACTTAAATGGCGAGTCACCACATTATCCCCTGACATTGTATTATGGCGTTAGCGGAGATGCCGATGATTCAGATCATGATTTAGTTTCTGGTGAACTTACCATTGAATCAGGCTCAGTCGGATATATCGAATTTAATACTTTTAATGACGATATAATTGAAGTAAACGAAAGCATTATTATAACCCTTGAGGGTACACAGAATGTGGGCATAAAATCAACATTCATATTAACGCTAACGGAAGATAATATTGCTCCGCAAGTCAATGTGCTGGCTTATCAAAATAATGAACAGCGAACATTGATTGATAAAAAATCAGGTAATGTCGTTATTCACAGTGAAGTATTTGATGTTAATAGCTCTGACAGTCACAGCTACCTTTGGACAAGCAACAATGATGGCCTTATCGACATTGATCTAGATACTACAAGCTTCACCTTTGATCCTACAAATTTAGAGTACGGCCAAAAAACCTTAACACTCCTTGTGACAGATGATGGTGATATACCATTAAGTAACACCATTTTAGTATATCTTGATGTAGTTGAATCATTAGTAACACTAACGGATAAAGACAGCGACAGTGACTTAATACCTGATAATATTGAAGGCTACACTGATACCGATGGTGATGGCATTGCTAACTACTTAGATAGCAATAACACCCATTGTAATATACAGCCTGAAGAAGTCGCAGAGAGTAACCTATATTTTATCGAAACAGAGCCCGGTATTTGTTTACATAGAGGTATTAATACAATTTACAATGCTTCAGGCTCGTTACTTATCAAAACAAATGAAGTAACTAATGACACAGCCGCCGAAAATATTGGTGGTATCTTTGATGTTATCTTAAGAGATTTACCCGTTGCAGGTGAAAGTGTAAGTACCGTATTACCACAACGACTACCTATTCCTAAGAATGCGACTTATCGTAAGTTAAACACTGATGAAACATGGGATGAATTTGTTGTTGATCATAAAAATTACTATTCATCGTCCGCTGGTGAAATGGGCTATTGCCCTGTACCCAACGCTAATAATTGGACTTTAGGCTTAATTGAAGGCCACTGGTGTGTGCAACTCACCATAGAAGATGGCGGAGAAAATGATAGTGATGGGCTCGTAAATAATCAAATGGTTAATATAGGTGGTGTTGCTACTTTGATTAAACCTAATGCTTTACCAGAAGTTAATGATGACCACGTAGACACTCTAAAAAACACATCAATCACTATAAACGTACTTGCTAATGATATTGACGGAGATGATTTAATTATTAGTGTCGCTACTGTTGATTTTGGCCTAGTGACCATCACCGATCAACAATTACTTTATCAGCCAGATACTGACTTTGTAGGCCAAGCACTCATTACTTATGAAGTGAGTGATAGTAATGATGGTATCGCATCTGGTTATGTATTCATTAACGTTATTGAAAATACCCTGCCAAATGTTATAGATATCGAAGAGCCTGAAAGTACTAGCAGTAGCGGCAGTTTCGGTTTCTTTACTTTTACTCTTGGATGTATAATATTATTTATTCGTCGTAGAAATACAAAGTGAAATGCTCAAACGGACAGTTGCTACGCTTCGCTACACATTACAACCCACAACTTTTGTCCACACAACGCAGCGTCATATGCAATGTGGGTTTGAGAGTTTTATTCAAAAGATAGTATGAAAAATTTAATTTTAGTTAGAGAAGCAGAAGAGCGTGATCGCCAATTTATTTTTGAGCTATCACCAAACTTAGCTGAAGTTTCAAAACTAGATTGGCACACTGATGATGTTGTTCAAAAAATGCAAGACGATTATATTTCTGAAATGCTTGCTGTAACACTGGAACCAAACGCTACATTTATTGCTAAAAGCAATAATGTTCAGATAGGGTTTATTCATATACGTACACATAAATATGATATTTCAGGTAAAACTTGCGGCACTATACCGCTACTTGCAGTTTCACCTAAGTCACAAGGTTTAGGTGTTGGTTATTGCATTTGGAGGTTTTTTCTAATAATAACAACGCAAAAGGCTTCTATCAAAATTTGGGGTTTCAGCCAGAAACAATTCACATGATAAAATCAATATAAAGTAATTTTCATACAAGTTGCTAAAGAAGTGATGCTTGTATATAACTGTTACCATTCAAAGTGATGGATTACAGTGGGGATTAAAATGACTTTAACGCAAGCTAAAGGGATTTTAAACCCATCGAAGAAGGGCTTAAACAATATCACTTCTTCGTTGCAGTGACTTAGAAGGACGCTACACGGATGTAGCTTGTTAGAGAATGCAGGAGCTAATCTCCTGAATAACCCTTCTTTCATCACAGTGCCTTCTCACTGCAACTTGAGATGTAAATCGCTCAAGCCCTCTGAAACCTGCATCTTGAATGATAACGGGTATATTACAAGTATGCGCGATAGGGTGTAAAAAAGAGAAGATTTTTTTTAGTTCATAAAGGCGAAAGCCCGCATTACACGGGCTTTCAGATTTGGTCGGAGTAGCAAGATTCGAACTTGCGACCTCACGTCCCCCAGACGCACGCGCTACCGAAATACCCCGACAATACAACAGCTTACAATGTAACGCATAACCTGTTACGGGGTGTTTATGTATGGTTTTAATGATAATGTGTTAGCCATCGGTTAGCCAAAAACATTTAATTATGCAAACAATATTACTTCAAGACAACCTTATTCAACTTACCAAACAATCTCAAAATAAAACACTGAGATTAACAAATAAAGTTATTATCGATGCTTTGCCAAGAGCAAACAGATACACCATTAATGATTTATTAGTTACTGGATTGCGGCTACGTATTTCACCTAATGGAACAAAACGCTTTATTGCTCTTGGTAGAGTAAGAGGAGTAAACAAAGTAAGAACTAAGACGTTGGGTGATGCAAGTGTACTTTCACTTGATAATGCTCGTATCGCAGCTAAAGCATTTTTAACTAAATTACAGTTAGGTATTGATGCTAACGAAGAAAATGCAATTAAGATTGCTAATGAAGCTTATAGTGCAATTACTTTGAATGAAGCACTTGAAACTTACTTAGCAGACCGAGAACTAAAAACTAAAACAATCGCTGGTTACAGGTATGAAATACCAAAGTATTGTAAAAGTTTTTTGTATAAACCCGTAAATCAAATTACTGAAGATGAAATTTGTAGATGGTATTTAGATAATAAGCACATCCCTACGTCTATCGATAAAGCTTTTAGATCACTTAGAGCCATTCTTGAATACATGGTGGGTATAAAAATAATTCCCTATAACCCATGCATGGCAGTTACCGCACGTAAACTTCGTTATAAAATCAAGCCAAGAACTAGGCGTATTGAAACGTATCACCTGACAAGCTTTATGGATAGTTGGTTATTGTTAATGAAGCAGGGGAGTATTAACAAACTTCACGGTGATTTCATCTTATGGCTCTTGATGACTGGTTGCCGACTTAATGAAGCAAGAACCTTACAATGGTCTGACTTAGACAGTGTGCAATTAACTATCACTATTGTAGATACTAAAAATGGTCAACCTCATATATTACCACTTACGCCGCTAATGAGTGATCTTTTGGATAGGCGCAAACAATACAACCCTATAGAAAATTCATACATATTTCCTGCGATGCAAGGTAGAGGCTTGTCTAACATCAAGCATTTAGTCGATTGTCGAAAAAGTTTAGACAAAATAACAACTGCTGCCAATTTACCTATCATTAGGCCTCATGATCTCCGTAGGAGTTTTACAACGATGTTAGATGAACTGGACATTAGTGAGAGCAACATTAAAGCACTACTTAACCATAATGACGGTACAGTAACGAGAAAGCATTATTTACAGGCTACCAACATTGAAGTTAAACGTAGAAACTTATGGGCAGTAGGTAAGAAATTAGAACAAGCAATAACAATTAATGGTACTGATCCTATAACGGGTTTAGCATGTTCATTCGCATGTACTGGTTCAATTCGTGAGTTTATTTACGGTACTGGCAAGTGTGACTTCAACATTATTAAAGGTGAAAAAACGGCTAAAAGTATACTTGATGCAATGAGGTGATGTGGTTAAAAGGTCAATTCCTACCCACCGCAGACTCATAGAGTTAGGTCTTTTAGACTGGGTAGGGCAATGTACTAAAGAATGCTTATTCTACGAATGGACGCCTGTGAGGCGCTCTTACAGGCATGGAGGGAGCCGTTGGTTTAGTAGGAATAATCCTTTAAAATCATACGTTAAGGTGATAAGACTATTGTTTATTTTCATTCTTTGAGGCATACGGTTGCCACTGAATTAAAGCAAGGTGGAGTAGCAAGTCAATACCCTGCTCAGATACTTGGGCATAGTAATGGAAACATTACTTATGATAGGTATGGTAAATGTGTAAATATATCAATGTTAAAAGAGGCAATGTTGTTTATAAAGTGATGACTGCTAGGTGCGCTTAGCTGACACTAGTAATTAATTTTTTTCCCTATATTTTCTAATGAATATTATAGGCGTACTACTGAGTGGATTAAGTAATACCCTGATTTAAAAAATTGTTGTGATAGTTTCTAATGTTTTGAAATTATGAGATATTGATGTGAATTAAATGAAAATGATGGAACATTCACAATGAAGCTCTCAGATTTTAAAAATGGCTCTGTTTCCGCAAAAATATCCCCTGAGTTCGATTCAATGACTGAAAAAGAAAAACAAGAGCTTATAAATCCTCGAACTAACTTGTCGGATTTGGAAATAATATCATCTCCGCCAACAAAGACAGAAAAGCTATTAAGTGAATCTAATGTGCTTTCAGAAGATAAACGTGCGTTA
>Ga0308012_10000885_pt1 | contig 16903 bp, 13 predicted proteins | sample Neamet179_FD_203133 | JGI IMG/M metagenome (GOLD analysis project Ga0308012, IMG submission 203133) | Marine microbial communities from water near the shore, Antarctic Ocean - #179 | ecosystem: Environmental > Aquatic > Marine > Unclassified | place: Southern Ocean | collected 2014-07-25 | reverse complement strand
CAAGAATACAATCACCTGGTTTTCTACCCGTGATGACAACAGCCTCGGCAATATCGACATATTTTGGACTAATAAACTAAACATAAGTGATTAATATTAATGGGCCAAGTTTTGTAGCCCAGCGTTATCGCTGGGCTATGTTATCTGCACTAGCTACCTTATTAGTTGTCTGCTGTACTATAAGCCCGAAGACGTAAACAAAGATAGATGAGTACGCTAGAACGACTCCCACCTGTATAGTCGACACTGACTGCGGCCGCATGTGGGATTTAGCAAAAACATAGACGCTGAAGAATTCTGACTTTAATATTTGTGGTGAAAGCGATAAGCGCATTAACTCCAGTCGCAACATCATCAGCCAGAGTAGTACTGGCATCGTAGTTGAGTTGGAATGTGTTAGCTCCTATGTATGCACCGAGCTCCAGGAGCTAAAAGTAGATTTTAATAAAATAATCAACGGCGTATTCGAATGAATCAAATAGCAAAAAAAAATCTTCTAACACTGCTAATAATCTTATTGCCAAGCGTGGCTTATTCTCAGGACGATTCTAAAAAATGGATTAGTCTGTTTAACGGCGAAGATCTTAGTAATTGGATTCCAAAGTTTACCGGCCATGAGCTAGGCATAAACTATCGTGATACGTTTCGTGCCGAGGATGGCGTGTTTAAAGTTTCCTACGACAACTGGCCTGACTTCGATGGCGAGTTCGGTCACATCTTTTATGACGAGAGCTTTTCGCATTACAGATTAAAAGTGGAATATCGCTTCGTAGGCGATCAGGTTAAAAACGGCCCGGACTGGGCCTTCCGCAACAACGGCGTCATGCTGCATGGCCAGTCCCCGCGATCAATGACGCTGGAGCAGGAATTTCCTGCCTCGATCGAAGTACAGCTCCTCGGCGGAAACGGCACCGATGAGCGAGCAACTGCGAATGTCTGCTCGCCAGGTACGCACTATGTTAAAGAAGGTGAACTAATTACACAGCACTGCATCAACTCGAGTTCGGCCACCTATCACGGTGACCAATGGGTTACGCTCGAGGTTGAAGTGCGCGGTGATGAGCTAATTCGCCATACCGTGAACGGCGAAGTGGTTTTCGATTACTCAAAGACTCAACTAGATGAGAGCGACCCAGATGCGCAGAATTTAATCAGTCAGGGTCAACCTATCACTGTAAGCGAGGGTTACATCTCATTGCAGGCAGAAAGCCATCCAACCGAATTTAGAAAAATCGATCTTTTACCTCTAGCTCACTAAGAGCTCAATATTCGTGCTTTGAATTTAGAGAGTTCCCTCGGCGATTAGATCTGCTGCGTAGTGTGCCGCTCTAGCACTGAACGCCATGTAGGTGAGTGAAGGATTCTGACAGGCAGCAGATGTCATAAATGATCCGTCAGTGATGAATAGGTTCGGCACATCGTGCGCCTGACACCAACTATTTAGCACAGAGCTCTCCGGGTCGTGACCCATCCGTGCGCTACCCATCTCATGAATTCTATTTCCTGGTTTCGTCAGGCTAACATCGTTAGCAGTGATGTTCGTGCAGCCCGCCGCCTCTAACATCGCAACAGCATCCTTGCTCGCTTCTTCCAGCATGGTGTGTTCGTTTTCGCTATAGGTCACATGGAGCAGCGCCAGCGGGTTGCCCCAGCGATCGCGCTTTGAGCTATGCAGCGTGACTCGATTCTCTGGATTCGGCAGTTGCTCACCGAACGCTCCTATGTTGACACGCCAAGGACCTGGATTCTTATGCGCCTCCTTAAAGTCACGACCGATACCTGCAATCTGTCCGCCCGCATTGCCTAGCGGGCTCGAGCCACCCTGAAAACCAAATCCACGAAGATAAGGTTTGTCCTGGCCCTTGAGGTTCGCATACCGAGGAATATAGATACCGCCACTAGGTCGACGGCCGAAGACTTTCTGGTTATCGAAACCGCTTATCATGCCAACTGCGCCCGCGCCGCTCACATGATCCATCAAATTTCTGCCAACCTGATCTGAACGATTCACTAGTCCTGTTGGGAAGGCCTCGGACTTCGATTGTAAGAGGATCATCGCCGAGGCAATCGTAGACGCATTTAAGAAGATTACTTTCGACGTGTAGAGACGCTTCTCATTTGTTATTGCATCGACGATGCGCACGCCGGTAACTCTATTAGTTTCAGCGTCGTATTCTATCGAGCTCACGATCGCGTTATGCACCATCGTAAGATTGCCAGTTCTTTCCGCCGCCGGCAGTGTCGCGTTCAAGGATGAGAAGTAGGCCTTAAAAGAACAACCGAAATGACAACGGTTGCGCACCTGACAATTCGATCTGCCCAAAGAACGCTGTTCATCAGTTGCATCAGTGAGATGCGCAACTCGCGCAGCAATAATATTTCGTTCTGGAAACGTCATCTCTACTTTGGTTTTGATTGCTTTTTCGGCGTCAGTTAACTCGAACGCCGGTTGAAAGACACTGTCGGGTAGCTGTGGCAGACCTTCAGCGCTGCCCGCTATGCCGATAAAGGTTTCCACCTTCTCATACCATGGCTCTAATTCTTTGTAGCGAATCGGCCAATCGACTCCGTAACCGTCAGTCTTATTCGCATTAAAATCCAGATCGCTTAGACGATAGACCTGCCGAGACCACATAATAGAGCGGCCACCGGTATGGTAACCACGCAACCAATCGTAGCTGGTGCCCTCGGCTTCTTCATAGGGATGCTCATCGTCCTTCACCCAGAAATGCTTATTGGATTCCTTGATCGCATAAGCTACGCCGCCGTACTGCTTAGGATAATGCTCGGCAATCTCATCCTGCGCTACGCTGTCCAGATTCGGGCTCTCCCAGGGCGCAAGATTATCAACATAGTCACGCTCCGGTACAATTTCAGGACCGCGCTCGAGTACCAATACCTTTAATCCGCGTTCTGTGAGTTCCTTCGCGGACATACCGCCACTCATTCCTGAACCAACTACTATTGCATCAAAATCTGCCACGGGTCACTCCCTATCTAATTCTGCTTTTCTTCTAACCTTTTAATTGTGTGCGTAACTGCTATGAGGAAATCTTGACACTCGGATTCCAGCGGCCGGGCACAGCCACCCATTTCAATTCTTCGCTAGCACCATCCTCTGTGGCGAAGTAAGACTGACTCACATAACCTTTCACTCGCTTGTAGCCACTCGCATCGCCATCTTCTGCGAAGGCTTCCTCATCGAATGCAGCCAGCGATTGTTCCGCTACACTGTCACTAGCATCTAGGAAATTACCTCTAGCGCGTCGGTCTAGCTCACCCTTTATCTGGCTCAGCGCCATGCGATGAGCGTTTTTCGTTTCACTATTCGCCCAGTCCGTCATTAGACCATCCATATAGCCTGGAACATTCGCATCCAAAGCTCCGGGGGTTTCGGTGCGCGGAATAATCAGATCACTAATGCGTGTCACCAGTGCATATTCCGCACTTGTATAAAAGCGCGTCGACGATCCGAGCTGAGTCGAAAATACATTAGCGACTCCATCACAAGCAGTTAATGCGGTTGCACCGCCGATTGAAACGATTAATCCTTGGAGTATTTCGCGTCTTGTTCTCATGTTGCTACCTACCCTTGACCTTTTTCTTAATCTCTTTTTCTTAGTTCTAGCATTCAATGTACTACACACATAGTTAGAAAACGATGTTGCGTACCGTATATATACTTACCGCGACGGAAGCAAGTCCATTCCCCGGCTGATCATGCTCTACAAAGAAATGTTTGAAACCGGCAATGTCTGCGTGACTGAAGATTTTTGCGAAATTTATTTCCCCGCTCCCAACATCTGCCATACGACCAAACTCATCCATATCTTTGACATGCAGCATGCTGAATCGTCCTGGGTAATTTTGGAAATAAGAAACTGGGTCGACACCTGCATTGCGAATCCAATACAAGTCGAGCTCCATGTCGACTAAGTCGGCATCAGTCTCGTCTAATAAAATATCGTAAGGAATAAGACCGTCGGTCTCTTCAAATTCAAAACTGTGATTGTGGTAGCCCATCTTAATACCAACCCGTTTGCAGACTTCGCCAGCACGATTCAAATAGTCAGCAGTGCTCTGATATTCGCTGATGGTACGCTGGTTCCCGGGAAGGATTGGGACAACTATGTATTTCTGCCCCAGTATTGCGGCTCGCTCGATTTCTCCTTCAAGATCATCACGCAGCGCCTGCAGCTGAATATGTGCTGCGGGTGAAGTCATGCCGTTTTGATCGAGGATGCTGCGCACTTCGCTGGCAGATCTACCATAGTAACCAGCAAATTCCATTTCCTTGTAACCGAGTTTAGCTACATGTTCTAGCGTGCCTTCGAAATCTTGGGACAATTCATTACGCAGTGTATAAAGCTGCAGTCCGACGTTATCTACACGGCGTCCCTGTGCCAATGCGGCCAAGGGCAGAGAACTAGCTGCAGTCAATATTGCAGAGCTCCGGAGAAAATTACGTCGGTTAAGGCTGCGTCGCGCCCATGGTGTCTTAATATTCAATCTTACTCTCCTGCTCGTTCTCTCATTAGAGGCTCTAATCCCGGCGCCAGACACCGCGCTGCAGGTAGACTGCAACAATAACTATTATGCCTTGAACCGCACCATTGAGGTAGTTACTTACCGCATCGGTGAGGTTCAAAATATTGCCAATAAGCGTGAGTATTAGAGCTCCTACAACGGTACCCCAGATGCGTCCATAACCACCCTTCAGCACAGTACCACCAATAATAACCGCCGCTATTGCCTCTAATTCCCAGAGAATGCCGGTCTGTCCCGACGCCGAACCTAAACGCGGTACATAAATGATAGTAGCGATAGAGACGCAAACTCCCTGCAGCATATAGGTCGCTGTCTTCACCCGATCTACGTTAATAGCTGAGTAGCGCGCAACTCTCTCGTTTGAGCCCACCGCGAAGCAATGCCTGCCGAACACAGTCATATTCAAGAGTACATAGCCAATCACCGCCACTGCTAGAAAAACCCAGACAGGATAAGGTAGGCCAAGAAAAACGCCGTAGTAGACTTCCGAATAAACATCACCGATCGTGAAATTAAGCGACAGTGTGCCGCCATCGGCCATGTAGGTAACCAAAGAGCGATAGATTCCCATGGTGCCCAGAGTGACGATAAAGGCTTCTATCTTCGCTTTGGTGGTAAGCAAGCCATTGATCAGACCTGCAACAGCGCCGATGCCCAGCGATGCAATGATTGCCAGAACAATAATCACTAGCATCGAATCGAATGTATCCATCAGCGCATTCATCAACAGAATCATGCAGCCGGAAATAAACGCGGCCATCGAGCCGACAGAGAGGTCGATGCCTCCCGCTGTGATTACAAAAGTCGCGCCGATGGCAACGATGCCAATAAAGGAACTACGGGCCAGAATATTACTCAGATTACCGCTGCTAAGAAATGCATCGTTTACTAGTACACCAATTATAAAAACTACGACGAGGGCAATAAAGGGTCCGGCTGTTTTTAGATCAAGCTTTAGCATTAGCTGTTCCGTCTTCTTTTAATTCATTCTGATGTAGCAGCTTGTTCTTCAAGCCTGCGGCATAACGCATTATTTCATGTTCTTCGACTTCGTTGCCCTCTAGCACACCGCTTATCTCCCCGCGGTACATCACGGCTACTCGATGAGAAAGACCAATAACTTCAGTGAGGTCGGAAGATATGAGAATCAACGAATGTCCTGATGCAACCAACTCAGCGATAAAATGATAGATCTGGCTTTTCGTTCCTATATCTATGCCGCGAGTGGGTTCATCTATTATTATTATGCTTGGCTCGGCTTCGAGGATCTTAGCTAACAATAACTTCTGTTGATTTCCACCAGACAAATTTCCAGCCATGATGGATCTATCCTTCATGCGAATATCAAATGTTTCGATGGCCTTCTCAAATGCAGTTTCTTCTCGCTTTGTGTCGATCAATAGACGTGATATTTTGTGTAAGGTAAATAGCGAAAAGTTAAAAGCTAAGCTTTTCTCTAAAAGCAATCCATTCCCTTTCCGGTCTTTCGTGAGATAGGCAACTCCCTTATTCCGCGCCGCGGAGAGCTGCTTAAAATCAACCCGCTCACCACGTAACTCGACATATCCTATGTTTCCTTTCGCCGATTTTCTCAGCCCAAGAACAGTTTCCATCAACGCTGTGCGCCCGGAGCCAACAAGCCCAAAGAAGCCAAGGACCTCCCCCTTTCTCAGCTCGAAACTAATGGGCGTTAAGTTACCTTCTAGCAGTAAATCTTTAACTCGAAGGACTACTTCGGCCGATACTGGAACCTCAGGCATTTCTGGAAAGAGAGAGCTGAGCTCCCTACCCACCATCAGTCGCGCCATATCGTCTTTGTTCAACTCACCAGCAGGATAGCTGCCCACTAACTCACCATCACGAAGAACTGTGACCACATCCGCTATCTGCTCGATCTCATCCAACTTATGCGAGATGAAGACGATAGCCACACCGTCTTGGCGAAAACGATCGATGAGTTCAAACAGCACCTGGCTCTCCTGCTGCGTAAGCACGGCAGTGGGTTCGTCGAGGACAAGTACACGAGCATTCTTTGCCTGAGCCTTCGCAATTTCCACCATCTGCTTAGCAGAAACTGGAAGCTGATCCACGGAAGCATTAGGGTCTATATCACTACGAAGTATGTCTAAATATTCCTGCGCCTTGCTCTGCATTCTTTTCTTGTCTAGAAATACGCGGCCCTTAATTTCATTACCGAGAAAAATATTCTCGGCCACGGTGAGTTGCTCGGCGAGATTAAACTCCTGATGAATTAATACGACTCCAGCCTGTTCAGCGATCGCATTATTCCAAACATCAATTCGCTTGGAACTACCGCTACCGTCACTCATATGCAATTCGCCATCGCTGAGCTGTTCGAAGCCGGAAAGGATTTTAACTAGTGTAGATTTTCCGGCACCATTCTCACCGAGTATCGCATGTACTTCTCCACCGCGAAGCATCAGATTGATACCATGTAAGACCTCAACAGGGCCGAATGACTTACGGAGATTCGTAACAGATAGGTTAAGTGTATTTTTAATTTCATCTAGCATCTTAACTTCTTATTTTTCGCTATGCTCTCGATCTAAATTTTCATTCATTTTAGTTTGGGCGGTTCCACATGTTGGGCAACACCGTACTGCCAAATTCATTTTGACCTTCAATAAGTAGCACGCGCATCTGTTCTACAACTTCCGGAAATTCGCGCGTGAAGCTATAAGTCTCTGATGGGTCGAGCTGCACATCGAACAACAAGCCATTAGGGCCGTAATAGGAATCCGAATTATCGACGCTAATGAACGACGCCCTGTACTGTGATTCAACTACGAGCTTCCATTGACCACTGCGCACACCGACGATTCGATCCCTATCGAATAGATAGAGCACCTCATGAGGTGAAGTTGCACCATCGGTTAGCATCGGTAAAATATTTTTCCCATCAATTTGACGATCCGTAGGTAAGTCGCCGCCAGCGAGCTTCACGAGCGTTGGAAATAAATCGATATTCATTGCCGGCTCGTTCGATACTAATCCGCCTGGAATCGTACCAACCCACTTTGCGATGAATGGAACACGTTGCCCGCCTTCCCAGGAGCTACCTTTACGATCACGAAATGGTCCAGGGCTTCCCTCGAACCACGGCCCATTGTCCGAGGTAAAAATAACGATCGTATTCTCTTCCAGACCTAGCCTTTTCAATGTGGCTAATACCTCACCCACACTCCAGTCGATGGTCTCTACCACATCACCGTATAGACCAGCATCGGACTGACCGCTGAATTGATTCGACACATAAAGAGGCACATGCGGAAATGTATGCGGCATATAGAGGAAAAACGGATCGTCTTGGTTCTCTTCGATAAAACGAACCGCCTCATTCGTGTAGCGTTCCGTCAAAGTATTCTGATTAACCGGATTCTCGATCATCTGATCCTGACGATAGAGTTCCAGAGGCGTCATGTCGTTGCTATGCAGGACTCCGAAGTATTCATCGAAACCCTGAGTGAGTGGTGACCATTCCATTCGACTGCCTAGATGCCATTTGCCGAACAGCGCGGTCTGATAGCCGAGCGGCTTTAACGCTTCGGCGAGGCTGATCTCCTCCGAGGCAAGGTGAACGTCGTTGGTGGGTCGCGCAACATCGCTTACTAAATCCAGACGAATTGGATAGCGGCCTGTTAGGAGGCCTCCCCGAGCGGCGGTACAGACGTTTGCGCTGGAGTAGAAACTATCGAGTCTCGCACCTTCCAAGGCCATGCGATCGAGGTTCGGTGTTTTTATTAGCTTCGAGCCATATACGCCTAGATCGCCATATCCTAGATCGTCCGCCATAATAACGATGAAGTTGGGCTGCGGCGCGTCTTGCCCCTGAACGCCAACAATAATGCTGGCTGCCACTAACAACAGCAATGGTTTAACAAGTCGTCTCATGCTTCTACCTCAATTTTTTTTCAGTTTAGCCCGAATACCTGACTTCTACTAATTACCTGTTCCCGGCATAACCTCGAAGCTAGCATCGAATGTAACCAGCACAGACTCGAGCTGCAGTAAAACTGACTGATTTCCTGTCAGCGTTCCTACACCTGCCCGTAACTGCGAACCGAGTGTTTCCTGCCCCATGATAACCGTCTCAAGATCACTTCGATTCATAGTAATAGTTACGTCAGCCTCGTCAGACAAGTACCCTTCAATATTGGAAAGTGTCCCTCCACTCATTTCCACGACAAAAATCTGCTGCGTATCGTCAGAGATAAAATTAATCGTAAAATTCATTCCATCAGCGAGACCACTATCGACTCTGGTTGCGACCGCATCCCACCATTGAGTAGTTGTCATTGCTCTAGCCAGGCTAGGATTCGTCCCGCGAGATGCTGCGACTGCTGGGGCGCCATTTCTTAGCTCCTGCGCCGAAGAGAGGAAGACATTACGCATGCTCGCGCTCTCGTACTGATAGCCAAGTTGCTCGAAGACGGAGGCAAGCAGGTCTTTAGCCTCACTATTCTCTGGCTCCGCATAAATCAATTTATTCAAAATTTCCATGGCCAAACGATACTCCCCCGCATCGTACAAAGCTTGCCCTCGAGAAATAATAACTGCCGCGCCACCCATCATTTCTACGTATAGAGGAGCAGAATCCTTTGGTGAAAGCGGCGCAAGCGTTGCGGGATTACCATCCCAATAACCGAGATAGCGATTCAAAACAGCCCGGGAATTATGAAACTCTGAGCCATGATACTGACGCGCACTCCATTTCCGCGCGAGACTGTCTGGCACCTTATACTCGTTGTGAATTTCATTGATGGTTACACCCTGATTCGCCAAATTCAAAACCTGATTGTTCAGGTTCGCATAGGCATCACGCTGCGTCCGCATAACCTGCTGGATTCTTTCATTCCCCCAGCGCGGCCAATTGTGCGAAGAGACTAAGACTTCGGCATCGCGACCAAAACGATAAAGCGCCTCATTGATTTGCTTCGACCATTGCAATGCATCCCTTACAAGCGCGCCACGCAAAGTATAAACGTTATGTATTGTGGCAGTAATGTTCTCCGCCGCCCAAAATACTTTCTGATCTGGAAACCAAGTGTTCATCTCTGCTGGCGCTTCAGTGCCAGGTGTATTTTGAAAAACCATGCGCACTCCATCGATGACATGTTCTTCATAGCTTTCTTCGATAACCAAGGTGGGCGCAATTAGCCCTGTCGTTCCCGCGGCGAGTGCTTTACCAATAGCTGAATCAACTTGCCCATAAGGCCCAGAAGGGATGCCGCGCCCATACTGAAGGCCTGCACGGCGTGACATTGCATTGCCTGCATACACATTTTCGGCAATCGCCTCTTCCATGAATCCTGATGGCGCGATGACCTGAATCACGCCTGACTGGACGTCCTGCTCGCTAATCACTCCACGAACACCTCCGAAATGATCGATATGCGAATGAGAGTACACGACCGCACGCACTGGTAGTTCTCCTAGTTGTTCGTTCGCAAGGCGCAGCGCTGCCGCAGCAGTCTGCGAGGTAAGCAATACATCAAATAGTATCCAGCCCGAATCACCTTTTACTAACGTCATATTCGCTAGGTCGAATCCACGTACCTGATAAATAAAATCAGGTACTACCTCATAGAGGCCGAAATTCATATTCAGAGTTGCTTGTCGCTGCAACGATGGGTGAATGCTATCAAAGTCCAATTCTTCAAGAAGAAAGTCATAACGCGTCATGTCCCAGACAACTCGACCGTTTTCGGTGAGGACTTGTCTTGAGCCTGGCTCCGCTATGAAACCGCGCTGAGATTCCTCGAAGTCACGTCGATCTTCAAAGGGTAGGCTATTACGAAGTTCACTCTGTAGCTGCGACGTAAAACTGCTTGGTTCCGACCCCTTTGCATTGAAGTGATCCTGTGCAATGGCATTTCCAGCGGATAATATGAGAAAAAATCCAAGGACAGATATATCAGTGCGACGAGACTTGCATAAAAAAAGCATAAGAGTTCCCCTTATTTTCTTTTATTTTATTAATGTTTACAGTAAGAATGAAAAAAGCCAAGAGGGTTTGAAATCTCTTGGCTTTTGTTTAGCATAACTAGCTTTAGCGTATCCGAAAATTCTAAAACCACTTCGATACTGCCTAGCAATCATTGCGATTAAAAACGTGAACGTGTGATCTCAACATCTGCGTTGCGGAAGAAAGACTGAAATTGCCTTTCGACTATGATCGCTTCTTGAGTCTTGCCCTGTGCTTCCAAAGCCTGAAAAAGACCGAACGTACTCCAACCATTCTGTTGATTCGAAACTAGATCTTTTCGATATACTTGTTCTGCTTCTGCTGCACGGTCAGCATCTAAAAGTACCGCACCTAGATAGAGACGCATGGATTGAGACCAATCTGGCGGCTCAGTATAGTTAAGAGTATCTTGTAATTGAATTGCGACATTATAATGAACGATAGCGGCATCGAGATTACCTTTAGCTTCTTCGATCTCACCATGTAACGCGTGGCTGGCAAGATTAAGAACGTGAGATGCTGGAGTTGGTCCAACACCAGTGTCGTCAACACCATCTGCGTTCATCTGCGCCTGAACGTTCGCTAGTTCATTTTCAGCTAGCTCCATATGACCCTTCGCAACATGTGCACTGCCTTTAACATAGCTCCACATACCATCTAGGTATGGCGTACCACTATGACTTTGCTCCGCGCTATGAAGTTTGTCGTATTTACCAAACACCTTATCAACAACCCAGGAGTGTGCGACTAGCTTCTCTCCTCTCCTAACCGCTTCAGCGACCTCACCAACACCGTCGGCACCACGCTGCGCTGCGGCCGATCCCTCAGCATAATTGCCTTGTAGCATATTTGCATACCGTACGAAGTCTAATGCGTGTGGCGCGTGGGCTTTATGCGATAGGCCATAAGTACCAATATTCGGGAAATTTGTGTCTCCCCAAATTTCAGCGAACTGCAGATCTACAATCTGCGACCTTTCATTGATATCGATCGCTTTCTCATACTCGCCGACGCGAAGATAGATATGCCCTGGCATATGCACCATATGCCCTGAGATTGGCACTATACCTTCAAGTTTCTGTGCTGCCGGCATGGCAAGCTCAGGTTGGGCGGATGCTTCCATCAGATGAATATAAAGGTGGTTAGCTCCTGGGTGATCGTGCTCAGAGCGCATTGCAGATTCAAGGGCCGCCTGCGCCTCCGCTGTACCACCTTTTGCAAGACCATTCTCGTCCCAATAATCCCAACGTGTCGTATTCATATAAGACTCACCGAAAATTGTGGCGATGTCAGCATCGTCTGGATACTTGTCATGCAAGCTGCGCATGGCATCAACGAAAGCGAAGTCTCTTTCTACCGTATCGGAAATGGCATCCTTGTTATAAAGAACGAAAAGCGCGTTAATCATGTCGCGCTCGCGCTCACTGCCATTGTTAGCCAGAGCAAGCGCCCGGCGGATCGCTGCAAGGCCAGCACCATTCGGATCATCAGGCAGGTTCTGATAACGGCTGTTTGGGTTCGGGCCAGCTGCGTGAGCTAGGCCGAAGTGAGGCATGGGGCTATTTGGGTCCAGTCGCGCCGCTTCCTGATAGGAAGCGATTGACTCTGGAAAGTAGAAGCTCCATGCCATTCTGATACCCTGATCGAAGAAAGCCTGAGCTTCTGCAGAATTAGTAGTGATTGGGCGACTGTAGATTCCGCCGCCTGGAACCATGACGGCTAACGCCTCGTCGCTTTGCGCGATCAAATTTAGTTGTGGTACGAGTAGTAACGCTGTAACTGCAATCGATGTAACTAGTTTCCGCATAAACTTAAACCCCTTTAACTCACTGATTTTCTAATATTATTTATAAAATTCTGTGCTTCTAGTTTTATCTGCTATTTAACCGTCATAGAATGGCCGACAAGAACCTAAAACTGGCGATGAGTATACTCCATTGACCAGAAACATATAGAGGTGCATGTGAGAGTGTACGCGGCATACTTCCCCGGTATTCAAGTGTTTTGGGAGCCAAATTCACGCAAATATTGATATAGATTAGAAGAGAGCGACCATGAGTAAACTTGTTCTGGACGTATTTACTGACTACGTCTGACCCTGGTGTTACCTCAGTACCGTGAGTATTGAAAAACTGAAGCAGAATTACCCTGTCATAATTCGTTGGATTCATTTCCCCTTGCACCCTGAAACGCCGCAGGAAGGAAAATCGCTGGCGGAGTTGTTTGCCGGCCGTGATCTCACTCCTATGCGCGAGCGAATGAAAGCACTGATGGCTGAAGCTGGGCTAGAATACGGCGATCGCACACATACTTTTAATAGTCGACACGCACAGGAGCTGGGCAAGTGGGCGGACAGTGAACCGGGTGGCGAAGCGATACATGATGCGCTGTATCGGGCCTACTTTGTGGACAACAAAAATATTGGCGATATCGATGAGTTAGTCGTGATTGCCGGGGCCGCGGGTTTAGATAAACAGGAGGCACGGCGCATATTAGAAGACGGCGAATATAAAGAAGCCGTTGATAGAGACTGGCAACGATCTCGTGAAACTGGCGTTACAGGCGTGCCGACGTTCTATGGTAACGACTTAGTTGTCGCTGGTTGTCAGCCCTATGAGACCTTAGAGAAATTTGTGTTGCATCTACTAGAAATGAATTCTAATCAGAATGAGGCTAAATGATGCAGACTAGAACTGCGCTAATAACTTGCTGCGATAGATACATGGGCAAGGTGATCAGGAAGAAGTTTGAAGAACTTGGTATCAATGTAGTCGCTGGCCCAGCATTTATGCACAGTGAGCAAGCAGTCAACGAATTAGTGGCCAACGCGGGTAACATAGATATCCTCGTTGCTAATCTTGCCGAGCCACCGATGACAGGACCGGTGCAGAACATCGACAATGAAAATTGGAATCTATTGTTCGATTCGCTCGTTCATCCGCTAATGTATCTTGTGCGTGCTGTGACTCCGCAGATGTTAAAGAGAAAGTCCGGAAAAATTATCGCGGTAACGAGTGCCGCGCCGATGCGCGGCATCCCAAATAATGCTGCCTATTGTGCAGCCCGTGGTGCTCAGAACGGTTTTATCAAAGCGGTTGGGCTAGAGTTGGCGCGCAGCAATATTCAGGTAAATGCGATCGCGCAGAATTACATCAACAACGATACCTACTACCCAGATGATATTCTCGAGAATGAAAAATTTCTAGAACACGTAAAGCGTAGCGTTCCTACTAACGAAATAGGCGCGGCAAGCGAAACTGCACAACTTGCTGCCTACCTCTCGCGTGAAGACTGCAGACATATGGTAGGGCAGATAATTCCTTTGGCTGGAGGCTGGGCTACCTAAACAAGTTTACGCTAAGCGCTTGGACCAGCTACTACACCGCTATCATGTAGCTTACCAATCTCACTCCCCGAAAGACCGAGTGTAAGCTCAAGTATTTCATCGGTATGCTGACCGAGTATGGGTGCAGGTGTCACTGGAATGTTTCCGAGACCTTCAAAATTTAGTGGGTTTGATGGCATTAGATACTCTCCGATACCCGGCTGCTCTACTTTTTCGAACAACGGGTTATCAACGCTGCAATCACTATCGGTCTGAACGAGTTGCTGTATCGTTTGATATGGTCCCCAGCATACAGACGCCTGATCGAGCGCTTTGTGCACAGTGGACGAATCTCGTTGGCCGAACCAAGGCTGAAAGAGTTCCTTCAGTTTTTCGCGCGCCTTGAAACGATCGCCCTCGTTGCTAAAGTTGAGATCTAGGCTTGCTTCCAGCTCTGCGACCTGTGCCTGGGTCTCCGTAACTCGCAATATTGCTTTCCACTGATTCGAACTGACTCCAACTATCATTACGCGCTCGCCATCCTTGCATTTGAAGTCATGACCAAAGCTACCAAAAACGTGATTGCCGACAGGCTGACGAGACTCCTTATTTATTTCTGCCTCAGCTATATAGCCGAGATGCCCCATAGTGGCTAGTGCGACGTCGGCTAGCGCAAGTCGTATGAACTGCCCCTGGCCATGAATTCTTCTGTACCGTTCGGCCGTAAGCAAACCTAGGGCGATGTGTTGGCCGGCAACAACATCCCAGGCTGGAAAGGGATTGTTACTCGGGCTCTCGCCGTCTCCGCTAAGAAACGGCAACCCTACCTTGCTGTTAACAGTGTAGTCCAAGGCGCTGCCGCCATGGCGATCGCCTGTTAAATTGAGATAAATGAGATCCTGACGCCTCGCGCGCAGTGCAGTATCAGCAAGCCAACCCTTCGCGGGGAAATTTGTAAGAAAAATTCCAGCATCTTCACCATCAGCACAGATGAGTCGCGTGATAAGCTCCTTTCCCTCAGGTTTGCGGAAATCAACAGCGAAGGAGCGCTTACCTTTGTTTAAGCTGTGCCAGTAAAGGCTCTTGCCTTTGTCAGTGACTGGCCAGCGGCGATAGTCGATGCCGCCCCCGATCTGATCAAAGCGAATAACGTCCGCTCCGAGTTGTGCCAAAGTCATACCGCCGGAGGGTGCTGCTATGAAAGCACTCCCTTCAACTACACGCATTCCACTTAGTAAGGCTTGCAAGTTTGCTCCACAATTTATTCGAGATGATTTTGTTTTGGATTATTATAGCCTAGCTTATTCGACTAAATGTCATTTCCCTATTGATGTTGTTCATCGACTGAATCTGATTCTGACCAAGAGTCTCACATAGATTTTTCAATTAATTCTCGAGCAACAACTTTTATTGCCAGAACCTCTTCCGCTCCCTCAAATATAGAAAGCACGCGCGCGTCCACAAAAAGGCGACTTACTGCCGACTCCTCTGCATAGCCCATGCCCCCATGAATTTGCAACGCTTCACGGCATAGCATCTCAGCAGCACGACAACTAAACAATTTCACAAGGCTAGCCTCCATCTGACCGACACCATCATCCATCAATTCCGCTACTGCATAGCTAAATTGCCGCGCTGCTGTAAGTGTCGCCAGTAGCCTAGCCAATTTAATCTGAGTAAGTTGATAATCTGCAATTATGCTACCGAATACTTTCCTGTCTTTTGCATAGGAGAGCGCACGCTCAAATGCAGCCTGCATCAACCCAGTCGCACGGGCAGCTGTCTGAATTCTTCCACCTGCGAAGCCCGCCATGGTGAAGTAAAATCCCTTCCCTTCGCCCGCTTCCTCACCGACGAGATTTTCCGCTGGAACAAAAAAGTCTTCAAAAAATAAATCATAGGAATGCATGCCACGATAGCCGATGGTTGCAATAGACTTCCCAGTTAAAGAACCACCACCTGACTGCATATGATTAAAATCATGACCACTGAACGACGGTTTTTCTACTAGAAACAAACTAAGTCCTTTATACCCTAGCGAAGAGTCTTTGTTACTGCGCGCCAATACGACAAGCAATTCCGACTTCCCCGCAAAGGTGCACCATGTCTTGCTCCCATTAAGCAGCCACCCGTTCTCGGCTGGCGTTGCTTTAAGAGAAACCGCAGCGACATCAGAGCCGGCATTGGGCTCGGTGATAGAAATCGCACAGAGCATTTCCCCTGACGCAAGCAGAGGAAGCCATTTCTGTTGCTGCTGCTTGGTTCCACCACTAAGCAGCGCACGTGCAGCGATTTCCGGCCTCGTTATCAAACTTCCTGCGGCGCCAAGGGAGCCCCGGGATAGCTCTTCTGTCACAACGATCATGCTAAGGCTATCCGGGCGGTCATCTGGCTGGAGTCCACCGAATCGTTCCGGTATACAAGTACCGAAACAACCCAGTTCTGCTGCTCCTTGGAGAATCTCGTCAGGAATATCTTCATCAAAGCGATGGACTTGCTCAGCAAGCGGCATGACCACTTCATTGGTAAAACGGTAAAATGTTTCCCGTACGAGTTCCTTTTCTTCGCTCAGCATTGAAGGCAGGCGCTGAATATCATTTCCAGCTATTTCACTGCCAAGATTCGACAGAAATTCTGAACTAGCATAAGTGTCTAGCAGCATTCTATAAGTAGCACTCACATGAATGTCCAATAGCTTTGCTCTATCTAAACCGATGTCAGTTGCCCTAGCGACTAACCGATTTAGAACTGTCTGAAAGGTCTCTGCACAAAAGCTCAGCGCAAGCTGCTGAGTGAATTTTTGTGTAGTTGGTTTCTGCGCGTAGTCAATAAAGGACGCAGCGGCAGACAGCTCTGCCATGCAGAAGGCTAATTCATAGCTAGAAAGCTGCCAGTCATCTAATAGATTTCCATCATAGCCTCCACTACTGGAGCATTTCTCCCTTATATAAGAACAAGCAGTCATAACCTGCTGCTTCAATTCGGCTAGTTCGGCATTTGCTTCTTCAAGATGTTCGGAGAACGATGTCATTTATATGGCTCAA
>Ga0308012_10000879_pt1 | contig 16987 bp, 14 predicted proteins | sample Neamet179_FD_203133 | JGI IMG/M metagenome (GOLD analysis project Ga0308012, IMG submission 203133) | Marine microbial communities from water near the shore, Antarctic Ocean - #179 | ecosystem: Environmental > Aquatic > Marine > Unclassified | place: Southern Ocean | collected 2014-07-25 | reverse complement strand
GGGTATGGTAAAGCTGTTGCCAACGTCGACAAACCTCTTCTTCACTCCAAGCGAGTGCTTCACTTTCATCTATATACACAACCAAGTGATAGTGATTCGACATTACCGCATAGGCTGCAACGTCAATAGCAAAAACAGAAGTTAAAAAGCGAATACGGTCTACCATCCATTGCCTGCGGTGTTCAAAGCTTTGTTTGGTGTGACTATCTTCGCCACAGAGATAGGCACGGCGTACACAACGTGAAATTAAGTGGTAATAACGGGTATCTTGAAGGGAAACTTGTGTGCTACGTGCTTGGGTCATAATAAACACCTCTTTACTCGTGGTTATTTAACCATAGTAAAGAGGGGTGATTTAATCAAAAGTTTATGAGTGTCCCAAATTATTTCCCGGCGAACACAACGAGAGATTAAGTGGTAATAGCAGGTATCTTGAAGTGAAACTTGTTTGCTGCGTGCTTGGGTCATCATAAACATCTCTTTACTGCTGGTTATTTAACCATAGTAAAGCGGTGTGATTTAATCAAAGTTTATGGATGTCCCCTTTTATTCCTTTTATTCTTATAAAGAAAAATAAGAAATCATAATTAACACTTAACGCTGTTTATTGTAAAGTGACATATTATCAATCACCTCCCCATTCTACTTGATCATTAATAAAAGCGTTTGTTAAAAGGCTATTATAGAATTAATGGAGTGATAACCATTAAGTATAATAGCTATTCTTGTCATTAGAACATAAGAATTTACGAGATTATTTATATAGTTTTCAAAGGAAAATTTTTATGAGGCTAAAGACTATTTAAATAAAAATAGTTTTAATAAATAAGGGATAGGGATTTTATTGGGTGGCAACCCAAACAGCCACACCTCGGCACATGAGTCGTCTGCTGCGGTTGCTTCCTTCCAGATCTGGCCGAGTTCACAGAGTATCATTGCGAGGGGACCGAAAGGGTCACCATAGAAGCTTTAAAAATAATTAATCTTTAAAGCGGCGCGAATTATCCCTAATCGCACTAGAAGATGCAAGCACAAGTTATAAAAAAAAGTTTAGTTGCTTGTTTTTTACTCCTATTATCGAAAATCATTCCTTATTATCGAGTTGTTTAGTCATTTTTTCATTAATCTCTAATAATACCGACTTAATAATCAATAGGTTTTCTTTACCGATACGCAATAAAAGCTTATCGCTGTCATCTAATGCTTCTAACTGAGGATCTTCATATTTATACATTACACTAGTCCGAGTTATATTCATTGTAGATTGGGGGAGATCCATATCAAGTACACGGGTTATTGCATCTTGCAATGTATACGTAAAATCTTCTTCATAGCCAAGTTCACTGTACGCTTCATCAATTAACGGCTTAATATCAATATATAAATTAACCAATGTTGTGCTATCCACTGATCGTAGTAAATCTACGTACAGATCAAAACGCTTAGTTTTTTCACTGTCCCATTGCCATACATTATTTTTACCCTCAACTCTTAGGGACGTTTCATCAACGGTAAACTTCTCTTTCGGTTGAATAAAAAGACTGTGCTCATAAGCTAATAGACCCTGAGAAAAGTTATCAGTAAAAACTACAAAGCGACGAATAATATCTTCCGTCACTAATAATGACAGTAATTCATTACGCCAAGTAAGCTCTGGTAATTTTGCTTGCACCCACCTATCACTTTCATCGATGATAGGTAGAAGAATAGCTACTTTTTCAGTAATCACTGTTGTAGGAATAATGGACTTAATCTCTTCAACAATAGGCTCTACGGTAGGTAAGTTAATGTCTTTAGTTGTTTGTTTTTTTGGTAAATCAATTGGCGTTATCTCCTCATTTATCAATAACTCATCAACATGAGTATGAGACGCTTCTTCTTTATCAATCGAAAACTGCCATAGAGCTACAGCGACTACTATAAAAGTAATAATAAAAATAATAAGTGGACCTGAACTTTTTCCACTATTTGTTGACTCTGCTTGCCCTGTTGGTCCCGAATTATTCATATTTATCCAAAATATTTTGTTAAATGCTTAGTAAGTATTATGGCAACGTTTTTTATCTTTCGGTGCAACCTCTAATACTTTTTTGTGTTACTTTGTATGTCTACGTTTATCAAAGATACGCTTTACTTAAAATTAGCTTATCTTAAGGTAATAGTGAAGCTTAAATACGAGTACAACGACTTAATAGATCGAAAATACAATATAAAAGTATTATTTAATATAGATATAAGACGAAAACATGACTAATAGCTAAGTAATAATACTTATTAAAAAATTGAGCATAATATCAAGTTGTTTAAACTTTAACGCTTTTCTTATTAATATCATATTCACGTAACTTATTAGCTATTGCGGTATGACTAAGTCCAAGCTTTTTAGCCAGTTGCCTTGTACTCGGATAAGCAGGATATAACTTACGTAATATATCTGCTTCAAATACCTTAACCGCTTCATCTAGTGTACCTTCAAAATCTTGCTCTAGATAACCATGTTGCGGTGTATATACCGGAAGTTGTAAATGAGTAACCTCTATTACCTTTCCTTCAAGTAATGCAACCGCACTAATAAGTACATTTTCTAATTGACGAATATTACCTGGCCACGGATAGTGTTCAATAAAATGATGACAATCATCACTTATATTAATATGTTCGCAGCCATTTTTTTGTGCGGCCTGAGCAATAAAAAGCTTTGCAAGCGGTAAAATATCGCTACGACGGTTTCGTAAAGCAGGCAAGGAAAGACCAAAAACATTTAATCTGTAATACAAATCTTCTCTAAACTTCCCTATTGAAACAAGATTAAGTAAATCTTTATTGGTAGCACTTATAATACGTACATTCACACTAACTTCTTGTTCAGAGTCAACACGTCTAAAGTTACCATGTTGAATGACTCTAAGTAATTTACTTTGCAGTTTAGCTGACATTTCACCGATTTCATCAAGAAATACAGTACCACCGTCGGCTAGTTCAAATATACCTCTTTTACTCTGTTCTTGATTTTTTTCACCAACACCAAATAATTCAGATTCCGCGACATCATCAGGTAATGCCGCACAGTTTAACGTCATAAAAAGGTGTTCTGAACGATCACTTGCACTATGACAAGATCGTGCAAGTAATTCTTTACCCGTGCCTGTTTCACCCATAATCAAAATAGCAGAGTCAAGCGATGCCATACGTTTAGCTTCTCGAATCACCTTTCTCATTTCAGTTGAATTAGCCTGAATACCTAAAAAACCATGTTCATTAACTTCATGTTTAGTGGGCATGCAATGTACTATATTTACATCAAATATCCCTTCAACTGAGCGTAATAGGTCAATTTTTTTTTGTAAGCTTGAGGAGTCTATAACTGAAGTATTAATAAAAATATAGCCTACTTTCCTCAGTTCAATACCACTTACATTAATACCATATTCGACAAATAGATCTAATATTTTTTGCACCATGCCCAAACGGTCATGATAAATAATTTCCAAACGCATCAAATAAAGCCTTTACTATTGATTTTTGAATAAGTGATTTTTTGAAAAAATAATTTTTGACAAAAAAAGTTATTGTAAACTAATTTTACGCTGTTGATTAACATAATCACTTACTCGCTTAACTGATCCATTTTTGCCACACAAATAAAGTCATTATAATGTAGACCCCCAACCGAATGAGTCCACCAACACACCGTTACTTTACCCCATTCCAGTAAAATTGAAGGATGATGAAATTCACTTTCTGCTAGTTCAGATATTTTATTGGTAAATGCCCAAGCTAATTCATAATTTTTAAAATCGTATTCACGTTCAAGCATCATCACCTTATTACGTACTTTTAACATCCAATCAGGATGTAAAGCGATAAAGTCATCAAGTTCTTTATCTAACACTTTTAATGCACCTTTATGGCACGCTTCACATGATTGGTTGGCAAAGTTATTATTGGGTTGTCTTGTCATTATTTATCCTGATATTAATCTTTAAATATTCATCAATGATTTAATTTGTTGCGCTATTTTTTTACGTACGTCTGTTAATTTAGGTTTTTCGTGAAAAGGAATAGGTCTACATAGCTCCATTGTTTTAGCACCTAATCGCGCAGTAAGCATACCTGCACCTAACCCTTGTGCAAAGCGAGTTGATAACTTACCTAATAACTCTGCACCTAACATGTCACTGCCAAAATCAGCAATTAATTCACTAGCGCCAGCATAAGCCATGTTAACAAAAATGTGTTTAATTAACTTAATACGGCTCCAATAGCCTAATTTTAAACCATAAAGTCCTGCTATTTTGTTTATCATTCTTAAATTACGCGATAATATAATTAACATATCGATTAAAGCGACAGGACTTAGCGCGACTAAGACAACTGCTTCAGTAGAAAACTTTGCGACTTCGTTTAAAGCTTTTTCATCCACTTTACTTAATACTATACGGGAATATAACTGCACTAATTCGCTAGCCGAATATTCACTAGACACCGCGGCTTGCCATAGTTGTTGTTCTTTTACGCTATCAAAAGTTAAGTCACAGGGTAGCTGATCGCTAATATTTGCACAAAACACTCTACCTTGCTTATTAGTACCTTCATTTTGAACGTCTGGTGTAATTAACAATAATTTAACCGCTTGTTCTTTCATTTTTTGACGGTGTTTAAAATGTTTAAGCCCCATGAATTCACGCCATAAACTATTACCGGCAACCAGCGTTAAAAAAGCTAATAATAGCGCATAAATACTGGTCGTTATTGGCGACTGTTCAAACCCTATAATAAAAAAATAAAACGCCTCAATAGTAAATAATGCCATAAATAAGATAACAATAACTCGCCATAACCAAGACGGCTTAGAGCCTTGTATAATATCGACGTCTTGAGACAGCGGCTCATCAGTAAACTCTGTTTGCACTTCTTTATCTAAACTATTTACATTAATAACTAAAGGACTGTAATCGTCGTTATCGAAAATAACTTGTGTCGTACAGCTAGTATCACTCGCTACCTCGTTACATTGAGTATCCGCTTGCTCAGTTATGGTGTCACTTTCACTAAAAATAACTTGTTGCTGTATGTTTACCGTATCTTTATTTTTCATATCATTTTATCTGCGAGTAAAAATTGTAAGACTTGATCCATTCGAATATGCGGTAAACCTTGATTTTTATTCAGACCACTGAGTGGTGCAAAATCTATAAAGTTAAACGTATTCGATTGCCAATAAACTTCTTTTGGTAATTCACTAGGAACAGCACCAGGAAACACTGTGATTTTTTGGCCAAATATATCGGTATGTTCAGCTACATTCTTATATGTTAAACGTTGCCCTTGAATAACGGGGATATTTTTTCCATTATGTTTACTCATTCCTGAAGTCGTTGCTTTAACTGAAGCAATGGCTAACGTTTTAACCTCGACCGCCTCATAATTTAATAGTTGTTTATTTTGATGAATTAATTGATTTAACAGGGCCACCATTGGTGCGTGTTGTTCTGGTGTTACGTGATCTGCTTTTGTCGCACCAAAAAGTAATTTATCTATTTTAGGGGAAAATAAACGAGAGAATAGACCCGATTTACCATAGTGATAACTTTCTAAAATCATCGATATTGCTAATTCTAAATCAGCGAAACTTTCTTTACCGTTATTCAAAGGTTTTAAGCAATCCGCTAGTACTATTTGACGGTCAAAACGCAGAAAGTGTTCGCGATAAAACTTACGGACCACTTGCTCTTTATATTCAAGGTAACGAGAACGCAACATCCCAATAAGGCTATCATCTGGTGCATTTTGATAATCATTACCTGCTAAAGAATCAATAGCAGGAAAAGGGAAAAACTCTAAAATAGGTGCGCCAGCTAGATCTCCTGGCAATATAAAACGGCCAGGTTGAATAACAGATAAACCTAAGTCATGGCGAAAAGTCTGTAATAAGACCGTATATTCTTGCGATAGTTCAGCGAGAACCTCTTCGCTTACTTTAGAAAAAGGGTCTATCTCTTCAAGTTTAGCTAAGAATACCTGACTGTATTTAGCTCTTGAACCACTGTTCATTAAGGTATATGTTTGATCTGACCATGCTTGATACGTTTGCTTTAGCATAGGTAAATCAAGTAGCCACTCGCCCGGATAATCGGTTATGTCTAACGTTAATGTTGCCATGTTAGTGGCGTATTTTAATAGCGAATGTTGCGGCTGATAACGAATAGCTAAACGTAATTCACTAATACCATGGGTCGGCTCTGGCCAGCTAGGTTGTTCTGAAGTTAACGCTGAGATAGCAGAATCATAATCAAACCTTGGTACATGAAAATGTTTTTGAGGTACTCGTTTAGCGGCTATAAAACTACCGTTATGAACAGGATCAAAAAAACTGAGTTTAGTACCATTACCTTCATTGAGTAATTGGTTTACTAATGAAGTAATAAAAGCGGTTTTACCACTTCGACTTAATCCTGTAACCGCTAACGTTACATGCTGATCCATAGTACGACTGAGTAACTCACCCGCTTTAAGTTTTAGCTTGTTTAAATCGGGCTTTTTGAATATCGATTGACTTAGTAATGCCATAACAATTGGATAACTTATAAATTAAAATATAATTGGGATATAATTTGATAATAAAGTTTTTTAATTAAAATTACACCTTACTTAGCAAATAAGTGATTGATTTTTTATATGACTATTTTTTAATATGAATCAAATAAAAAACGATTAAAAACCGTTTTACTACTGGGATAGTAGACGTTAGCTATTATTTAAGTACTTTAAGCACAGCAAGCGCGTGCTCAACTTATCTCGAATTTAACGCTACAATTTATTAATTTCTCTCGACACGGTAAACTCTGTAGAAGTAACATAGTGTTCCATTACTTGTACTTTTTTTTCCAGTGAACTAAATTTATATTTTATGTCATAAAGTGCTTGTTTAGCTGGCTCACCTGCTTGCCAAACCCTAGCTTTTACTTTAATAGGCTCATTAGGCACATCACCGCTACTGCTTCCTTGTTTATTAGCGTTAGCATAATGGCTTTTATTGGAATATTGATAAGCCTTAGTCGTTTTGTCTGGCATTTTATCTAAAATAAGCCATCCTGCTAAATAGCCAAAAATAAGAAAAGGCATACCAAAGAGCACACCTGATACCACTAAAATCCTTACTAACCATGTTTCCCAGCCAAAGTAATCGGCAATACCGGCGCAAACGCCTGCAATTTTTCCTTGCGCGACGTTACGGTATACTTCACCTTTTTGTCTCTTTACATGTCGGCTCATAGTTTAGATCTCCAGTTGGGACTTTCAACCTCTAAAATAGCTTCTAAGGTTTGTACCCTTTCAGCCATATTATCAGCAATTTCTGATAGCTCAGATAATTGAATATATTCTTCTTGGCTTAAACCTTGATTAACTTGTTTTTTACTGCGGTAATGCAACACCAACCATATAGGGGCGACAACAACCAGAAAAATAATAACGGGTGCTATGATAATTTTTTCCACAAGGTGTATCCTTTTTTAACACTATCAATAATTAATATCTGTTCTTATCTTTTATTTATTATTTATTATTTATTATTTATTATTTATTATTTATTATTCTTCATTTTCGCTTTTAATTGCGCGAGTTCATCATCTACTTTTGCGTCTGACTCAAGATCTGCAATTTCATCGGCTAAAGATTTACGACTTAAATCGTATGACTCTACTTCAGCTTCTATGCCATCAATCTTACGCTCGTAATGATCAAAACGATTTAAAGCATCATTAACACGCGTACTGTGAATATTTTCTTTTACCTTCAAACGAGAGCTTGCAGAATTTTCTCTGATAATTATGGCTTTTTGACGTGATTTAGCATCACTCAATTTATCTTGAAGTTGAGATATTTCATTTTGTAATTTGCTTAAGTGTTCATCGGTATAAGTGAGCTCGTCTAATAATGCTTGTGCACTCTCGCTACTTCTTTTCTTTTCCATTAATGCTGCGCGCGCTAAATCTTCGCGGTTTTTGTTTAACGCCAATTCAGCTTTTGCTTGCCATTGCTCTACATCACTTTCAAGACGTTTCACTTGACGTGATAACTCTTTTTTACTTGCGAGTACTTTAGCTGAACTCGACCGTACCTCAACTAATGTATCTTCCATTTCTTGGATGATCAGTCGCACCATTTTTGCTGGATCTTCCGCTTTATCTAATAAATTATTAATATTAGAATTTATTATATCGGTGAATCTTGAAAAAATACTCATAACAATGTCCTCAATTGATGCTGCTACTTATGATATAAGTGGCAAATTGTGCTTACTTTATTGAATAAATTTAGTATAAATAATTGACTTAAACGGCTTATAAAACATGTTTCATATACATTTAATACATTCACTTAAGACTACTTTTATTATATTTAGAGGGTAAATAATTTCATATATACCCGCTCTACCTGAAAATACAGGGTTCAGGTAGAGTGGGTATAACTATTCATATTTCACGCCAACTTAAAAAAACAAACAAGCTATTGTTTTACAATACTTTATTATATATTTAAAAAAGTCTTTCAACATCCTAAGTAATGAAATAAACTATTTGTTAGTGAAATAAACCAAAATTTAAGTTTCCTATGACACGTTTTAACCAACAAGATAACCTGCTTGGTCAATCAAATAGTTTTTTAGAAGTGCTTGAGCAAATATCTCAAGTGGCTACCTTAAGTAAACCTGTTCTCATTATAGGTGAACGAGGTACAGGTAAAGAGCTTGTTGCCGCGCGTTTACATTTTTTATCTAGGCGATGGGAACAAAGTTACTTAAAGCTTAATTGTGCTGCATTAAATGAAAATTTACTCGATAGTGAATTATTTGGTTATGATAGCGGCGCTTTTACTGGTGCAAGTAAGCGTCATGAGGGACGATTTGAACGTGCAGATAAAGGCACACTCTTTCTCGATGAAATAGCAAATACTTCAGGCTTAATCCAAGAAAAACTACTCCAGGTTGTAGAGTATGGTGAATTTGAACGTGTAGGTGGCTCTAGAACCCTTAATACAGATGTGCGTTTAATAGCAGCAACCAACGAAGATTTACCTTCTTTAGCGGCATCAGGACATTTTAGAGCGGATCTATTAGATCGCTTAGCATTTGATGTTATTACCCTGCCCCCTCTTAGAGAGCGCTTAGATGATATATTAATGCTTGCTGAGCACTTTGCCATTAATATGGCACGGGAACTCGAATTTGAATTATTTAGCGGCTTTACCGAAAAAGCTAAACGTAGCCTTTTAGCATACCATTGGCCTGGTAATGTACGTGAATTAAAGAATGTTGTAGAACGTAGTGTTTACCGTAACAACAACCCTCACTTGCCGGTACATGAATTGATTATTGACCCTTTCGAGTCACCTTATAGGCCCACACAACAAATTAAAACACCTAATAGAGTGAATGTACTTAATCAGGATATAACGTCAATCGTAGAACCGCTATTTAATAAACCAACTCCGGTTACTCCTTTCGTCTCTGAGGCAATGACAGATCCTACAAAAACCATTCAGACATTTCCGCTGTCATTGAAGTCCTTATCACAAGACTATGAAATAGAATTGATACAATCGGCATTGACCTATTGTCAATTTAATCAAAAGAAAACTGCAGAGGCGCTCGAATTAACTTATCATCAATTAAGAGGCTACCTAAAAAAATATAACTTGCTTGATGGCAGTATTACCGATGAAATTTAAATATTTATTTTTGCTAAAAATAACATTATCTACTTTCCTTTTAAGTGGCTGTAATGAAAGTAATAAACTGTCTTTAAGTGAGCGTAGTATTATCTATTGCTCTGAAGGCTCTCCTGAAACATTCAATCCTCAGCTCAGTATTTCAAGTACCGCAACTGACGCCTCGTCAAAGCAAATTTATAACAGCCTGCTTGTGTATGAAGGAAAAAATAATACCTTAGCACCTTCTTTAGCTAAATCATTTCATGTAACCCGTGACGGTAAAAAAATAACCTTCTATCTGCGTCAGGATGTTAGCTTTCACCAAACGAGTTACTTTACTCCGACAAGGTTATTCAATGCGGATGATGTGTTATTCAGTTTCAATAGAGTGTTAGATAACAAGCATCCTTTTCATCAAGTGTCTGGTGGACAATATCCTTTTTTTGACAGTGTCAAATTTAAAGACCTCGTTGAAAAAGTAGAAAAAATTAATGATTTTACTGTTCGTTTTATTTTAAAACGTAACGATAGTTCCTTCTTAGCTAATTTAGCCACTGATTACGCCATCATTTTATCAGAAGAATACGGGCATAAATTAAACCTTAAAAAAGCGCAACATGATATTGATATATTACCGATTGGAACGGGTCCATTTAAACTCAAAGATTACCGTGTCGGCTCATTAATACGTTTCTATCGTCATGATTCATATTGGCAAGGAAAGGCAAGAATAGAGCAACTTGTTTATGATATATCGACCAGTAAAACAAGTCGCTTAACTAAGCTATTAGCAAAAGAATGTGATGTCAGTAGCTACCCTATAGCGCATAAAAAAATTGCCGAAAGAACCGATTTAACATTAGAATCCATTACCGCATTAAATGTGGCTTATTTAGGCTTTAACACTAAAAAAGAACCTTTTAATAATAAGCTTGTTCGCCAAGCCATTGGTTTTGCTATTAATAAAAAAGCCTTAATTGAAACGGTTTATGAAGGGCAAGCCGCTCAAGCCAGATCGATACTCCCTGAATCTTCGTGGGCTTACAACAGTAAAACGCCTCAGTTAGATTATAACCCAAGCCGTGCTAAGTCTTTATTAGAAGCGGCTGGTTATTCACAAGGTTTTACTATGGATATATGGCCTATGCCTATTCAAAAGGCATATAATCCTAATGCTTTAACAATGGCTAAACTCATTCAAGCCGACTTAGATAAAATAGGTATAAAGGTAAAAATAATGAGTTATGCATGGGATACTTTTTTACGTCGCTTATCATTAGGAGAGCACCAAAGCTTTTTATTCGGCTGGACTGCTGAACATCCTGACCCTGATAATTTTTTTACATCAATGCTGAGTTGTTCTTCTCGTGAAAAAGGCAGTAATAGTACCTTTTGGTGTCATGAGGAGTATGAACTCTTATTACAAAAAGCCCTTGAGACGCCTAACATGAGTAAAAGAAAAAATTATTATGCGCAGGCTATGGTAATAATTAATGAAGAAATACCACTATTACCTATTGCCCATTCAAAACGATTTCAAGCCCGCGGTATTGATGTAGAAGGCGATATACTGGAGAACTTTGGCGGTATTAACTTTTACAATGTTAGTAAAAATGTACTCACTAATACCAACATATTACCTCAGCCTAAGACACTAACTAAAGAGCGTAACTAGCATGCTTACTTTTACCTTACGCCGAGTCAGTTTATTCTTATTTACTATGCTGGTATTAACCTTATTATCCTTTAGTTTAAGCTTTTTATTTCCTGGTGATACCGTTATTAATCATTCAGGGCATATAAATGCTACCGCAACAGATTTAATTCAACTGAATAAAGATTACCGGATGGATGAAAATATATTCAGCCAATACACTGCTTACTTAACACATATCCTCAACGGAAATCTTGGTCAGTCGATGGCAAGCCAATCATCTATTAGTAGTGAAATAATAAAGCTACTGCCTGCGACAATAGAACTCAGTTTAGTTGCCTTATTAATCGCCATGTTAGTTGGTATTCCTTTAGGCTTTATTGCGGCTATAAAGCACAATAAAGCCACTGACAATGCAATTTTATCTCTGGCAATGCTAGGCTATTCTATTCCTGTTTTTTGGCTAGGGTTATTGGCAATACTCTTTTTCTCTATTGGGCTTGGTTGGTTACCGTCTGCAGGTCAAATTAGTCCTCTTTTTGAAATAGAGCATTTTACAGGTATCCAATTTATTGATATTTTACTCAGCAAAAGTCCCTATAAATGGCAAGCCTTTAGCGATGCTAGCGCACATATTATTTTACCTGCCTGTGTCATAGCCTTAGGCCCCGCAACTATTTTTATACGCTTATCACGTGCTTCAATGATTGACGTATTAGCTACTAGTTATATAAGAGCGGCACGCGCTAAAGGATTAAGCTTTATTCAGATAATATTTAGGCACGCGATACGCAATGCGTTAATTAATGTTATACGTCACGTGGGGCTACAATTTGCTAATTTAGTTACGCTGGCCATGGTAACTGAAGTCATATTTAGTTGGCCGGGTATTGGGCGTTGGCTCATAGAGAGTATTTATCAGCGAGATTACACCGCGATTCAAAGTGGTTTATTGGTACTTTCTTGCTTTATATTTATTATTCATATTTTAATTGATTTTATTTATGCTGCACTTAACCCCTTAGCACGAGGTAATAATAATGGCTCGTGAAAAAGTATACCTTGAAGAAGTATTTCCCTCTCCTTTTATGCAATTGTGGGGCATTTTTCGTAAAACGCCTGTTGCTATGGTTGGCTTTTGCTCTTTCATATTCTTGATTCTATTATCTGTTTTTTCTCCTATATTGGCGCCCTATACACCTATAGACGGTAATTTAGATATGATATTATTACCCCCTGCTTGGCACGCAGACGGAAATGTCAGTTACCTTTTAGGTACTGATGAGCTCGGCCGTGATATGTTATCTCGATTAATGTACGGTACATCTCTCACCTTTGGCTTGAGTTTTATTGTTGTTATTTTTTCTCTGGTTATCGGCGTAGTCATCGGTTCACTATCCGCGTTAACACGTGGTATAAAATCGAGCTTTTTAAATCATTTTCTCGACGTTGTTTTATCTATACCCTCATTGCTACTTGCTATTATTATTGTGGCTATTCTTGGTCCAGGCATCAGTAATACCGTTTGGGCTGTCGCCATTGTATTTATACCGCAATTTATTCATATCACTCGATACGCAGTAAAAGAAGAATTTAGGAAGGATTATGTCTTAGCATCTCGTCTTGATGGGGCTAATAATTTCCGTATTTTATATTATTCCGTATTTCCTAATATTGTTGAACGCTTAATGAGTCAAGCCACACTGGCACAATCTGCGGCGATATTAGAGATAGCCACTTTAGGTTTTTTAGGGTTAGGAGCTCAGGCTCCATTGCCTGAATGGGGCGCTATATTAGCGAATGGACTTGAGCGTTTTTATATAGCGCCTTGGACAGTATACTTACCAGGCTTAGCTATACTATTTGCCGTTGTTGCCACTAACCTTGTTGGTGAAGGAATACGTCACGCGCTCAAATTACGAAAAGAAAACTAGTGATTTTGATTACCGATAATAGTCATCATACTATTGAAAAACTTTAACTTTAACTTTAACTTTAACTTTAACTTTAATTAACATGAGTCACTCAACTAACCAGAGTGCGTAAGTAACATCTATGAATTTACTCGATATCAGAAACTTATCTATTGAACTTGATACACCTTCAGGTCGTGTTTTAGCAGTAGATCGGGTAAGTTTATCAATTAAAGAAGGTGAAGTACGTGGTTTAGTAGGAGAATCAGGATCAGGGAAATCATTGTTGGCCCAAGCAATTATGGGGGTTTTACAAGATAAATGGCATGTCCATGCAGATCGATTTCATTGGCGAGGTATCGATTTATTACGTCTATCCATTGACGAGCGTAGAACATTATTATGTCGCGATATAGCAATGATATTTCAAGAGCCAATGAGCTGCCTAGATCCGACAACGATAATAGGTGAGCAGTTAAGTGAAGCTATTGATACTTCACAATTAGTCGGTAATTATTGGCAACGTAGAAAACAACGTAAAGAAGCCGTAATAAAGTTACTTCACAAAGTAGGTATTAAAAAACATAACCAATGTATTAAAAGTTATCCCCATCAGCTAACAGAAACTCTTTGTCAACGGGTAATGATAGCAATAGCGTTAGCCAGAAGACCTATTTTATTGATTGCTGATGAACCAACAGCGGCAATGGAGAATACTAACCATGGTCATATTTTTAGGTTACTTGCTAATTTAAATCAATTTAAAAATATGTCGATATTATTAATTAGTCATGATTTAGAAAATCTTACCCACTGGACTAACACAATTACAGTAATGTATAGCGGACAGTTTGTTGAAGCAGGTAATACCGATCAAATTTTTAGTAAACCAATGCACCCTTATACACAAGCTTTAGTGGGCAGTAGTACTAGAGCAAACTTACAATTACCTACTAAATCACGCTTAATGACATTACCCGGCAGTATCCCTATTTTACAGCATTTACCTATCGGTTGTAGACTTGGCCCTCGCTGCCCAAGAGCACAACAAATCTGTGTTGAAGCACCTAAAGTCAGCAATTTTCATGGGCATAAAGTAAGTTGTCATTTCCCTTTAATTAAGGAAAAAAGTAAAAAAGGATTAATAAAAAATAAATCATTACAAGGAGCCAATTAAGATGAGTGTTTTATTAGATGTTAAAGGGATTGAAAAGTCTTTTAAACTTAAAGGACATTGGTATCATAAACGTCAAGTTAGAGCATTATCTCCCTTATCTTTCACCATCGAAGCAAAAAAAACGTTAGCTATAATTGGACAAACGGGCTCAGGAAAATCAACACTGGCAAAGATATTAGTGGGGGCAGAAAAACCTAGCGCCGGTAAAATATATTTAAATGGTCAGTTATTAAAAAACCAACGCTTTAAAGACAGATGTCAGCAAATAAGGATGATATTTCAAGATTCAGGCACAACGTTAAATCCTAGTTTAACGATTAAAGAATTACTCGACGAACCTTTAACACTTAATACTAATTTAGATGAAAATCAGCGCCATCAACTTATTCGTACAACGTTACATAAAGTAGGTTTACTTGGTGACCATATGAATTTTTATCCTCATATGTTCTCAGGCGGTCAGAAACAAAGGATATCACTGGCACGAGCTATTATATTACAGCCTCAGGTTATTATCTTAGACGAAGCTTTAGCGGCCTTAGATCCTTCATTACGTTCACAAATGATTAATCTTTTACTCGATTTACAACAACAAATGGGCTTAGCCTATATTTTAATCTCTCGTAACTTAGGTATTGTTCGCCACTTTAGTGACAATGTTATGGTGCTATCCGATGGTGAGGTTGTTGAATCAGGAAAGACTATTGAAGTGATGCGTAATCCAAAACATAAAGTCACGCAGAAGCTAATGGTAAGCCAGAATTTTAAGCTAAAATAAATACACCCTACCCTTTATATATTTCTATCCGTCTAACGTCTAACGCTTGAGTATTAGTATTAAATATTGAGAAATAAAAGTATTTTTTAAGATAATATCAACTTAATTAAATTGTTGCCCACTTGTACTGGCTGAAATAAACCAATACTGCGTGACTTTCAATCCTAATCGCTAGTTATTGCTCAATTAAGCGCATTGCCTTGATTTATCATCTCTTCGCACACAAGATCAAAAAATTAGTAGCTTAATTCCATAAGCATAAAAAAAGCCAATAGTAACAACTTACTATTGGCTTTTTTAAACGAACAACAATGGACTACATCAGATTATTAATAAGCTGATGTAGAAGCAGATGCTTCTTTATATGTAATATCTGCGCCAACTTTTAGCGAGTTAACGTAGCTTTGATAAGCTGCTTGAGCTAATTGTGACGTTTGTTGTTGAGCTAAATTAGGCGTAACTGACGCTTCACTTACGGCAACACCAGTCACTTCAATAAGCGCTAGGTCACCATTACTTAATGCAACCGTTGATGCTGAAATCATATTACTAACAGGGTGTGGTAATACAAAAGCCGCTCGGCTGATACTTTGATCAATATCAGCGCTATAACGTGCCACTTTGTCTTTATTAATAAAGCTTGAACTAAGTGACGTTAATTGTGTAGAAATATCAGTACCCGCTTTAAAATCAGATAATAATAAATCAACTGTTTTTTGAGCTTTATCAGTAGACTTTTGATTAACTAAAATATCTTTGATCTGTACTTCAACTTCGGATAAAGGTTTAACATTGGCTTCTTGAAATGTATTAAGACGTAAAACAATAACCACATCATCATTCACTTCAATAAGATCTGAGTTCATATTGTCTTGTAAAACTGTTTCTGAAAAAGCAGCATTAATTACGTTACTTTGATCAAAAGGCGCTACATTACCTCCACGTAATAACCAAGGAGAAGTTTGTATCGCTACATTAACTTCTTCAGCAGCGTCCTCAAGACTATCTGGAAATTCAAAGCTAATACGTGCCATTTCTTGTTGTATAGTAAAGAATTTATCTTGTGCTTTATCATTACTTAACTTAATACGTAATTCAGCTTGTACCTCATTAAACGCTTTAACAACTTCTTTTTGATAGTCAGTTAATTTTAATACGTGATAACCAAAACTCGTTTCAACTAATTGAGTCGTATCACCAACATTAACTAAAGCTAAGGCGGCTTTATCAAAACTATCCTCCATTACGCCTGGCTCTAACCATTCTAAGTCTCCGCCATTTTCAGCACTAAATGTATCATTAGATACTTCTTTAGCTAATGTGGCAAAGTCTTCGCCTTGTTCTAAACGAGTTAAAACAGTTTGAGCTTGAATTTTAGCGACATCTCCATCTGTAGATTCAATAAGAATATGAGAAATACGGCGTTGCTCTGTAGCAGTAAAGCTAGATAAATTTTCTTGGTAGTTTTGTAATAACTCAGCGTCAGTAATAACAATATCTTTAGCGATATCGGCAACATTCAAACTAATAAAATCAACTTTAACTTGTTCTTTATTCTCAAAGCGCGCTTGATTCGCTAAATAATAGTTATTTACTTCATCATCGGTCAGTTCAATACCTGTTTTAAATTGCTCTGATGAGATGGTAGCAAATCGAATATCACGTGTTTGATTTTGTAATGTCTGTTGTAACTTCTCTTGATAAGGTAGGTTAAATTCAGTACCGACTAATGCTTGGCTTAGTTGGCGACG
>Ga0308012_10000876_pt1 | contig 16999 bp, 14 predicted proteins | sample Neamet179_FD_203133 | JGI IMG/M metagenome (GOLD analysis project Ga0308012, IMG submission 203133) | Marine microbial communities from water near the shore, Antarctic Ocean - #179 | ecosystem: Environmental > Aquatic > Marine > Unclassified | place: Southern Ocean | collected 2014-07-25 | reverse complement strand
CTGGTTTGTATGGCGTGCATTTCTACTTCTGCGAGGTCGGCGAGCAAATCTGGAACATCGACTAAGGCGGGCCAGTTATATTGAATATTCTGGCGAGTGGTGAAATGTGCATAACCCTTGTCGTAGTGATTGGCTATATAGGCAAGTTTGCGCAATTGTGTTGAAGACAGCATGCCGTAGGGGACAGCAATACGCAGCATCGGTGCTAAGCGCTGTACATAGAGTCCGTTTTGGAGGCGCAGGGGCAGGAACTCAGTATCACTTAGTTTGCCATCAATGTAGCGATTGGTCTGGTCGCGAAACTGGGCGACTCTATCTGCTAACATCTGATGATCATATCCGTCATATCTGTACATGTTGCTCAAAGCTCTCTATTAACTGCTAATTAATTGTTCGTCAGAATGACTTCTAACGGCGAGTCTTATGCAGGTCTCATTCCAAATTCGGAGTGAGCAATTTTGTCATTTCTGCCGTCGGTTTGCCATTTCTATTGGACAGGTCATCTACTTGTTCGTGAGTAATCTTGCCAACAGAGAAATACTTCGATTCTGGATGCCCAAAGTACAAACCACTTACGCTGGCAGCAGGGCTCATGGCAAAATTCTCGGTCAGCTCGATCTGTGTTTCTTCGGAGGCGTTGAGAAGAGAAAAGAGGGTGCCCTTTTCGGAATGATCGGGGCAAGCCGGGTAGCCGGGTGCCGGACGAATGCCCCGGTATTTCTCGCCGATCAGTTCTGTCGCCGATAACTTTTCGGCAGGATCAAAGCCCCAGAACTCTTTACGTACACGTTCATGCATGTGTTCAGCAAAGGCTTCGGCTAAGCGATCGGCAAGTGCCTTCACCATGATCGCTGTGTAGTCGTCGTTCTCTGCCGAGTACTTGGCAGCAAGTTCATCGGCACCAATGCCCGTAGTAACGGCGAAGCCGCCTATGTAATCCGTGCCATTTTCTGCTGCTTGAGGAGCAACGAAATCGGCCAAACAGAGATTTGGCAATTCGGTTTCTTTGATTATCTGCTGCCTGAGGAAATGCAGTTTATTAAGCGGGGCACCAGACTCATCTGTGGCATAGAGTTGAATGTCGTTGTCGGCTATTTTATTGGCCGGCCAAAAACCTATCACAGCCTTAGCGGTCAGTAGTTTCTCTTCGACGATCTTCTTCAAGAGCGCCTGAGCGTCGCGGAATAGATCGGTGGCAGCCTCGCCTACTTTTTCGTCTTTCAGGATAGCTGGGTATTTCCCTGCGAGACTCCAAGTTATAAAGAATGGCGTCCAGTCTATATAGTCAATGAGATCCTCAAGGGAGTAATCTGTGAATACCTTCGTACCTAAGAAGGCGGGTTTAGCAGCTGTATAGTTACTCCAGTCAGCAGTAAACGGATTGGCATTTGCCTTCTTATAGGGAAGCAATTTGAGCTTGGTTGATCGGTTTGCCACTCGTTCTCGAATGACTTCATATTCGCTACGAATTTTGCTCGCATACTCGGGTTTATTTTTGTCATTGAGTAGGGTGCTAACAACGGACACGCTTCTAGAGGCGTCAGGCACATAGATCGTACTGTCGTTAAGATAATGCTGCTCAATCTTGACCGCGGTGTGAGCCTTGGACGTTGTGGCGCCACCTATCAATAAGGGAATATTGAAATCGAGTCGCTGCATCTCACCGGCGACATGAACCATCTCGTCGAGTGATGGAGTGATTAGGCCGCTGAGGCCAATTACATCGACGTTCTCATCCCTCGCTATCTGGAGAATTTTCTCGCAGGGGACCATGACTCCTAGGTCAATTACATCGTAGTTGTTACAGCCGAGCACAACCCCGACAATATTTTTGCCGATGTCGTGTACGTCTCCTTTTACAGTGGCCATCAAAATCTTGCCCTTGCTCTGTATTACTCCGCCTTTTTCCGCCTCGATATAGGGAAGTAGATAGGCTACGGCCTGCTTCATTACCCGTGCACTTTTAACAACCTGCGGTAGAAACATCTTGCCGCTACCGAAAAGATCGCCGACCTCGTCCATGCCTTTCATTAGAGGCCCTTCAATAACCTCTATAGGCTTATGAGCTTTCTGTCGGGCTTCTTCGGTATCTTCGATGATGAACTTTGTAATGCCTTTTACGAGAGCATATGCTAGGCGTCTTTCGACATCGGAGTCGCGCCAGGCGATATCTGCTGCGGTTTTCTTCTGAGATCCTCCGGAGTAGTTTAGTGCCACTTCCATTAGATTTTCTGTGCCGTTTCCATGCTTGTTGAGGATGACGTCTTCTACTGCTTTCTTGAGGTCGGCCGGAATATCGTCATAGACAGTTAGTTGCCCAGCATTGACAATGCCCATTGTTAGGCCCGCCTTTATCGCGTGATAGAGAAAGACAGAGTGAATAGCTTCGCGAACGGTGTTGTTGCCTCTGAATGAGAACGAGACATTACTTACGCCACCAGATATCAATGCGCCAGGTAAGTTTTTCTTGATATAACGACAAGCTTCGATGAAGTCCACGGCATAATTGTTATGCTCTTCGATGCCGGTCGCCACAGCGAAGATATTGGGGTCAAATATGATGTCTTCAGCGGGGAAGTCGATTCTCTGTGTTAGCAGGTCGTAGCTGCGCTTGCAGATTGCGTTCTTCTTCTTCAGCGAGTCTGCCTGGCCATTTTCGTCGAACGCCATAACAATAACGGCTGCACCATATTTCATACAGAGCTTAGCCTTCGCGAGAAAATCCTCCTCGCCTTCTTTTAGGCTGATCGAATTTACGATGGACTTACCCTGTACACACTTGAGTCCCGTCTCGATGATCTCCCACTTGGATGAGTCAATCATGATAGGCACACGACTGATGTCTGGCTCAGAGGCAATGAGCTTCAGAAATTTCTCCATCGCCATCTCGGAATCGAGCATGCCCTCGTCCATGTTGATATCGATTATCTGTGCGCCAGACTCGACCTGCTGCAAGGCGACCTCGAGTGCTTCGTCATAGTTCTCATCGATGATCAGTCGGGAAAATTTTGCGGAGCCGGTTATGTTGGTGCGCTCACCTACATTTACGAACAAGGACGTCGCATCAATATTGAAGGCTTCTAAGCCAGCGAGGCGGCATGCAGGCTTAAGCTGAGGAATCGTGCGGGGAGTGACTCCTTCAACTGACTTACAGATAGCCGTGATGTGATCCGGGGTAGTACCGCAGCAGCCACCGACTACATTGACGAAGCCTCTTTCGGCAAAATCGGCAATGATGGCCGCCATTTCACTAGGAGACTGATCGTATTCGCCAAATTCATTTGGTAGACCAGCATTCGGGTGAGTGGCAACGTAGCAATTCACTATCGCGGCTGTCTCCTCGATGTGGGGGCGCAGCTGCTCAGCGCCCAATGCGCAATTGAAGCCAATAGATAGAGGCTGTGCATGGGCAACCGAGTTGCAAAAGGCGGCGACGGTCTGGCCTGAAAGGGTGCGGCCGCTGGCGTCGGTGATCGTGCCGGATATCATTATAGGAAGAGTGAGACCCTTGGCCTCGAAGCATTCGCTGATAGCAAAGATTGCAGCCTTCGCATTCAGCGTATCGAAAGCCGTCTCGATCATGATGATATCGACACCACCTTCAATGAGTGCATTGGTTGAGTTGCTGTAGTCGGCAATTAGTTCATCGAAGCTGATGTTTCTGAAACCGGGGTCACTGACCTTGGGCGAGAGCGAGGCTGTCTTGCTCGTTGGTCCTAACACGCCGGCAACGAATCTAGGTTTATCCGGTGTCGTAGCTGCTATCTCATCGCATGCCGCTCTGGCGAGCTTGGCCGCTTCGAGATTGAGCTCATAGGCTAAATCTTCCAGGTGATAGTCCGATTGAGAGCTGCGTGTAGAATTGAAGGTATTGGTTTCGACGATATCCGCGCCCGCGAGTAGGTAGGCGAGGTGAATCTGCTTGATTATTTCGGGCTGAGTTAGCGAGAGTAGATCGTTGTTGCCTGCCAGCTCATGGGGAAAGTCTATAAAGCGATTGCTGCGAAATTCTGCATCTGACAGTTTGTGTGACTGAATCATGGTCCCCATAGCGCCATCGAGCACCAAAATGCGCTGTTGGAGTAGGCTGCGTAGAAGTGTTTCTGATTCGCTGGTTTTCATGTTGTTGTGCTCAATTTACTGTTTGCTGACCAATACAAGATAGCTGCTCGAAAAAGCCGATAAGTCTAGCAAAAATGCAGGCTGAGGGCATTGTGAAAATAACCTAGTAATTAGCTCGGATATTCTAATTTCTGATCGATTGGAGTATAATTTGCACACTCTAAACAGTAGCGCGAGAAAGGCATATGGTTACCATCACCGAATCTGCACAAGAATACCTTACCGAGTTGCTCAAGAAGCAAGATTGCGAGGGTATATCCGTGCGAATTTTCATTCTGGATGCAGGCACCCCGAAAGCTGAAACCTGCATTTCATTTTGTCGGCCTGGAGAAGAAAAAGAAGACGACGAACTGAAGCAATATGAAAATTTCAAGACCTTCATCGAGCTAGCTTGTATCCCTTTCCTAGAAGAGGCTGTAGTGGACTTCGCCAAGGACTCGATGGGCGGGCAGCTCACGATTAAGGCGCCAAACTCTCGCTTACCTAAGATCTCCGACGATAGCCCAATCGAAGATCGAGTCAATTATATCTTGTACAACGAAGTCAATCCTGGATTGGCAGCTCATGGTGGAAACGTGTCTCTCGAAGAGATATTTGAAGAGAATATCGCTGTTCTTCGCTTTGGTGGAGGCTGTCAGGGTTGCGGCATGGTCGATGTCACGCTTAAAAACGGCGTAGAGAAGACTCTGCTAGAACAAGTTCCTCAGTTGAAGGAAGTGCGTGACGTTACGGATCATACAGTCAAAGAGAACGCTTACTACTAGTAGGTTCGAGTAGAACGGGAACTAGTTTGGATAGTGATCCCGCAGAGCCGAATAGAGCTTCTCTTCGTACTCGGCATCACTTGGGTCTAGATCTGCCATTACCTCTACTAAATACTCATTGTCCTCGCGGCCGTTCCACATTTTCTGATAGCTACCATCTTGATAGCCATGATCCTGGCGAAAGAAGTTGAGTACATTTTTGCCGACGTATTGGCAGTACAACTCGGTCCAATTCATCTCGCAATTGCTCATTATCGCAGCGAATACCGATAGCTCGATCCTTCGCGCAGCCGAGATCCCTATAAGTAGCTCAATCTGTTCGAGAAGATCCATCGAGCTTAAAGTGTACGATTTGCCGTCGAAGTCCACCTGCTTTGAATCTTCGATGGTCTCGAGCTGTTCGTTCAGCTTAAGTAGGGCCGCCGCCTCACCTCCTCCTTCATTAAGCAGAATCTGAGAGAGCAGGAAGTGCCAGATATCGATCAATTCCATCTGCAGTTGCGGAAGGTCCTTTGCCTGCTTTTTCCACCATTTCCAGCCATGATGCTCTACGGCTTCCGCGGCCTCGATAACTACGGCGCGCATATAAGGATAACGAGCGGCTACCCAATTAGGGTCTACCTTCGCATTCATAGCTGACTGAAGTGACAACATGGTTTTAGTCTGTTGATCTGACAGCATAGGAGTGGGTTCTTAGGTTAATAGGACGGGTGTTGGGTGTTGGAAAGTATTGGTGGTCTGTGTCCTCAATGCGCTCTGACACCTTAGATATCTGAGTTTTTTAGCTAGTTTGAGCCGACTGACTGGAGTTTTGCCCGTTTTGCGAGTGTGCTAAGCATTTCCTTGCGACTGCTTAGCATGTCGTTATAGGACTTTCTGGCCGCTAGCACCTCAGAATTATCTTTATCTGAAGAGTCGAGTTCAGTGAGCCAAGCTTCTAATACTTGAATCTCACTATTGAGTTGAGCGGTGCCTTCTTTGATCAATTTTTGATCAATGCTTACACCAGCATCATCAATTTGCTTCAGACGCTTATCGTTCATGGTTGGTTTCCTAGTATCCCCCAACGTCCTCTGCTAGAGAGGCTTATTCCTATCGGCACCCTGATTGCATCGGCCGATTCAATCAGGTCTGTACGTCCGCGCTGTTTTTACAGTCTTTTGGAGAGACCAGAACCTATGCGAGGATGGCATAGTCCAATTTTAGGGTCAAGATACCTAGGACTGGTGCAGGAAGGTCTTCGTCATGCTCTTATGTAGAAGGACGGCAAAAAAGGGTCAGTATTTTGTCGAATAGAGCCGTTGGCTGCGAGTAAACAGAGAAAGCTGCTCATTTAGTGCGAAGTGAGCATAAATAATCCGAATATTTTGGCTTTGCTCTTGACTGAGCAGGCCAAGCTTCTTAGAATCCCCCGCTGCTTGAGAGAGCAGCCATGTAAAGTCTTAAGTCCCCTTCGTCTAGTGGCCTAGGACACCGGGTTTTCATCCCGGCAACAGGGGTTCGAAACCCCTAGGGGACGCCATATAAAAGAGCCCGGCTAACGCCGGGCTTTTCTATTTCTAGATTATCTGTTTGTGCGATGACTATCACCGCTTCTGCCGCGACCACTGAGTTGCCAATCGTATTAACAATCGACATACTCCTGCTGGCATCAGCGCGCGCTGGCAACACAACACATGAAGACTATTTTTAATGACTATAGCAATCTCCATTCAAAATCTGGCTAAAACCTATGCAAACGGTTTCGAGGCGCTTAAGGGTATTACCCTCGAAGTAGAGCAGGGTGATTTTTTCGCATTGCTGGGGCCTAACGGAGCGGGTAAATCGACCACCATTGGGGTGATTTCAACGCTGGTCAACAAGACATCAGGGTCGGTAGAGGTGTTTGGCAAGAACGTTGATGCTCACGTCTACGAGACGAAGCTAGACTTCGGTGTCGTTCCGCAGGAAGTGAATTTTAGCCTATTCGAGAAAGTAGGTGACATCGTCATGACACAGGCCGGTTACTACGGTCTGCCGCGAAAGATCGCTGCCCAGCGCTGTGAGAAATATTTGCGCAAGCTAGGTTTATGGGAGAAGCGCAATGAGCGCTCCAGAACTCTCTCCGGTGGCATGAAGAGACGCTTAATGATCGCTAGGGCCCTCGTCCATGAGCCAAGACTACTGATACTTGATGAGCCTACAGCAGGCGTCGATATAGAACTGCGCCGCTCGATGTGGGAATTTCTAACTGAGATAAACAATAACGGCACGACGATAATATTGACGACGCATTATTTGGAAGAGGCTGAGCAACTCTGCCGCAATATCGCCATTATCGATGAAGGTAAAATAGTAGAGAACACCAGCATGCGTAAGCTGCTAAATGAACTGGATTCTCAAGTCTATATTTTGGAAACAACTTCGCAGATACCGTCAGGCTTTGATTTAAATCTGGATAATGCCAGTCTCGAAATTGTAGATGAGCATTGCATAGAGGTAACAGTCTCTGGTGGTCTTAGTGTCAACGATGTGTTCTCCGTGTTTAGTGAGGCACAGATAAAAATTGATAGCATGAGAAACAAGACCAATAGACTGGAGCAGCTATTCTTGTCCAAGCTCGAAAGCAACGACTAGGAAAATACACAGTGTTCTCGAACCATAAATACATAGCTTTTGAAACAATAGTCATAAGAGAGATCCGCAGATTCGGTCGAATCTGGCTGCAGACTCTCGTGCCGCCCGCGATTACGATTGGCCTCTACTTTGTGATCTTTGGCAATTTAGTGGGTAGGCGCATCGGTGAGATGGGCGGTTTCCAGTACATGGAATTTATTGTGCCTGGATTGATCATGATGGCGGTAATACAGAACTCGTATTCCAATGTCGTCTCTTCCTTCTTCAGTCACAAGTTTCAGCATAGCGTAGAAGAATTGTTAGTATCTCCAGTGCCTAATTACGTAATTCTCTGTGGTTTTATCGTTGGGGGGATGGCGCGAGGATTAGCTGTCGGAACAATCGTAACCTTTATCTCTCTGATCTTTGCGGATCTGGAAATTCAGAATCTGTTTATCACGATTACTGTCGTGCTGTTAACGTCCATTGTGTTTGCGCTTGCCGGCTTTATAAACGCGTTATTCGCGAATAGCTTTGATGATATTTCAATCATCCCTACGTTCGTCCTAACACCACTTATTTATCTGGGCGGTGTGTTCTATTCGGTAGAGCTGCTGCCTCCTTTTTGGAAGTTTGTCTCCTCTCTCAATCCGATATTTTATATGGTCAATACATTCAGATACGGCATTCTGGGATCCTCGGATGTCGATGTCACGTGGGCCTTCTTCATCCTTTGCATCTTCATAGTGATATTGTTTACCTCCTGTATCTTGCTACTACGCAAGGGAACTGGTCTAAGAACCTAGCAGCCGAGCAATATTATGACGGACAATCCTCTCGGTAGTCAGACTGAACATCCAAAACAGTACCAACCTGAGGTGCTGTATCCAATCCCGCGTTGGGCTAGTCGCTCGTTGTTGGATATCGACAAAAAAATTCATATGTTTGGCCTCGATCATTGGCAAGCCTATGAGCTTTCCTGGTTAAATAGTTCAGGCAAGCCACAGGTCGGGATAGGTGAGTTCTATTTCAACTCAGAATCGGAAAACATCGTCGAATCGAAATCGCTAAAACTCTATCTCAACTCTTTCAATCAAGAGCGCTATAAAAGCACGGAGACCGTAAGCTCTCTTATCGCGCAAGACCTTTCATCTATAAGTCGCTCGGAAGTTAAGGTAGTAATACGTCCGCTAGACGAAATAGAAGATGAGGCCTTTGGTGCAAGAGCAGGGAGGTGTATAGATCACATCGACGTAGAGCTTATCGCACAGCAGCCAGATTCGCAGTTGCTTAATATTACAGATGGTAATGCTGACGACGAGGTCCTCTATTCGGATCTATTTAGGTCAAACTGCCCAGTGACTGGCCAGCCAGACTGGGCGAGCTTCGAGATTCGCTACACCGGCAAGAAGATCAGCGAATCGAGTTTGTTGCAGTATTTAATTTCCTTCCGTGAACATCAGGGTTATCACGAGGAGTGTGCCGAGCGTATATTCCGTGACATCATGCTCAAATGCGCGCCCAGCGAGCTCAGAGTGGGAATGAACTTCTTACGCCGGGGCGGGCTAGATATCAACGTATACCGAAGCACCGCGCCTGTAACATTTGACTCAGTGAGCAGGCGTCTCATTAGGCAATAAACCGAACTTGAATTCAAACAAGCGGTAAGCTAAGGTTACGCCGCTCTCTCAACAGCCAGTATGCGAGCAGAACAATGGTGAGATATCCGAGAGGCCGATGGAGCACGCTTGGAAAGTGTGTAAACAGAAATGTTTCCAGGGTTCGACGAGCGCGTAGCGCGAAGGACAGCCGTAGGCTGCCCGAAGGGAGAGAGATTTAGCTCAGCTAAATATCGAATCAATCTCAATCTATGCAAACTTAGATAGGCACTTTAAGTGCGAACTGAACAATGGTGAGATGTCCGAGAGGCCGATGGAGCACGCTTGGAAAGTGTGTAAACAGAAATGTTTCCAGGGTTCGAATCCCTGTCTCACCGCCATAAATAAAAAACCCGACTTCAGTCGGGTTTTTTATTTATCGTGCTGAAGTCAGGTGAGAACCCTGCGGTACGAAAGGAGTACAGCTCCGCAGACGACGCAGTCGCCCTGCAGGGGGCATAAATTTGGCTTAGCCAAATTTAGGATCAATCCCCGCCGCCTCAGCGAGGCATAAAATACGCCCCTTTCCCTCAGCACCTCTCACAGTACCCATTCAACACGCGCTAAGGTAGTATCTCGAAAGCACATAATCTAAGACACCCGGGGGCAGCATGCTAAATACAACACCTCAAAAAATCCTAATCTTTTCACTTTTCACCTTAGCCACCATGGCGACCCATGCAGCCGACTGGCCTAGTTACGGTGGTGACAACGGTTCCCAAAAATATTCCCCCCTAGACCAGATTGATGCAGGCAATGTCAGCAGCCTAGCAACCGCGTGGAGCTGGGACAGCGTAGATAATGCAACGGTCGCGAATAACGTTGCCAATGACAATGCTCGCGCAACGCCGGCAGGATACAAGGCAACACCTATAGTAGTGGGCGATGTGATGTATGTGCCCACCTCGTTCGGCCGAATCGTCGCTTTGGATGCTGTCAGTGGTGCTGAAAAATGGGTTTTTGACACCCAAGCGTGGGAAGCAGGGCAGCCGACAAATTTGGGCTATAACACCCGCGGTGTTGCTTACTGGGAGGAAGGTGGCGAAGAGCGGATATTTTTCGCGACGAATGACTCCACACTGTGGTCGATCGATGTTGAATCAGGGGAGCCAGATACTAATTTTGGTGTCGATGGCCGGATTGATTTGTCTTTAGGCCTAGGTAGAGAGATTGATAAGTCGCAGTATGGTGTAGTTTCCCCGCCCTTGGTGACGAATAACAGAGTCGTGGTCAATTCCATAGTTTTAGATGGTGGGCGTACCAAGGAGATGCCTCCAGGACATGTTCGGGCATTTAATCCTGTTACTGGTGACTTGGAGTGGATGTTCAAGACGATTCCTCAGGCTGGAGAATTCGGCAATGACACTTGGGAGGATGGCTCCGCAGAATATTCGGGTAATACTAATTCGTGGACCATCATGAGCTCGGATGATGATCTCGGCATCGTTTACATACCCATCGGTACCCCGACTAATGATTGGTACGGCGGACTGCGCAAAGGCGATAATCTATTCGCTGAAAGCTTGGTTGCAGTTAGCGCCGAGACTGGCGAGCGACTCTGGCATTTTCAGATGGTGCACCACGGTGTTTGGGACTATGACTTACCGGCTGCGCCAACACTTGTAGATATCACCGTTAATGGCCGCCCAATTAAGGCGGTAGCAGCAATATCAAAGCAAGGTTTTACCTATGTGTTTGATCGACTTACCGGCGAACCAGTATGGCCTATCGAAGAAAGAGCGGTGCCGCAAAGCACTGTGCCAGGAGAAGTACTCTCGGCAACCCAGCCGTTTCCGACTAAGCCAGCGGCATTCGAACCCCAGGGAATATCTGATGAAACCTTGATCGATTTCAGCGCGGAATTACGCAATGAAGCGCTACAAAATATCGAAAAATATGACTATGGACCGCTATTTACTCCGCCTTCACTACGTGGAGCTATTCAGTTTCCAGGTTGGGGCGGTGGTGCCGAATGGCATGGAGCGGCATTTGATCCGGATACAGGCTTGTACTACATACCCTCTGCATCCGTACCTATTGTGGTGCAACTAAGAGAATCTCCTCCAGAGCGCTCAGATTTGGATTTTGTTCGAGGAGGACCAAGATCAGTAGCCGGCCCTCAGGGATTGCCGCTGACGAAACCTCCCTACGGACGGATCACAGCTATTAATTTAAACACGGGCGAGCATGAATGGATGGTTCCTCATGGAGAAGGAATGCGCCAGAAGATAATTGATATGGGTATATTAGATCCCGGTCCAGTCGGCAGCGCGAGCCGGGTAGGTCCCTTGCTGACCAAGACATTATTGTTTATGGCTCAATCAGATGGCGGTCGCAACTTGATTAGAGCTTATAACAAGGCCACCGGAGAGATTATTCACGAAGAAGAATTGCCGCTGCCTCCACAAGGCACGCCGATGACATATTCGGTAGCAGGTAAACAGTATATTTCGATCGCCGTTGGTGGTGGTGGAGATTCCAGACTGGTGACTTTGTCGTTGCCATAAATAAAGTCAAATAGCGAAACGGGTCCAAATGAGAACCCTAATCAAATATAAAATTTGGCTAGGGTTCTCATCTGCATAGCGGCCTTGATTTAAGCGGTTGATTTTCTACTATTCCGGGCTGCATACGCCGTCGTCTATGGTATTATGCTCTTTGGTAACTCTTGTCGGTCCCCACGCAATGATAAGTTATAAACCCCGCCAGGCCCGGAAGGGAGCAACGGTAGTAGCTGACTCATGTGCCGCGGTGTGGCTGGCAAGGGCTGCCTCTAATCACATTCTCACGAGAGTCGATATCTCTGTCCTAGGTATGTATACCTGCTGGCATATTGACGAAGAAACCTGATGAGCTATCAAGTCCTAGCCCGCAAATGGCGACCTAGTAACTTCTCCCAAGTCGCTGGACAGGCTCATGTTCTCAAATCCCTTATTAATGCGCTGGATAATGAGCGGCTGCACCATGCCTATCTCTTTACCGGTACTCGGGGTGTGGGTAAGACCACGCTGGCTCGCATACTCGCGAAGTGTCTAAACTGCGAGGAGGGTATTCGCTCTGTCCCCTGCGAGAAGTGTGATTCTTGTAAGGAGATAAACGAAGGACGATTCCTAGATCTTATCGAAATTGACGCGGCGTCACGCACGAAAGTTGAGGAAATGCGCGAGCTGCTCGAGAATGTGCAGTACCTGCCTAGCAGAGGTCGATTCAAGGTGTACCTCATCGATGAGGTGCATATGCTCTCTAATCATAGTTTTAACGCTTTGCTCAAGACTCTCGAAGAGCCTCCACCCCATGTGAAATTCCTATTCGCGACCACGGATCCACAGAAGCTGCCGATTACTGTCCTCTCGAGATGTCTGCAGTTTAATCTAAAGAACCTAAGCCCGCAGTTGATTGCTGAATATCTTGGCTTTGTGTTGGAGAAAGAGGAGATAGAATTCGAGGAGGAAGCGCTGTGGCAAATTTCCTCGGCCGCGTCCGGAAGCATGCGCGATGCACTTACGCTTGTTGATCAGGCCATTTCCTACTGCGATGGTAAAGTCGCTGCCGGTGGCGTTATCGAGATGCTGGGTGTGCCGCCGCAGAAACAAGTCTATGCACTATTGAAAGGTATGGCATTACGGTCTGTCTCTACAATCCTTGAGCTTATTCGCGATATCTCAGAACAGACTCCAGATTATAGTCATACCCTAGATAGTCTGTTATCCACATTGCATCGTGTAGCTATTGCGCAGATCGAGCCGAAGGCTGCGGACAATAGTTATGGAGACATGCAGCAAATACTAGAGTTGGCGTCTTTGATCAGCGCTGAGGATGTGCAGCTGTATTATCAAATGGGAATTAAGGGCAGGGAAGATCTGCGACTCTCGGCTGAGGTGCGAACAGCCTTCGAGATGCTGCTGATCCGCATGCTGGTATTTTCTCCGAGTTATGTAGAACCGACTGATTTAGAGCCTGTTAGTTTAGAGTCCAAGGAAAGCGCTGATCCCTCGGCGACTAATGAGCCCAGCAACGCCGCGGGCAGCGCTACAGAAGTCAAAAAAAAAAAGAGTGAACTAACAGCCGAATCAGTATCGCCCCAGCCGCTTCAGGAGCCAGAATCTGAGTGTATGAGCGAGGAATTCATCGAGGCATCTGTCGAAGCCCCCGCTGATCTTCAGGCGGAGCAATTGAGTGGTATCGAACAGGATAACGTTGAGGCAGCAAACGAAGGGGCTATTGATGCTCATCAAGGAAATCGAGAAGATTCAAAAGAGGGTGGCGAAAGCGACGAACCAGCCAGCGTAGCCTCGATAGGAAAGATAACGATAGATTCATTAAGTCCAGAGAGTTGGTTGCGCCTCTATCCTCAGCTCGAAATAACTGGCATAGCAGCGAATGTTCTTGCCAATTCGGACTTTCAACGAGCAGATTCAAACAACATACACTTCATATTAGACCATTCTCAGAGCGCCGTTTTCAGCGAAGAGTTATTGCCAAAAATTTCTCAAGCATTGAGCAGCTATTTTGCTGTCGAGGTAGCGGTGCAAATTGAGATAGGCGGTGCGAAGAATGAAACACCGGCGATGTTGAGTCAAAGATTAAAACAAGAGAAGCATGTTGCGATGGTTAACGATTTCGAGAGTGATGAAAATGTGCAGGAATTACTTAAGCATTTCTCGGGTACCCTAGCAAAAGAAACTATAGCACCTCATAAGGATTAATAACGAGCATGACCGATTTGAACGAAATCATGAAGCAAGCGAAACTGATGCAAGAACAGTTTCAAAAGGCTCAGACAGAGCAGCTTAAAACGAAAACAGAAGGTGAATCCGGTGCCGGCTTGGTTAGGGTTACAATGAACGGGAAGCATGACGTCATCAGCGTTAGCCTCGACGATGCGTTGATGAGCGAGGATAAAGCTGTGATCGAAGACTTGCTTGCTGCAGCTGTAAATGATGCTGTTAGGAAGATCGAAGAGAAGAATAAAGAATCGCTAAGCGGCATGACTGGCGGCATGAAAATGCCAGATGGCTTTAAGTTTCCTTTCTAGGAGTAGTTGTGAATTCCAGCCCTTTAATTGATCAGCTCATTGAGGCGTTCCGCTGCCTTCCAGGTGTTGGGCCCAAGTCGGCGCAGCGGATGACCCTGCACTTGTTGGAAAGAAACCGATCAGGTGGACAGAAGCTTAGCGAATCACTTACCGTTGCTATAAACGAGGTGGGAAACTGCATCCATTGTCGTACCCTCACAGAAGAGGATACTTGCCGCATCTGTGCAAGCAGATCTCGCGATCACACAATATGTTGTGTAGTAGAATCGCCGGCAGACATCTTCGCAATAGAGCAATCCGGTTCGTTTAGGGGTATTTATTTCGTGCTTATGGGTCACCTATCGCCTATTGATGGCATAGGTCCTGAGCAGCTCGGCATAAGTCAGCTGCTAGACAAAGTGAAAAAAAATGATATCGAGGAAGTTATAATCGCTTGTAATCCGAACGTTGAAGGAGATGCTACTGCCTACTATATAGCGGAGCAGTTGAAAAACTCCAACGTGCAGGTTTCTAGGATCGCGCACGGTGTTCCAGTTGGAGGCGAATTGGAATTTGTTGATGGCGGCACTCTTACTCATGCCTTTGCAGGACGCCGGCCGATGGAGCAATCATGAGCGACTCTGTATCTTGTGACGGCCTGCCGATCGAATATGTTAGCGATGCGGCTACACTAAATGCTCTCTGCGTGGAATGGGCTTCTGAGGAATTTCTCGCTGTAGATACAGAGTTCGAGCGAACTAGTACTTTCTACGCGCGTATCGGCTTGCTGCAAATAGCCGATAGTAAGTGCTGCTATCTAGTAGACCCGCTCTCTATTGATGACTGGTCTGGATTCAAGCAGCTGCTTAGTGCGCCGTCATGCACATTTGTAATGCATTCCTGCAGCGAAGACTTGAGTTTGTTACAAACGTTCTTGGGCTGCCTACCAGTTTCCCTCTTTGATACACAGCTTGCTGCTGCCTTTCTCGGCATCGGCTTTAGTATTAGCTATCAAGCTTTGATAGAGCAGCTGCTTGGCATCACAGTAGCAAAAGACGAGACGCGCTCGGATTGGATCAAGCGTCCATTGTCAGAAAAGCAAATTCATTATGCAGCTGCTGATGTCCGCTATTTGCTGCAGGTTCGTGAAATTCTTAGCGATCAGATCGAACAAAAAGGCATGCTGGATTGGTTGCGAGCAGAAAGCGCCCAACAGCTCGTCATTGCGCATAGGCTTGAGCAAGAGTCACAGTGGGAGTTTTATTATACGGGTGTTAGCAATGCCTGGCACCTAAATACACAAGGACTGCAGGCCCTGCAGCAACTTTGTGTTTGGCGCGAGCAGAAAGCGCGGCAAAGAAATAAGCCGCGTAGCTGGATCGTTAAGGACAACGATCTTATGAATTTGTGTGAGGTAGTTTCCGGCCCCATCAAGGCGGGCGAATTCACTCTGGGGGATGTCAGCAATGCTGAAGGCGTTGATAGCCGTTTCCTGTCGCGTAACGCATCCGAGCTGTATCAATTGCTTAGTGGCTCATCGAAAAGGATCGAAGTTGATCCGACTCTATTAAATAAGCCTCTAAGCGCGCCTCTTAGGAAGAAATTGAAGCTGAGTAAGCAGGTGGCTAATACGAAGGCGGAAGAGTTGGGCATGTCGCCGGAGCTACTCGGGCGCAAGAAACCCCTCGTGGAATTGCTCCGAAGTTACGAAAGAGATGGAGAGTTACAATGGTCGGGCGATTTTGCTGGGTGGCGGCGTGAACTGTTAGAAGTTGAGCTCACCGCCATAATAACTAAGGATGATTGATGACGGCTACTAACACAGGATTGCGACCTAAATTCTGGGAGCTTCCACTTACTGAGCTAAGTCCCGAGGAGTGGGAGGGACTCTGTGATGGGTGCGGGCGTTGTTGTCTTAAGAAATTTGCCGACGAGGAGACTAATGAAGTCAGCTATACACGAATTGTGTGTCGCTACTTCGATGAGAAAACCAGTCTCTGTGGCTGTTATGAGTCGAGGACAGAATTAGTTCCCGAATGTCTCGATGTGCGGGAAATGAATCTTAAGACGACTACTTGGATGCCCGATAGCTGCGCCTATAGACTTCGAAGCAATGGTAAGGAGCTGTTTGATTGGCACCCGTTGCTGGCTGGCTCGACTGAAAAAATGGCAGCTGCAGGAATATTGCTCGAAGATAGAGTGATCTCCGAGGAATATGTACACCCAAATGGTTTTGAAGAACATCTTATTCGATGGGTTAAGGCGTAATGGGCTCGATCGGTAACTACTGGTTCTTCTGGGCCCTGTATCTAGGCGCTGCAGTAATTTTCTCCGGACTCTTCTGGAGAGTAACTCGGTTTGAAAAAGCTATTTGGGCTTCCTATAGCCTTCGAGCGGTTGCGATAGCGGTTGTTTTTACTCCCTGGTACAGCAATTCGCAGGACAGCGGAATGGCCCCCGCGCTTATGGTGGCGACACTGGACGCTATTACAGGAGGCTTTGAGGCTGCTTTCAGGAGTTTTGTCCCTCTTGCTCTAGCAGTCCTCTTTAGTCTATTGCTGGCGAGTGTAATGTCTTTTTTCAAGAAAAAATGATTAAAAAGTCTTTAAATAACATAAGATAGAGACAGCTGCGAAAGCAAGAAAGTAATTATTTGAAACGAATAACTTCCCCGGCGTGATTTTACTTTTTGAATTTTCCTCCCTAGTAGCAAAAATTTGAAATTTACTAATTTAAAATAACAGCTTAACAAGCAGAGCTTTGTCATTACTGGTCATTTTCTTTCCCTAGTTTTATCATGTTCGCGGTCGGTGCCGTTATCAACTACTTTACCCTCTGCCCGCAAA
>Ga0308012_10000872_pt1 | contig 17014 bp, 13 predicted proteins | sample Neamet179_FD_203133 | JGI IMG/M metagenome (GOLD analysis project Ga0308012, IMG submission 203133) | Marine microbial communities from water near the shore, Antarctic Ocean - #179 | ecosystem: Environmental > Aquatic > Marine > Unclassified | place: Southern Ocean | collected 2014-07-25 | reverse complement strand
GGTCCAGTACAAGTTCGGCCTCCGCCGCATCGGCGGCGATGCGGCGCTCTTCTTGCTGGGCTTGGTCTTGCTCTACTTCTTCTGGCGTTAAAAATTCCTGCGTGCCGAAGCGCTCGGGTCGCTGCATCGGTGTACTGGAATTGAAATTCCAGACTCCCTGCAAGTCGGGTTGGCCCCATTCCGTTCGGGGAGCAACATAGTCGTCAGGGGTTTGGGCGAGGGATGCACTAATTGGGGCTAGCAGGATTAAAACTAATAAGAGCAGTTTGGTTTTCATGAGTTCTCACCGTATTTTGCAGGGTATGAGGCTTAAGTTATTATCTTGCAGGGAACTAATCAACAAGAAAAAATAGAGGTCTGGGTAAATAGTCAGTACTGTCTACGTACTGCAACCCCAATAACTACTGAAACCGTGAGCTAGCAAGGGAATGCATGATGAAAGACATGAGTATCCCCGTAACTCAGAATGAGGCCATATCTAGCGAACCGCTGTGGTTACTAACCTAGGTGATGCCGGTTATCAGCGGCGATCATTGTGGCGTTTGCAGTTGCAGCCATCCTGATGGACTGGATGTATAACACATTCGGCTATGTGCACTTGCTGGGGATGGCCCATCTCGTCGCTTGGGCACCGGCGTTTGTGTACGTACTTATGCGGCGCAAGCAGCTGGGTATGACCACGGTATTTGGCAAGTACATCCACTTCTATCTTGTTTTTGCCGGGCTATTGTTGGGTATCGATTTGCTGGATGTGGTTCGTTATTTGTTGGGAGATGGTGAGCTTTATTTGCGTTGGGCGTAGGATGTCCAAACGGGGTCAGCAAAACAGCGTGTATGAAAAGTGCGATACATGACGCTAGAAAACCCCAATTAAAATAAGAAAAGGGTGACGTAATGGCCGATCAGCAAACAACTATTCATATGTATGTCAGCTTCCAGGATGACGACAAGATCTCAATCTTTACCGTGAACCCGACTAGCGGTCAGTTACATTGGCAAGAGGATGTAGCTATCGAGGGTGGACCGGCACCTCTGGCTATCAGTCCGGACAAGAGTGTACTCCATGTTGGTCGTAGAGCCAGCCAGCAGCTGTCCAGCTACCGGATCGAACGCTCCAACGGCGGGCTATCGCATATAGGCGACGTGCCGTTGCAGGGTGAGCCGGTGTATGTGGCAACCGACCGCAGCGGCCGGTTCGTACTCTCGGCATACTACTACCAAAGCACTGCGGCAGTTCACGCGGTGGGAAATGACGGTGCAGCAATTTTCCCTCCGGTGGAATGGCGATACACTTCGCACGGGGCGCACGCCATCCAGACTGATGCCTCGAACCGCTTCGCGTTCGTCCCCCACATTGCCAATCGTGGGCCTAATGCTATTTTCCAGTTTAAGTTTGACCAAGCCACAGGCCGCCTGACAGCTAACGACCCGCCGCGACATTCCCCACAAGCGTATCTGGGACCACGTGCGTTTGTCTTTCATCCGTCATTGAATGCCGTCTACTTTTCTGACGAACAGGGTGGCAGCGTTACAGCCTATCGAATGGATACGACGCGAGGCACGTTGACACCATTTCAGACCATTTCCACCCTGCCAGAAGGATACAACGAACCAAATACTTGTTCACAGATTCACATAACACCTTCCGGGAAGTTCCTTTATGCCCCGAACCGCGGCCACAACAGTGTCGCCAGTTTCGGTGTTGATGCCGCCACTGGACGACTGACCGCTACTGGTCGCGTAGCTACCGAGCCTGTGCCTCGAGCCTTCAATGTTGACCCATTGGGCCGCTTTGTCTATGTTGCTGGATTGGACTCCGGCCGAATCGCCTCATATCGAATAGATCAGGGCAGTGGCGAACTGATCCCTCTGGAAACCTACGAGGGTGGCAACAGACCAATGTGGGTGTTGCTGACTTCAACTTAAAAAAGATCAAAGGGGTCAGAGTACTTTGATTGCTCAATAGATAGACGTTCGAGTGAGGAAATAGCGAAATACTGTGTACTGGATGCAATGTATGTGCGACGCTTTCGGCCATAAATTGTAATTACAGAACAGATGAGGATGAAGAGTATGAGTCATGAAGAAGAAGTTGCCTACGCAATTGCATCCTGGCACCGATTTGACTCACAGGTAAGCGATGACCTAGCACGTGCCGTGATCAGCGCTTTCATTCTGGTGGCTGTTGCTGACGGCGATCTCGCACAATCAGAAATCGACAAATTCATCCTGATGATAGGAGCGCAAGAAGATTTAGTCGCTCCCATAGGTATCGATCGAATCCGGCTACTGTTTCGCGACATAGGTTCTGCCATCATGAGTGACCCGGTCGCTGGACGAGAACATGCTCTCGAACTTATTGCGGCGGTAAAAAGTAACGCCAACTACTGCGAATTAGTGCGCTCTGCTGCAGAGATCGCCGTTGTCGCGGATAATCGCGAGTTGGCATCCGAACAGGCAGTCATGAAAGTAATTTGTAATGCGATGGGCATCGAAGTGCGGAATCGAGGATGAGTAGGGTGTCAAAAAATCAAAGGAGTTAGGGTACTTTGATCTCGAATGTTCCTGCGTGAGGAAATATCAAAACACCCCGGCCCTTTTGGTTTGTTGTGGCATTTAGTCGTCTTTGCTGTCGGATTCTGCGGCACGTTGTTCCATGATTCGTTCTCCCCGCAGGATATTGCTCATAGCATAGTTTCCCTCATGACAGGCGTATTCGAAGAGTGTGTAATCATCCAATCTAGGCATTGGGCGCACAACAGTCCATGAGCTGGTATATACACTAGGGTCTTCAATAGTAAACTGATAATCAATCATATTATCCGCAATCCGAGTAAAGCGTTCGACTGCTTTCGTGTCGCGTGATGAAGGATATCTGTGCATAGTCTTGTCGCTAAAATTAGTGGTTTCAACGACTAGAGTATTGCCATCCCAATAGCCTCTGGAATCTCCGTTCCACTGGCGAATATTGTCGTTTAACCTAGGTTTCTCTGTTATTGGAATGATGCGCACATCGTGAATCATTTCCACAACGATGGCGACGTAGTCCTTGTTTTGCACAATTTGATAGCTGTTGTTGTAGCCTGTCGAGATGGGTGGTACTCCGTGATAGGTGATGCAGCGATCCCAATTGCTTCGATCCAACCAAGAATCAGCAGGATGTTGCTGAGCGTACAGAGCAGCTTCCTGTTGTTTAGCGATGGTTTCCGGCCGCAATGGAAGTCGACCATCCGCAGGTTCTGAAATTAAACTTGTGCGTAGATCAGAAGAAATTTCACCGCGATCAAACCATTCAAAATTGTAGTTGCCTACATCGCCTGGACGCTCAGTTGGTTCAGTTTGGGTTCGGGCATAGATTTCAGCAGCTTCTTCTTCAGTATAAAACTCCTTATTTTCCAAACGCAGCGGCCTTTGTAACGGCGTTAAGCTGGCATAGGACCACTTTCCCATAATGTCGGGGTCGCCCCACGGAGTGCGCTTGTTGTATTCATCGGAATCAACTTGGGCAATTGCCATAGTGCTTGAAATAGCGCTTATTACAGCAATTACGATAGCCCATGCTGCGAAGAATATTTTCCCCATTTTCTTCCTCAATCATCAATGACGTTAGCGCTATCAATCATTCCATTATTGGCTTGGCGTTTAGGGGAGCGCTAATTTGTAATTCTCACAGCCTAAACCATTCGTCCACAATAGTATGTAGGTAATTAAAGTGGTCAGATACGAGACACTGTCTACCCCTTTAGAACAAGCTCATTTTCTAAGCTCTACACCCTACACAATAAAGTTATTGCTATTCGTGGTTGTCCTTGGTATCTATGTAGCCTTGTATTAATGGGTATTAAGCAATCATAAAAAAGAGTTTCTCCCTATGGGTCGACTTTTATACACACTGTTTGTTCCATGTATTCTTATTGGGTTAGCCACCTCTGCGGCTTCTGCTCAGGAGCCCGATTCTACCGATACGGCAAACACAGCCTCAACGCCAAGGCCGATTGAAGAAATTACGGTCGTTGGTCAGAGGTCTCTAGCCCGTTTACGTCTTCGCATCGGCGAGAAAGAAGCAGAAATCTATAACTTCTTTAATGCCAATAATAGTTCTCCTCGCATGGACATCATTTGCACTAAGCGGAGACCTACAGGAACTCACCTGCTGAAAAAGGAATGCGAACCCCGGTTTCTGAAACAATTGCGAGTGGAAAAAGCTCGAGATGGCAGAATGGGGATTGGAGTAGGGTACAGCCAACTTGATTTAGTTGGCTGGTCAGCACAAGACTTTGAAAATCTACAGAACGAAATTCTCGCGCTTATGGCCAAGAACAAGGAGTTTGCTCGCTACTTGGCTGACCTTGTTGTTTTGACTGAGGATTACGAGACACACCGGGAAGCAATGTTCGGAGTGCGGCAGGGCGGCGGAGGTTTATAATGTCCGCTCTTGGCCGTGATCTCATCATTATGGCTGAAGCCGCGATAAGGAAAGGAAAACTACTTTAAAATAGGGGCCAGCTTCCTTTACAGTTTCTAGGCCTTCCTAGAATGGAGGTCATCTAATCTATTGTATTTGTTAAATTTTTATTTCTTTCGCGATACTTGCTTCATTATCAGCTAATAAGTCTTTTGTAGTTTGAGACTAGGTCTAATGAGAAATCTGAAAGGAAGAATGTAATGTTAAAATTTGTCTGCTCCCTCTTTGCCAGTTCCGTGTTGCTGCTAATGCTAATGCTGAGGTTTGGTTTTGTGAAGCAGTACAGGCAGCTACACAAGCAATCTCTACATGCTTTATAGAATGTTAATGGTCGCAGGAAGTAGCAACAAGTCTCAACGAACAACCTCTGCAGTCCAATGCCAATCTTCTCGCTGCTCTTCAGCCCTGGATAGCTCTGCAAGGGTCTTCTCTGTCCAATCCGCTTGGATCTTTAAGTAGAACTGACAGCTCTTATATCGCCATTTAGCGCCTCCTAGATCAACCCAGTAACCGCCTAACTCGCACTCACCCCTTTTTCTCACACACCGCCCAGTCAGCACACCCACACCCGGGGTACACCCCCTTGCACGAGGATGGTTCCATCTCACCCCTATGCATACTATTGTGGACGAACGGTTAGGTATTCTTCACAATTAAATGGCAGGCCTAACCATAAGGAATATATTCAACGCCTGTTTGTGCCAGACCTACTAAATCAATGTTAGTAGCATTGAGGTCATGATCAGCGACAGCTATCCCCAGCTCAGTAGCAGTCATAGAACCATTATCAAGAATACCTCCATATTCATCTAAGACAGACTGCGGAGCTGATGAACCGACAAGATTTTTATACAAAACACCAACTACTGACGCACCACTTGGGTTGGAACCGAAAACAATATCAATTCCTGCCTTCATCAATTCCTCATAAGACATCCCATTGTCGAGAATGTCTAGCCCCATGCCTATGTAAGTCTTATTTGCTGCCGAGTCCTTGCCTAGCAGAGCACCTAATAGCTTAACTATTTTCCCAGTATTACCGTCAAGGTCCAAAGCAATGTATTTATCTGCAAATTGCAATCGTTCAATACTGGTAAGGGTATCTTTCTCGGACTCGGATGTGACTATCCAATTATCGCCAGACTTAACTAGAGATATATCCGCAAAACTTTGGTTATAAACGGAAAAATCAACCCCGCCTTTACCGTCTATCGTGTCTCCGCCTAAGCCGCCGGTAATGATGTTACTTAAGTCATTGCCATAAAGGTTGTCGGAAAATTTAGAGCCTATAAGGTTTTCTATTTTTGTACTGAAATTAACTGTGATTTGCCCTGCTGCCGTAATGAGACTATCCGCAGAAGATCCGACGAAGCCATGGTCGCCGGGAGATAAGTAAATAGTTGCGCCCTCACTTAAAGAAGAGGCGTCGATAGTATCCGTACCACTGCCATCCCAAATAAAATTCGTCGAAACCTCGCTTATTTTATAAACATCATTACTTGCTCGGGTATTTTTATTTACGCCATAAAGATAATGCAGCGCGGCAATATCCAAAGTACCAATCTGAATTTCGTCAAGAGTATCGCCACTGGCCATCACTGTAAAAGTAATAGCTGCTTCTGGTTCTGAAATAATAGGTAAAGGGCCATAATTAGGATGCTTTAAGCCAAATGCATGCAAAGTCTCATGCAAGAATAAAAAAAGATCGAAGGTTCCAGATCCTACTTTGGGTAACTTAATCCCATCTGTAATATCAATGAAAACGTCACTTGCAAGATAGCCGGTATCCGGTTCATATGCATAGCCGGCCGCACCAAGAGACTCCTTCGACAGATTGTTATGAAATGCTATCGTGGCTTGCTTATTAAACTCCGTTGTTACAATGAATTTCGCATCGATAAGGGTCGAGAAATAAGTCATTATTTCGCTGGTCAAAGTTCTTTGTTCGGTGGAGAAAGATTGCCATCCTAGACTTTCCTGAAATGAATTGGCGTAATCGGGTATAGATTCAGGGAATCCATAATAGAATATTTTGTTTGCTCCGAGCACGGTTGGAAAAAAGGCGGCGCTCTCGAGGAGCAATGCATCAATCCAATAAGGAAGCGGTTTGACATTGTCGAGATAAATAATATTTTCTATTCCGTCTCGATGCACTTTGGTGTAGTCAGCGCTGATTTTTAGCGTGTCATTGTCGCCATTCTCTGGGGCTTCACCACTAATTTTGTAGTGCTTACCGACAATATAGGTGTCATCCCCATTGCCACCTTCCAGTACATCACCATCAGCTCCACCGATTAGTGTGTCATTACCATCCCTGCCAAATAACTGATCAAACCCTGCGCCTCCCTCAAGCCTGTCATTACCCGATCCCCCTTCTAAAATATCATCGCCGTCATCACCATAGAGCTCATTATTTCCAGTCGACCCTTGGGCTGTTAAATTATCATTGCCTAAACCGCCATAGAGTTTGTTGTTACCCGGCTCACCATAAAGGTAGTCATCCCCGGCACCTCCTATAAGCGTGTCGTCTCCCATTCCACCAGTGATCTCATCATCGCCAGCACCTCCATCAACGGTGTTGCTGCCTGTCTGCCCATAGAGGCTTATGGTGTCATTGCCTGATCCGCCTACGATATTCGACATCCTTGAATTCCTTTTTAAGTCATTAATCTGTGCAGTCGATTGTTGGTATAGATTTAATTTAGCCCCTTATTGGATTGATTCCTACTTCGATAGCTGATGGCCAGAGCTTTCAGTTCCAAATTCATGGGCCTGTGACGAAGTTTCCACCAAAGAATCTCTATCATGCGATAGTATTTTTAGTAGTATTGTATTCTCAATATTAAGCTTTCGGCATTTGAAATACTGTCTGGGTCACTAAGCAGATAAAAGTAATCGTAATTGTGCCTGGCCCAATTTATATTTAGAACTAAATACGGAAAGATCATATGCAAGGCCTGCCGCTGCGGCATATTCCCAATCAAAAACGATGAGCCCATGTTCTGTCTCAACCATATTTGGCAATAAACAGTCGCTGCGACCTGGTTTTAAATCTATAATTTCTTAAAACCTCAAAATGTTCCTCTCAGCTTAAAGGCAAACTGCATTCCGTTACTGGCACAGTTAAATTCTACTTCCTTTAAGATGCCGTCTCGAAGGTATCCATCGAAACGACGCCGTTCGTTGCAAGCAACCGAGTCTTCCAAATTGCTGCCTTCGAAGCGGTAAGTCAGCCCACCAAAACCGACTTTCTCAACGAACACGAATACCTGGTCGGGTTGGACAGAGAAGATCCATGTTGAGCTATCTAGGACTGAAGAGCCAGAGGATAGGCATTAGACTGTAGAGATTACAGATTAGGACTTTGTGGAGGTTCCACCGCGAACGCAGATGCTGCGAAGAAGGCTCAGAATCATCGCACTTGATACAACGGGAATTCTGGCAAATAATATTGATCGCATTCTCTTACTTCCTATTTGTTTAGTTACGGAAGCAGAGTACTATTTCACGCAAACGTATAATAGACAGCGCTACCCAAAACCCCATACTATCACGAAGGAATAAAATTTATGAGATTTCCAATTGGCGCACTATCGCTGATGATTATCTTGTCGAGCCAAGCCAGCTTTGGTCAATCAGCATTCGAATTCGCTTTGGTTGGAGACAATCCGTACTCATCTGCGACTTACGATAAATATCTGCGCCTGATCGAAGATGTGAATGCCGAAGCTGATATCGAATGGGTTGTGCATTTAGGCGATGTTAAGGGAGGGGGGCAATCCTGTTCCGACGAAGAACTTCAGAGCCGTTTCGAATTGAATCAGAGGTTCGACGCTGCCTATGTCATAACGCCAGGAGATAATGACTGGTTGGATTGCAAACGAATTGGAGCAGGAGGCTTCAATGAATATGAGAGGCTGGATAAATTTCGTGAGATTTTTTTCCCGACGCCTGGTTTCTCCACTGGCGGCGAACCAATGGCTATTACTCAACAATCAGCAACAGATGATTTTCCAGAGTTTGTGGAAAATTCGATGTGGGAAAAGAATTCAATTGTGTTTGCGGCCGTTCATGTGCTGGCTTTAACAGAACCTGCAACTGACCCACGGCAATTTCAACGGCGCAATATGGCAGCGACAGCATGGATAGAGTCTACATTCCAGCGAGCAAAGAAAATTGATGCCAAAGGAGTATTCCTAGCAATGCAGGCTGACCCTTGGATAGTGTTTGGACTACCAAACTTGGCCCGTCGCGTCTGTGAAACCTGTTTAGACCCCAGGCCTACACTGGAGTGGTTGTATCCAGTGCTCAGGGAACAAAGCCTAGCTTTTGGCAAGCCCGTGGTACTCGCAGTGGGTGACACTCACATCTTTAGAGTGGATAAACCCTTGTATTCCGAGCAAAATCAATTGATCGAAAATTTTACCCGTGTGGAAGTTTTCGGCAATCCACTTGTGCACTGGGTCAATGTTTTGGTAGAGCCGGAAGAGCCATGGATTTTTTCATTTAGACAGCAACTAGTCAATTAAAAAAGAATTTGCTTGAAAGCCTGTTTTTCAATAAAATTCTGAGGCCGATCTTTTTCTTTTGGCTCACATTTTTTAGCGTTGAAAGTTTAGCGGCCGAAATTGTATATTTATACGGGACATAGAATGAAGTTAAAAAATAAATATAAAAAAGTTCATGTAATCATTAAAGTTTTGTTATGTGGATTTTATTTTATTTCTAGTGGAGCTTATAGTGATCCTGTTTGGGATTTCATTGACGGGTCTCGGGATGGAAATTTTCTAAATTCTATCGATATTCCTGATAATGCCTTTTCTGCTGTACCAATAAAAATTTCTTTCAGCTACCTATCTACGCTTAATCGTTCGGATCAAGTTGAAATTAAAATTTCTGAAGGCGCGTCAATCTATTTCTCGATTTCAGACATTTTAAATTACCCGAATGGAGATTTGGGCTGGAATGGAGCTAATGACTCTATTTCCGGACTTCAGACAATCTCAATGACCTCTGGAAATCTTTACTTTCTCGCATCAATTGTCACATCAAATAATTCTTATCAGGTAATTGCAAAGAAATACCCTAGTGATGATTCATATGTAGGTTGGCTTTATAGTGAAATACGACAAAATCCCCCGCCAATAAATGATGCGCTAATCAAAGAAGAACAAGGCGGTCGCTCCATGGAGAGGCATTTTTCTTTGACAAACGAATCTACTCTGACTGTAAAGAAATCCGCTGATCTTCTAGATGTCTATTATACGGATATGGATAAAGATTTAACCTGGACATTTACGATCGAAAACTCATCTGACACTAAGTCGAATCCGCTGATATTGGATGTTATTGGGCCGTACGCAGACGATTCGCTGAATTTATATGCGCTTTTCATGGATCATTCGAATATTTTTGACTGGCCCAGTAACTGCCAGGAGCGCTCATTTGCGGATACTGATCCTTGGAAACGCTTTGGCTCAATTCGCTGCAATATTGAATCAATCGCGCCAAATTCGAGTGTAAGTATAACAATGAAGAGTCGGCTAAAGGCTGGGTTCGGTTTTGATGACTTGGTTTACGGTGCACTGGGTTATCCTCAAATTCAACTTTATGATCCAGTGACACTTGAATTCCCTAATATTTCCTATGATGGGTATTTTTCAGGGCCGATTCCGGTTTTTGATGTATTGAAAGATACCGATGGCGATGGAGTGAGCGATTTCAATGAAGGGTTGTTAGGAACTGATGCAGTCGATAAAAATTCTGGCGTACATAAGGATGTCGTAATTGATATAGTTGTTTTCTACACTGAAAACTTCAAAGAAGACATCATCATTGATCCGGAGACAAAGATTAATAGTGCTTTTACAATAGTGAACGAAATTTTTAAAGGTAGTAATACAGGAATAAAATTTAATATTGTTCACTATGAATTATTAGATTACAAAAATAATTGTACTGCAGAGCGCTGCTCAACTGGTCAAAGGTGGAACGACACACAGACTGTTATGGCGGAGTATGGGGAGAAAGGAAAGAATCAATGGCGATTCAGTGAAAAGATAAGGGCTTTGAAAGGCGCAGATTATGTGATGATACTCGATGGAAAGGGTGGGGATGACCCTACCGCAGGTCAGGCAGCATCTGGAACAAACAATAGAGGCTATTTCGGGTTTAATAAGGATAAGAGAACAACCTTTGTCCATTATTATGGGTGGGGTTTCGACATCGATGAGGAGACTATGGCACATGAGCTTGGGCACATGTTTGGTAATAGTCATTCCAGAAAACAGTCAAGAGACGGATTTGGTGATGATGCCTTGACCGCTGGCACCTTTCCTTGGGCGACGGGCCATGCCATAAAAGACGAGTACGCAACTATTATGCCGTACCCCGATAAGTTTGGAAACGCTGTTTCGATTAAGCGGTTCTCGGACTCTTCTCGATCGGATTGCTCATATTTTGACGATCCTTCCTATGTTAAGGTCGTAGGGGTAGCCTGCGGGGTCGATCGTTCTGATGACCAAAACGGAGCTGATGTTGTAGCGGCCATGAAAATTGTTCGATACCAACACGAACAATTTTCACCAACACGTCCGACACTTCCAACAAGATCATCTGATGGTAAATCTTACTCTTCGAGATTTTTAGCAGGATCAATCAGGGACATCGAGCTAGGCTTTAAATTAAAATTTACACCTAATGATAAAATAACTACTGAGGGGACTATCAATATTGCTTCAGGGCATGTCGGGAAAATAGGCACGACGCATATAATCATTGATGCGGGGGCTTTGGGGGCTTTTCAAATGAACTCTGAGGGCGCGTTTGTTAATTTTGATATGGCTGCGCCAGTTTTGGTCGGTTCGATTGAATCGAGGCCTTTGAAAGCTATCGAAAATCTCAGGGTATTTGACGATTTAAAACCCAGCGATTTAGGAGTGACATCAGTTTTATTAAATATATATTTTGGTTATACGGTGATCGATGAGGGCCTAATAGTTTACACAGGAAGCCCTCTAGTTGTGAATATTGAAAATTAGTGATACCTAAAGAATAGGGAAACAAAGAAGTGCCTTCGCAGGTTAGGTTACACAAAAAATCTTTCTCATGATGCCTTAATAGACTGCGGATATTAAGCCAGATGTATGTCCTATTCCTTTCACAATAAGTCTCCGCATTAGCAGCAACGGAAAAGCAGAGCAGGGTTATTGTTGTTACTACTCTCACTAGTCTTCTAGGTTAAGAAAAGCTGAAACTTGATCATTGATAAAATTTGCGTCGAATTCCGAGCTTCCGAGTCCTGCCATGTGACCCCAAAGTGAAGGTATTATGATAAAGGTAGAATCTGGTATTCGCTCAGCTTCCCACTGTAAGGCTTTTATATGAAAATACTGATCAGTCTCACAGGGCATATATAACACCTCAGATTTTATTGAAGACAGAGCCGCTTCACTGTCGCCATTAAATCCAAGCGTTTTACCAATATCATTACGCTGCCAAGTGTTCGCTAACGCAATCAAGTTGTTAGCGTCCCAAGTCTTAACAAGAGTTTTAAAGAATTCGATAAAGTCCTCTGGAGTTTCCAATCCCATTTCTTTATACAAGCCTAATCGAAACCATTCTTGAGAAGTTCCCCAACCCGCCCAGTGAGTTCCTCCTGCTTCTAATCCAACCGTTGGAGGCTCAATATATAGGCCATTCATATAGGCTGAGTCTGCCATGATCGCTGTCTTAAAACCTTCAAGCCTGACAATGCCGTGCGGATGTTCAATAGCTGAGCCACAAATTCCTACGGTTTGTCTCATAAAGTTTGGGTGACTTACGGCCCATTGGAAAGCTTGCTGCGCACCCATAGAGAATCCTACTACTGCAGCAGCCTCCTTTACCTCAAATACTTCTGTTAAAAGGCGATGCTGAGCAGCAATGTTATCTCTGATTTCTATTGTCGGAAAATTAGGTCCGTTAAATGGTGGGGACGTATTGCTAGGGGAGCTAGAGTAACCATTCTGGAACATATCCGTCGCCACGATAAAATATTCATCCGGCGAAAGAGCCTTGTCCTCCTGTATTAGAAAATCAAATCCATGATGGTCACCAAGATATGCTGACGGAACTAATACAAGATTGTCTTTTCCTTCATTAAGTTGGCCATGAGTCACATATGAAAGGATAGCGGAAGGCAATATCTGGCCACTTTCCAACTCAAAATCTCCGAGTTCAAAAATTTGATGACCGCCGTCAGCCAAAGAAACTTCTGATAGAAATATTGCAAATGCCGCAGAAAGTATCACTAATCGTTTGCTCATATTACATGCCTCATTTTATTATACTCATACACAGAAGATACTCGGTTGAGTGTCAGGAAACACCTCAAAAAGCTGATTTTCAGAGATAGAACCGTCCGGCCACAATAGTATGTATAAGACCCTCCACGTTGAAATCAGAGAGGACGCCAATTGCCATGAAATCCAAAAGGGACGCGGTGTTCCAACATTGCCTTGCCGATTGGGCCCTGGTCAATATTTTCCGCATCCAATATCATCAAATGGCTTGTGTCGGTTGTAGCATCGTAGACATTGGCAATCAGATATCCTTCACCTTCGGCTGCGCTGGAATTTTTCGGTACAAATACTGGCTCCGAAGAGGCAAATTCACTAGGCATTTCATAACGCTTTATTGCGCCAGTGTTGTGATCGATGTGAGCTAGCGCATTGTATCCTCTACTCACAGGGTCACTTACTGTGTTACAGGCGAAATAGCCGTGTCGATATTTTAAGCCTGCGAAGCGGTCATCCAGTCTTGGAAATTCACTTACCGAATCATCTAAAATTTCTACTATGTAGTCATCAGTTGTGCCGCTTAAATCAAATGTCCACCGTTTTAGTTTCGCTCTGCTTTTGAGCGGATTTGGTTTAGATCCATCGGCATGAGGAAAGAACGGAGCTTCATCATATTCACATACATCACAGATCACTGTGTCGCCATCGGTATGAGCATTCATGAAATGAAATACATACGCTGGATCGCCTTTGAACCAGCGTATGTCCTCAGCAGTTCCTGATCTAGGCATGATCCCTATATGAGACCCTTTTTCAGGCTCCCAAGCATATACAGGTGCTCCCCGCATAGCTCGATCCATCGATCCAGTTAATGGCATGATGGGAAAAATCACGTGATCTTTTGTAGTAATAAAATCGTGCACCATAGCTGCGTAGGGTGCATCAAAGAATTCTGATCGAGTTAGATTGCCCTCTTTATCGACAACATGGAAAGACATTTTTTCGGAAATAGTGCCCCCGGCATTATAACCAAAGAAAAGCATCTCTCCAGTTTCTGGGTCGATCTTCGGATGTGCGGTCATCGGGCCTTGAAGTTTATCGTCAAAACCCCACGAGCCTTTGGATTCTAAACTTATCGGATCAAGCTCGAACGGTGCATTAGATTCAACCAATGCCAATAATTTCCCACCGTGCCAAACGATGTTAGTGTTGGCAACACCATTGGTGGTTACGCCGGCAACTCTGGGGTCGTTTTGTGTTGGGTTGAAAATTGTAAAGAGAGATTCGTTGGCTTCGTTTTCCATATTCCATTTAATTGTTCTTGCCCAGCGATTCAGATGGGACACCTTTCCATTTTCGACATGAAAGGCATGGATCATGCCATCACCGCCAAACCAATGATAATCACCTCGAGGTGCGAATTGTGGATTGGGTCCATTGCGGTAAAAAGACCCATTGAGATCCCGAGGGATTTCTCCTTCGATTCGTAGACTCGCTGTATCAGATTCTATTTGTAGTGGCGCATAGCCACCGATGAGGTTTGGATGATCGGGGAAAGTTACAGCCATTGAGTATTACTCCAAGTGTTTTATATGAAATTCTGTCTCATCTATTCTCGACATTACTGCAACGAAAAACTCAAATCGCAGCGCCACCCTTCGGCATATCATTTCGTGGCATGCCCCCCTTCTCGCTAATGCAGAGCGAGAATTATTAGCTTTACTTTCGAATCTCTTTCGGACGCACCAAAAGCTTTAAGCTTGACAGAGAGGTTAACTTATAGCGCGAATCATCCATGAAGGGGCCCTTTTATCAAATACCTTATTGTGCTCTTCAGATCGAGCAGATAGCTGAGAGTCGCATAAATAGATAACCTCGCGCAAGCCAGTCCCTCTTACCTCGCCATATTGCATCCCTCTACATTACGGGCTTAGCGCGGTGCAACAAAGAGAATGCAGCGGGTATTCTTGACTGAAACAATAAGTGCTATTCTATTTTTGAATTGGAACTTCACAGACCTGCGTCTCTTCTTCACCGAGAGCATCTAGTCAAGCTTGAAGAAGAGATCGAGCCTAAATTGAGGGTCACACATGAATCGTCCCCAATTCCGTCTTAGACGCTAAAGTGCAATCACATAGATTCGGAGACAACAATGACTCAACAAAACCCTGCCTTGCAGAAAATCGGCGAATTACTTGAGCCCTTGTCTTCAACCGCTGGAGCAATCATCTGCGATAAAATGTATGCCGCCGGCGGTGCTGCGCCGGGGAGTACCGTTATCGCAAAAATGTGGGTGCGCTCAGCACCTTAAATAATAAGAAAAGTCTGTCGTGTCTCATTTCTCTTCAAAATAAGTAGGGATTGAACCCATCCACTACTCTAGCCCGCAACAATATACGACGGGGTATTGCTCGAAAGAATTTTAGAGAAGACAGGGCACGGATTTGTCCGGTCTTGTGAGTGCGGGTGATGTCAGTTTTGCTTTGGCAAGTTATATATTTGTGGTTAAACTGAGAGTTATAAAAATATAGTCCTTTCATTTAGGAAGAGCATACATGTCTATTCTGAGTTTATTTATTTATGTCCCTTTACAGGTTGCCTTCATTCCCTTTGCCGTGCTGGGAGTGATGCTTGTAGCCTATAAGCAAATAGTGGTGAGCAAGAAAGTCGGAGTTTCTCAGACTGCAGTAGAAATCATTAACGCTCGCTGGACCATGCACATTTTTTCTATGCGCGATGACGATGCAACTGCAAAGCTAGCGGCGGCGTTGCCGAATACGTCTCTTTTTGGACTTTGGCTGGTCCTTTTCCCGCTGTGGGTGAAATTCAAAATCTCAGGCAGTCCTTTCCTTTATCCACGCAGACCTGAACCAGGATCTGAGACTCTCGCAGATTTTATCGTAGCCAGGACATTCTATTTCGATAGCATTATCGAACGGGAAATTAGAGGAGTAGAACAGTTCGTGATGATGGGGGCCGGTTATGATATGCGTGCCTATGGAAACTTCCTGCGAGACGGCGTGACCTTTTTCGAAATCGATCAGCCGAGTGTGCAGCAACACAAACGTGCCGTACTGGATGGGGCGAGAATTTCCTCTGAGCATGTAAATTTCGTCAGCGTAGACTTTACCAAGGAAAATGTATTCGATAAATTGATCGAGTCTGGCTACGATCTCACTAAAAAAACATTATTCCTCTGGGAAGGCGTTACTCTTTATTTATCTGAAACCGAGGTTCGAAAAGCGATAAAAGAAATACGCAGTAAGGCTGCAGTTGGTAGCATCTTGCTTGCCGACATTTACGCAGACCGCATGTTTAAAAAATTCAAGTCCGGCGCCATCACCAAGACTTTAGAGTACACTAATGAAAGTATTAAATTCACTCTCAATCTGGCCACAAATTATGATGAAGCGCTGTCGGAATTTATAGAAAGCGAGTCGCTGTCAGTCGGCGAAACTTTCTTCATCGGATGGAAAGATGAAAAAGGACCTTTACTGGCTATCGTCGAAATGAAATGTGATTGATATGCCCTACCTACCAAGCGCAATGCAGAAACTTTTTGTTAGGGTGTTTGAATCTACTCAGCAGCCGCGTCTATAATCAGTGTTCGATGTTTTATGCGCCAGCCGTCGGCCGTTCGCACGAAATCATCATGGTAATACCCTGAGCTAAGCATCGTTCGTGGCCGTGCGGCAACATCGTATAAGATGTAATAGGAGCGTGCCGACGCACCCTCAATCGTTGCTCTGATGAGAAGGCTTCCATTGAAGTGACGCCTGCCCACATCGCCGGTTTGCCCCTGATAGCGCCGGGCCCGATCGGCCCGTAACTCAGCCATACCTGCTATATCGCCCCCGTCCCTGGTCATCACCGCATCCTCGGCGAAGGCCGACAGAAACAATTCAGCATCACGAAAATCACTGCCTTGATTATAGCGCGCGTAGAGTGCCTTGATTTCCTCATAGTCCTGCCCGGTGAGAGGAGTAACTTCGGCGGCCGCTTTCTGGGCTGACACTGACCCTAATCCGAGCAGACTGAGAACGCTTGCAACGCCGACTAAGATAATTATATTTTTCATAAATTTTCTCGCTACTGTTTTATTTTCGAGTAGGATTGATAGTGACCGTATAATATCGATGCTGCAAATACTATATTCACCATTGTCTTGAGAAGACAGCTTTTACTCTCGCTCTTCAGCCCTCGATAGCTCAACGTGGGTCTTCTCTCTAGATATTAACCTCATCCCTAGGGCCTCCCCCTTTTGACACAC
>Ga0308012_10000867_pt1 | contig 17017 bp, 17 predicted proteins | sample Neamet179_FD_203133 | JGI IMG/M metagenome (GOLD analysis project Ga0308012, IMG submission 203133) | Marine microbial communities from water near the shore, Antarctic Ocean - #179 | ecosystem: Environmental > Aquatic > Marine > Unclassified | place: Southern Ocean | collected 2014-07-25 | reverse complement strand
GGAAATAGACGTTCTATCAGAAAAATTAAAGTACATATTTGCACTAGAAATATAAATAAACTGACTAGACTGACCTGCACAATTTAATAGATTTTGAGTGGCAAGTACATTGGCATTATAAAACGAGGTATAAGTACCCCAAATAGACGATTTAGCAGCACAATGAATATATACGTCGTAAGAACTTAGTTGGGATGTAACAAAAAAAGCATCTTCTAAATCACCACACTTAATTATATATCCTTCGTTTCGGAGTAATTCAGACTTACTGAAATTTCTGCCGGTACCGTGAACATTTTCGTTACCGAATACTTCAGCAAAAAATCGTAAAAAATGACCTCCTACAAAACCAGTAGCTCCTGTAATTAATAGCTTCATTTTCTCCAGATTATTTTATCATCTATAGTACTTAGTCGTCTTCCATCCTTATTAATATGATTTGGTGCAATACCCAAATACAAAAATCCTAGAACTTGATCTTTAGCATCAAAGCCTAAAAATGTTTTCATGTCATCTTCGTAAGTCATCCCACCAGTAGTCCAATGGACTGCAATATTTTTACTAGCAGCGGAAAGTAAAACATTCTGTACAGCACAAGAACAGGCAACTACTTCTTCGAGTAGAGAAATTTTAGTACCTACACTCTTCTCTACAACTAAGGCAATAATATGAGAAGCTAAAAGAGGATGATTCTGGAGCTTCTCGTACTTAAGCTCATTGTAAAAATCTTTAGAAATAGATGATTTGTACAATTCAGATTGAAATACCGCAAGAGAATTAATAGATTTTCCAGAAAAAACTACAAACCTCCAAGGTTCGGTATAACCATGTGTAGGAGCCCAATTGGCAGAAGAAAGTACAGTTGAAACAATGCTATCTGGAATTAGTTCTCCTGTAAATAACTTAGGCTTTACATTTCTCCGATTTTTAATAAGATCGTTTAAATTCATCTAATTTTTGATTTATCAAATAATGAAAAAGTATAGTTCCAATAGCATAAGCTACCAAATCGTATTTATCGGCAGTAAAAGAGCTAGACAAATAAGGTAATAGTAGTTCGAAAACGAAGGAAAGATACAGAAAAAAGAAAAGCAGTTGAGCTTTTGAAAATATAAATAAATCACGATAAATAAGTGTTAAAAACAACATTGACAGTGTCAATAACACGGTTGGAGACAATAAATCGTTTAGGTAAAATTGAATATAAAAGGGCTTACTAAGTCCTAAGTCTAGCTCATTAAAAATGAACAGAATTAGAACAAGTAAAAATAATGGTTTGGTAATTATTAACCAGGCATAAGACTTGCGATCCATATTAAAAGAGAAATGATACCAAAGAATACTAACTGAACTAATTGAATAATGCGTTTCCCAAAAACTAGTAGATATCCATCTTTAGAATGGATACTAATTAAAGGTAGTTTAAACGGGTCTGGTTGAGCATCTAGAGCTTCCTTACCCATTCGCTCCTTTTTAAACAATTCCTCACCACAATAGCTACAAAGACTAGATATCGTATTTGACCACTTATCGCAATTTGGGCAAACTTTTTCTTGATGCATTTAGATAATTATTTCTAAAACAAATTACTAAATTCTTAATCCAAATTCAAAATTTTTCACAAAAAAAAACGACCACTTTAGTGGTCGTTTTTTATATCGTAAAATAAGATTAAGATTTAATCTTTCTCATTCTTAAACTTAATGGAGTTACTTCTAAATACTCATCATCGCTAATGTATTCCATTGCTTCCTCAAGAGAGAAAACAATTTTCGGAGCAATTTTCATTGCATCATCAGAACCAGACTTACGCATGTTAGTTAATTGCTTACCTCTTACAAGGTTAACTTCTAAATCGTTATCTCTAGAGTGCTCACCAACAACTTGACCTTTGTAAATTACATCAGTTGGCGCAATAAAGAAGCGACCTCTATCTTGTAATCTGTTAATAGCAAATCCTGTAGCTGCACCTTGTTCCATAGAAATAAGAGCACCTTTAAATTTAGAAACAATTTCACCTTTATAAGGTAAGAACTCTCTAAATCTGTGAGTCATAATAGCTTGACCAGAAGTAGCCGTTAGCATATTGTTTCTCAATCCGATTAATCCTCTAGAAGGAACATCAAATTCTAAGTGTTGTAAATCTCCTTTAGGCTCCATAATTAATAAATCACCTTTACGCTGAGTTACCAATTCTATTGCTTTACCAGAAAACTCCTCAGGAACATCAATTACTAATGTTTCGTATGGCTCACATTTCTTACCGTCAATGATTTTTTCGATTACTTGTGGTTTCCCAACTTGTAATTCGTAACCTTCACGACGCATAGTTTCAATTAATACCGATAAGTGGAGAATACCACGTCCGAATACATTGAATTTATCTTCAGAATCTGTAGTTTCAACTCTAAGAGCTAAATTCTTTTCAGTTTCTTTATACAAACGATCTCTTAAGTGACGAGAAGTAACAAATTTACCTTCTTTACCGAAGAATGGTGAGTTGTTAATAGTAAACAACATACTCATTGTAGGCTCATCAACAGAAATCCTTGGCATTACTTCAGGGTTTTCTAAATCAGCTAAAGTATCACCAATTTCGAATTCATCTAAACCAATAATTGCACAAAGATCACCAGAACGTACTGTGTCAACCTCAGTTCTACCAAGACCTTCAAATACGAATAGCTCTTTAATACGAACCTTTTTATTTACGCCATCTTTACATAGCATATAATCTTTTCCTTTTTCTAAGTCACCACGGAATACACGTCCAATAGCAATTCTACCTTTAAAGCTAGAAAAATCTAATGAAGTAATTTGCATTTGTGGAGAACCTTCTCTGTAAGGAGCTTCAGGAATAGTTTCTAAAACTGCATCTAATAAAGGAATGATGTCTGTAGTTGGTTTATTCCAATCAGTACTCATCCATCCTTGCTTAGAAGAACCATAAATAGTAACGAAGTCTAATTGATCTTCGGTAGCTTCCAAGTTGAACATAAGATCGAATACTTGCTCCTGAACGATGTCTGGAGTACAGTTTTCCTTATCCACTTTATTTACTACTACAATAGGCTTAAGACCTAAAGCAATGGCTTTACTTAATACGAAGCGCGTTTGAGGCATTGGACCTTCAAAAGCATCTACTAAAAGTAAAACACCATCGGCCATTTTCAATACACGCTCAACCTCACCACCGAAATCGGCGTGACCAGGAGTATCCAAAATGTTAATTTTAACACCTTTATAATTCGCGGCAACATTCTTCGAAACAATCGTGATTCCACGCTCTCTCTCTAAATCGTTGTTATCAAGAATAAGTTCCCCAGTTTCTTTTCTAGGGTCCATAATTTGACATTCGTGAATGATTTTGTCGACTAAGGTAGTTTTACCGTGATCGACGTGTGCAATAATTGCAATGTTACGTATTGATTTCATGGTCATTTTTTAAGACTGCAAAATTAAGCAGAATAAATGATTGATGTACTATAATACTAGGTTATTTATTTTAAAGTGAATTAACTACAAGCTAAGTAGCTACTTTAAAGTGCTCTTTTGATAATAAAATCGAGATGATTAAGCGTATTAGACAGTCCTATAAATATTATTGATCTTTATTCATAAATTCAGCTAACAGACTATGGAAGTGATGCACACCTTGTTCGCGGGTGGGAGAAAATCTACCAGATTTATAGAACCGCGATTGCAATCCTTTATGAACACCTTCTACAACAAACTCATCTTCTCTTTCTACCTTGTCTAATATTGCTCCTGCTCCACTGTCTAATTTAGTTTCGTCGTATACATAGGTAATAAAAGAAACCTTAGTTTTATTAATTGTGAGCGGTTTGATAATGTTAACAGACAATCCCCAGGGATAAAAATTAAACATCATATTAGGGAATATCCAGTAATAATAAGCCGCTACATTTTTACCAAAATCTGGATGTCCAACCGGTAGGTCGAAAACCTCTTCTGCTCCATCTGCATAACCAATTTGCAAATTCACATGATTGTATACTTCCGTTTTATAATTACCGTAATCTAAAACAGCATTTAAATCTTCGTGAACAAAAGGAATGTGAAAACCTTCTAAATAATTATCGCAGTATAGTGCCCAGTGACAATTAACGATATAATCTTTATTTAAAGCCGCATCTAGCTTAAACTCATTTAGCGGTAAAAAACCGATACGCTCATTCATAACCGTAATTACTTCCGAGAAATCGAAAGCAGGATCTAACCCAACAAATAAATGGTCGCCTAATTGCTTTAGAGAAAACTCATGCAATCCATCGCAGGGTCGAGGGAAATTTTTAGCCTCTTTAAATTCGGGCATAAACTTAAAGCTACCATCTAAACCAAACTTTCTACCGTGGTACATACAGCTAAGGCTTTTCACCTTACCTGGGGCACTACAAACAATATTACCACGATGAGTACATACATTGGTAAAGCATTTAACTATACTCTCTTTATCTCGAACAACCAACAAGGGCTCCGTTAAGAAATTCTCTAACAACACCAAAGGATAAGCAGACTCTGTAAGGGGCACTAAGGTATTCGCATTACCAATCCACTGCCAGGACTTCACAAAAACAAGCTCTTTAAGTTTGTCGAAAACCTCTTGACTTTTATAAAACTGAGCAGGTAAAGTTTCTGCTTTTGTTATATCTGGATCTATAAAATACTTAGTCATTATTCGATAATTTACTTCTTGTTAGTAGCACATAAAAAGGAATTCCAGCCATTAATAATAGAAAGCCCCAAAACACAATCTCTTCTCCACAACCAATAATAATCCACATGGAAAAACAAAATGCGAAGAACGCTATTATTAACTTATATGTAGAGTTTTGCTCTTTATTACTAAATAAAATAATAGCTAAACTGGCTGTAGAAAACAAGTAGGGTGTTAATACAGAAAGTGTAGATAATTTCATCATAAATGTAAATGCTTCAACTAGTGTTTTGGAATAGTTAAGTAACATGAGCAGAGACACGAGTACACTTGATAAAGCAATTCCTATAATAGGAGATTTATTTTTATTTGTTTTTCCAAACACCTTCGGAAACAAACCATCTTTTGAAGCAGCCATTGGTATTTGTCCTTGTATGAGAATCCAACCATTTAATGCACCCATTGTTGCTATCACAGCTCCAGCAGCAACCAAATACTTAGCCGTTTCTCCCATAAACAAAGCTGCAGCATCTGCAAATGGTGCATTAGAATATTGTAAAACTTCAGCTGGGATTACCCCCATTATTGCAATAGAACTCAAAATATATACGATTATCGTAAATACTGTTCCTACTATAGTTGCAGTCTTAATCGTTTTTTCAGCATCTTTAATACCGTCACTAGGAATGGTCGCACTTTCCATTCCTAAATAGGCAAATAAGGTTAAAGTGGTCGTGGCAGTTATCGCAGACCAATCGGATTCGCCACTTGTATTAAAAGGAAGGAAATTATCCATTTTAATATAAAAGACTCCAATAATTCCGATAAGTATAATAGGCGTTATTTTCAGAATTGTGGTAAGTAATTGCACAAAGGCAATAGTTTTTAATTCTTTAGAATTCACCCAAGTAAACAACCAAATAAAAAACAAACCAGTTGCAATAGAAGCCAAGGGACTTTTGCCTAAATAAGGGAAAAATACTTCGAGATAGCCTACCAATGCAACTGCTATTGCAGCGTTTGTACACCAAATTGAAACCCAGTAACCCCAAGCAACTAAAAACGCAGGAAACTCTCCCAAACCAACACGTGTATATGCATAAGGACCTCCAGTAGTGTTGGGTGCTAATTTAGCTAGCTCACCAAAAACAATTGCTAACAATAAAGCTCCTATGGAAGAAAAAACCCATCCAAAAACACTAATCCCGCCATAAAAGGCTAATGCAGAAGGCATCAGAAATACTCCAGACCCAATCATATTTCCAATGACTAATGCCGTACTCGACCAAAAGCCAATTTTTTTTGAATTTTCGATAGCTTGTGTTTTGTTGCTTAATGAGGATTTAAAAATAGTAAAAAGATTTCAAAAAAATAGAGGACTTTTTGCTGTGCAAAAAGTCCTCTATTAAAATTTAGTAATTAAATACGCTACCTAAACACAAACTCCTTTTTATAAAGAATCTCATTCGCTACAAAAACAAGAAAATAAGTACCTGCATTCAAATTTTCTCTATTTATTATAATAGATGAATTACTCGTAAGATTTAAGTTTCTAACTTTTTTACCTAAAATATCAAAAACACACATATTAGTACTGTTTTTTGGTAAACCCTCTATTGTTACATAGGAAATTGCAGGCTGCGGAAAAACACGTAAGTCTGTAATTATTTCAGAATCCAGTCCTACTGTATTCTTTAAAAGCTTAACATCTAAAATGGTTGTTTCATTGTTAGTTATAGCAACAGAAGATATTGTTTTAGAAATATATCCATCAGCAGAATAAGTAAGGGAATAATTACCACTATATAAATATCGATGGTAGTCGCCAATAGGCAAACGAGAATACACCTCAGAACTATCCGTATCGTGGTTATTTATATATACCTCAGCAAAAAGAGGCTCTCCAGTTAACGAATCTGTTATTACACCATGTAAACCATACATACCTTGTTCAATATAGGCAAGGAATGAATTGTAGTTTGCTTCCCAGTAATAAGGTAAGTCTTGCCCTGCTGGAGTTTTTGAAGAAGAGATTTCTAAGGTAAACTCTCTACAATGTTTAAAGTAGTTCATATAATCTTGTCTACCCCCATTTACCTCATACCATTCGTAACCGTTGGTAATTCCGTTATCGAATGAAGTAAAATAACCATTATCAGAATTCTCTTGAGCAAAAGCAGCATATTCGTCCATTACATGCAACCACCAGTCATAATCTGCGGGAAAATTAGACCATGAATCCCAAGGATAATTAGCAACCTCAGCACCACCGTGAAAGTTTGATGAAATATCGAATTGAACACTGTCTGCAAAATTCATAAAAGCAACGGTTTCGGGCTGATACGAATTCCCGTCTGGATGAGTACCATCTTCAGGGTCTGGGTAATTTCTATTTAAATCTACCCAGTTTGCATTATAACGCTGTGCGTTATAAACCGAATTATTATTATTTGTGTATGCTCCATCAGGGTTTGCTAATGGATTAATCCATAATTCAACGTTGTTAAGAATCTTTGCTACTCGAGTATCGCTTTCATAATTAGACAATAGGTAATCTATTAATCTTATAGAAAGTACAAAACCAGAAATCTCATCTCCATGCATAGAAGAAGTATAGAGTATTTTTGGCTCATTCTGAGATACGTTTAAACTATCGGTAATTTTAGCAACTAACAATTCTCTGCCGTCTACAGAACTCCCAATAGAACTCACTTTGCATAAATCGGGGTATTGCGTTTCAAAAGCATACATCATTTCTACATATACTTCGTAGGAAGGATAAAAATCCCAATCGCTAATTTGCTTTTCTTCTAGAGAAAGAAGCATGTTCAGATCTTTAAATGAGCTACCAGGCTTTGGCTCTATTTTAAAAGGAATGTTTAACTCTAAAAAAGCAGAAAATTCTTTCTTGTTAGCATAAGCAAACATATTTGGCAATTCTACTCCGTGATCTATAGAAACGATACTAGAAATAGAATTTAAATCTTCTTTAGAATCTATTTGAAAAGAAAAATAGACCTCTCCTGAATTTTGAAATATTGAATCAATATTAACAGATTGAGCGAAAGAAAAGAAGGGAGCTAAAAGGAATAAAAAAATAAATCTCATGAGGGTTGTTTTGAAAGCATACTTACAAACTATATGCCGAACTAATATAAAAGCGAATTTATTGGCTGACTAAAAAAAGATGATGATTAGTAGATACGAACATCTAACAATACTTCTTCGCCTACTTCCTTATTCAGCATATTTTTAATTTTCTCTCTACCGTATGAAAGTTCTTGTTTTAATGCTGCATTATTAAGTTGAACAAACAAAACACGTTTTTCAACTTCTATATTCACGGTGTATTTGGCAACCGAAGGTCCCATAAGTTTATCCCAAAGGGTAACTATGTGTGCTTCATTAAACTTAGAAGTAATATCGTAATTCTTAAGTAGGTCTTTAATAACTTCGCCTATACTCTGCTCTCTTGATCTTCTCATTGTGCAACTCCTTTATCAATATCGAATATACGATAAGAATCATCAATTTCTCGTACGATCTCTTCAGTTCTATTTTTGTGTGTATCCGTAATAAAAATCTGTCCAAAATGAAGTTCAGAAACCAAACGAACTATTGCTTCTACTCGAGTATCATCTAACTTATCAAAAATATCATCTAGTAATAATAAAGGTTTATAACCCACTAGGTTTTTAATAAAATCGAACTGAGCTAGCTTCAATGCGATTAAATAGGTTTTTTGTTGCCCTTGAGAACCTTGTTTTTTAATTGGGAAATCGCCTATTTTAAATAATAAATCGTCTTTATGTGTACCGCATGTAGTATACTGCAGTATTTTGTCTTTTGTAAGATTCTCATTAAGTAAATCTGCTAAATCATACTGATTTAATTGAGATTTATACTCCAAGTCTACCAATTCATTAGATCCAGAAATCGCCTTATAATACTCCTGAAATATTGGATTAAACTGCTTCATAAAAGCAGTACGAGTAGCGTAGATTTTAGAAGCTAAATCTATGAGTTGTTCGTTATAAATCTCTAGAGTGATAGGATCGTATGTTCTGTTAGCCGCGAAATACTTTAATAATGCATTACGCTGTGCTAAAACTTTATTGTACTTAATAAGATTTTGCAAGTAGATTTTATCGGACTGCGCTATTACGCCATCCATAAACTTACGTCTTGTGTCGCTACCTTCAATAATTAAATCCCGATCTGAAGGTGAAATAATAACCAATGGAAAAACACCAATATGGTCGGCTAACTTTTCGTATTCTTTATTATTCCTTTTAAATACTTTTTTATGCCCCTTTTTAACGCCACAGAAAACCTTTTCTGGTTTTTCGTTACGTTCAAAAGTCCCTTCCACGACGAAAAAAGGCTTGTCGTGTAAAATATTTTGGGTGTCTACACTATTAAAATACGATTTGCAGAAGCATAAATAATAAATAGCGTCTAATAAATTGGTTTTCCCAGAGCCATTATTACCCACAAAACAATTAATCCCCGAAGAGAACTCTAGTTGAGATTCTTCGTAGTTTTTAAACGATAATAAGGACAGTGATTTGAGGTGCATTGAAAATTAATTTCGGTAAAAATAAGACTGATTTTATATTTATGGTCTTCATTTAAGAAATTCTTTTATTTTTGTGCATCATTAAAACATAAACACTGACCAAGATGGCTGAAAATAAAAATCAAAATCAAGAAGATCAATTAAAAACAATCGAAGAAAGCCTTACTAAGGCTGAGATGTACGTAGAGAAGAATAAAAACAACTTGATGGTTGTAGTCGTAGCTATTGCAGTTGGGTTTAGTGCATTCTTTGGGTACGATCGTTTTTACGTTCAACCAAACGAAGAAAATGCCGCTACAGAGATGTATACGGCAGAAAAGAATTTTGAACTTGGTAAATTCCAAGAAGCTCTTGACGGTGATGAACAATTTGCTGGTTTATTAGAGATTATTGAATCTTATGGAAGTACAAATTCTGGAAACTTAGCAGAATATTATGCTGGGATTTCTTATTTAAAATTAGGAGATGCTGAAGCTGCTATTGAGCACTTAGACAACTTTTCTTCGGACGACGAAATGTTAGCTCCTATCGCAAAAGGTGCTATTGGAGATGCTTTCTCTGAATTAGGACAAAACGAAGAAGCTTTAAACTATTACATTACAGCAGCAGAACTTAGAACAAACGATTTTACTACTCCAGTATTTTTAATGAAAGCGGCGAATGTAGCTTATTCATTGGGTGATAAAAAACAAGCTTTAAGTTTATATACACGTATTCAAGATGAGTTCTCTACTTCTAGAGAAGGACAAAACATTGGAAAATACATCACTCGTATAACTGCAGCAAACTAATATATGGCTACTACAAACTTATCTCATTACGATACAGAATCAATACCTAATGCAGAAGGAATGCGTTTTGGTGTAGTCGTATCGGAGTGGAATGAAAAAATTACTACCGGTTTATACGATGGAGCTCACCAAGCTTTAGTAGACAACGGTGTACTACCCGAAGATATCATTCGAGTAAATGTACCTGGTAGTTTCGAATTAACTTTTGGTGCTTCTATGTTAGCTGAAACTACTAATGTGGATGCTATTATTACTTTAGGTTCTGTAATACAAGGCGAAACTAAACACTTCGACTTTGTTTGTCAGGGTGTAAGTAATGGAATCACTCAATTAAATACCAGCTTAGAAATACCTGTTATTTTTGGAGTACTTACCGACAATACTATGCAACAAGCTATAGATCGTTCTGGTGGTAAACTTGGAAATAAAGGAGTAGAATGTGCTATTGCAGCTATCAAGATGGCTTCAATAAATCAAATACTTAGAGCGGAGGATTAAAACATTCTAAATCTATTAAAGGCTATTATTCTTACGAATAGTAGCCTTTTTTTTGTGCTAAACCGAAAATCTTGATCGCTTAAAACCAATATACAAAAGCAGTGAAAATACACCACACAAAAAGAACCCAACAAACATAGGGTAAGCAGAAACAGAAATAAAAGTCCCAATAAACGCGCCTATAGGCACAGCAAATAGAGTAGATATAAAGCCTGTAATAGCTGCTCCAATACCCGCAATATGACCAATTGGTTGTAGACTAATTGATTTTAGATTACCAAACAAGAAACCTAGAGAAACAAATTGCAACACTAAGAAAGTAAGAAATACCTCAATAGAAGGATTGCCTTGATTATAGAACACAATTAAATACACCATAGAGGAAAGGATATAACCGATTAGAGATATTTTAATCAATTGCTCCATTCCATACTTCATAACTAAACGTCCATTTAGGAATGTAGAAGCTCCGAAGGAAATTGCTAATCCTGCAAAAATGTAAGGAAACTCATCGACCAAACCATATTGGACTTGAAATATTTGCTGCGAAGAACTCAAATACAACATAAACGAACCCATTATAATACCCGAGATAGTCGTATAAACAAGACTCGATTTATACTTCAATAACTCAATAAATCCACTTACAAACAAGCGTCTAGTAAACGGAATTCTATTTTCCTCTGTTAGGGTTTCCTCCTGCCTATTAGAAAACCAAAGAGCTATAAGTACACAAAAAACTAATTGAAAATAAAAAATAGCTTTCCAAGAATACACCTCTAGAACATACATACCAAATGCAGGAGCTAGAGTAGGAACAATAATGAAAACGACGGTTACAAAAGACATAACACGAGCCATCTCATTCCCTTGAAAGGAATCTCTTATCATAGAATAACTTATAGTTCTTGGGGCAGACAAACCTACACCTTGTAATATTCTACCAAAAATCATCATCTCTAAAGAAGTAGAAAATACACAGACAAAGCTAGCTGCTATAAAAATTAAAAAACCAAAATATACCAAAGGTTTACGACCAAAGCTATCAGATAATGGTCCGAAAAGCAACTGACCAAAACCTAATCCTAAAAAAATCATGGTAATTAAAAGTTGGTTATCTCTTGGGTCCTCAACTCCTATAACGGAACCAATAATAGACATGGCTGGTAAAATAGCATCTATTGCCAAAGCTGCCATAGCCATAAGTGAGGCCATTAAAGCAATAAATTCGAACGATGACTTTGACTTGATCATAGAGGTAATATTTATGCAATAGATAAAATAGTATAGTTGGTCGCTTGAAAACTAACTCCGGTTAAAGACTTAGAATTTAAAAACGCTTGGGCTAAGGGAGATACAGGTGAGATAATATATACTTGCTGATTGTTGAAATTTACTTTCCCTAAGCCTACAGCAATGTAAAACAACCCTTTTTGAGTGCTTATAAGTGTTCCTGCCTGAATGGATGAATGTAGATTAACAGAAATCTGAGAGATCAATTGACTTTGTTTTTCGACAGCGATGTACTGCAGCCCTAATTTCTCTTGTTCTAAATGAATCATTGCCCTAGAAGTTTCGTGCTTATCGCCAGCCGAACTTTTGGAGGCAGACTCCAAATCCTTTTTTCGTGCATCGATTTGCACTTTTAATAATGCTTTTTTTTCTTGAATTAAAGCTTGACAATAGCAGTGTAATTTTTCTTTATATTCTAGAGATAAATTCATGTTTCAAAGATGCCCATTTTAAGCTGAAAGACAAAGCGTATAAATAATAAAGCATGATAAAAAATGAATAAATATTTATCCAAACTAATGCCTTATATTTGCCGCTTAGCTATACATTATGACATTTAAAGATCTCGGTATTATCGAACCAATCCTTAAAGCACTAGATGCTGAAGGATATACAAACCCAACACCTATTCAAGAACAATCGATTCCTATTTTACTTGATAGAAAAGATTTACTTGGGTGCGCACAAACAGGAACTGGAAAAACAGCAGCTTTTTCTATTCCAATCATACAACACATACATAATGACAGAGGTGAAAGCCCAGGAAGAAGAAAAGTACAAGCTCTTATAGTAACACCTACAAGAGAACTTGCAATTCAAATTGGAGAAAACTGTACCAAATACGGGAAGTTTGCAGGCGTAAACAACACCGTTATTTTTGGTGGTGTTAAGCAAAGCTCACAAACAAATGCACTTCGTAATGGTGTTGATATACTCGTTGCTACACCAGGTCGTCTTTTAGATTTGATGAATCAAGGTTATATATCTTTAAAAGATGTAAAATACTGTGTTTTAGATGAGGCAGATCATATGTTAGATATGGGCTTCATAAACGATATTAAAAAGGTGATTGCTGCACTTCCTAAGAACAGACAATCATTGTTTTTCTCGGCTACTATGCCACAATCTATTCTAAAGCTGTCTAAATCTATTTTAGGAGAACCAGAAAAGGTTACTATTAAACCAGAGCAAGCAACTGCAGAAAAAGTTGAACAAGCTCTTTATTATGTTAGTAAAAAGAGCAAAACAAATCTCTTGATTCATTTAATTCAAGAAAACGATATTGATTCTGTTTTGGTCTTTTCGAGAACTAAGCACGGAGCTAACAAAATTGTGAAGCAGTTAGATAAAGCTCAAATAAAAGCTGAAGCTATCCATGGGAACAAATCTCAGGGAGCTAGACAAAGAGCTTTAGAGAACTTTAAAAACAGAGAGATCAGAGTATTAATTGCAACAGATATTGCAGCCAGAGGTATTGATGTGAGTCAATTAGAACTGGTGATAAACTACGATCTTCCAAATATCCCAGAAACTTATGTTCACCGTATTGGTAGAACAGGTAGAGCCAGAAATTCTGGAGTAGCAATTTCTTTCTGTGACATTGAAGAAAGACCCTATTTAAGAGATATTCAGAAACTAATTGACCAAAAGATTCCTGTTGTTACAGCACATCCATATGCTGATGAAGTAGAGGAATTGCCTACAAAAAAGGCCCCTTCAAGAGGTCAAAGAAACCATAGTAAACCACAATCAAATAGCGATTCTGGTTCGAGATCTAGAAAACCTAGCGAGAGAAGAAGTTCATCAAATCGTTCTGATTCAAATTCTAGTGACAATAGAAACAAGCGTAGATAAGCTATACTATAAACTCTGAGAAAATCTTCAGGTAACTGAAGCGATTAAACAGAAGATAAGTCACAAAAAAACCCCGATACTGAATAAGTATCGGGGTTTTTCATTACTAAATAGTTTAGGTTGGAAAAGAAACCCTTACCTCAGTCCCTTCATTTGGAATACTAGAAATCACAATACTACCATTGTGCATCTCAACTAAACGCTTTGTTATAGACAAGCCTAAGCCCGTAGATTTCTCCCCAATAGTTCCTTCACTCCTAGCTCTAGTAAAAATATCAAATACTTCGGGAAGCAATCCTGAAGGGATACCTACTCCTTGATCGTTAACAACCAAATCAATACTAGAAGCGTTTTGTAAAACACTAATAGTAATAAGACCTCCCGGATGGCTGAACTTTATGGCATTACTAAGTAGATTTGTAATTATCTGTCTAAACTTAATCACATCAAATTCAAGTTTTGTTTGAGTGTCAGGCAATATGATCTTTAAATTCTTTTGGGATATTTGAACTTTAAAATCCAGATATATAGTTTTTAACTCATCTTCTAAAACTCCAGGAGTACTACTTAACTCAACACCAGTAGAACTCATTTGTATATGAGATAAAAGATCGTCCATCATCAATAAAGTGTTATCGCAACAATCAATAATTCGAGAAGAACATTCGTTCACAAGGTCAGAAGAAGTGGTTTCTATTAGTCCAGCAGTAAGCTTTATTCCGGCAATTGGAGTTCTTAGGTCATGGGCTAACATTTTCAGAACACCAGACTGTACATTATTTAATCGATTTATATTAATTTCATTTTCTTTCCTGCCTGTAATATCTTCAGCGAATCCAGCTATTCTATAGATCTCGCCTTCGGCATTAAAAATAGGGAAAACCTTACCAAATATCCAACGTATACTACCATCGGGTCTAACAATTCGAAATTCAATTTCGTACTCTAAATTATCTTCCAAAAATTCCATATATAAACCAAGAAACATCTCACGATCTTCGGGATGTATAGATTCAATATAGGAAGCGGGATTATCAATTAAACTCTGCTTTGTAAGGCCCCAAAGAGACTCATAGTTATCGTTTAAATAAATAATATCATGATTTTCTGAAAAGGCGTCTCTTACAAATAAGACATGATTTATATTACTTAATAATTCATCTAATAATTTAGGGTCTAAATTTATGGCCATTATATTATTGCTTAGGTTCTTTTAACTAGGATTGGTAAACACATAATTAATCAGTTAAAATCAAATTAAGTGTACTTTTATTAAGTAACGCATAACTCAAAAGGGAATTCACACCTACTAGATTCAATTTCTTACAAATATTAAATCTATGATTCTGAATAGTTTTATTACTCACATTAAATTCATCAGCTATTTGCGTACTACTTTTATTGAAACTCACTTCTTTTAAAACAAGCTTTTCGGTATCCGTTAAACTCATAATGAGACTTAATTCTCCTGAGTTACTAGAGTTTTGTCTGCTGACTATAAATGAATTAATTTGAGGAGAAACAAACGAATCACCTTTAGAAATAGCATTAATACAGTTAACAATATCTATAGCCGCATTGTCTTTAATTACATAACCATGAGCGCCAAAATCGAAAGCCAAATTAAAAATAGATTCACTTTTATGCATGGTTAAGATAATTACTTTGGTAGACAATTTCATCTTAGCAAGCATCTTAAGTATTTCAATACCATTTAAGCCCGGCATGTCAATATCGAGAATAGCAATTTGAGGCCTATTCTTAACGATTAGGTTAAGCGCATCTCTTCCATTAGTCGTAACCTCAGAAATCTCATATGACTCCATGGAACCAATAATAGATTTGAGACCAAATAAAAACACAGGATGGTCATCTGCAATTAGGATTTTTATTTTTGACATATTTATCCAATAATTTAAATAAAATACAAAAGGCTAGTCGTGGTGAAATACACGAATAATCTTATGTATCAAATATACATAAATAGGTCAGGAAGTTACAATAGGTGATAACACCCAAATAAAAATAAGAACCAGTACATATAGTTAGAAATAGAAAGAATATTACCGAAACTAAATGGATCTAAAATAGGTAATATAAAGACTTTCAAATACATAGAAATTCTTCAAACAAAAAAGCTTATAAAGGCATAAATAAGTAGAATATCTTTAATATATTCGCAGCCTCAAACAACAAAAAAAGCCGATGTAGCTCAGCTGGCTAGAGCAGCTGATTTGTAATCAGCAGGTCGTGGGTTCGAGTCCCTCCATCGGCTCAAAGTTCTTTAAAATCTGAATTCAAAGAGTAACAGAGTATCCGGTGGGATACTCAAGCGGTCAACGAGGGCAGACTGTAAATCTGCTGGCTTAGCCTTCGAAGGTTCGAATCCTTCTCCCACCACAGTATAAGCGAGAGTAGCTCAATTGGTAGAGCGTCAGCCTTCCAAGCTGAGGGTTGCGAGTTCGAGTCTCGTCTCTCGCTCTATTGCCGATGTAGCTCAGCTGGCTAGAGCAGCTGATTTGTAATCAGCAGGTCGTGGGTTCGAGTCCCTCCATCGGCTCAATTATTTTTTGAATTCAGTTTTTTATTATTTGGTGGGATACTCAAGCGGTCAACGAGGGCAGACTGTAAATCTGCTGGCTTAGCCTTCGAAGGTTCGAATCCTTCTCCCACCACAGTATAAGCGAGAGTAGCTCAATTGGTAGAGCGTCAGCCTTCCAAGCTGAGGGTTGCGAGTTCGAGTCTCGTCTCTCGCTCATTTAGTCCCACAGTCCGTGGGACTTTTTTTTGCTCTAAAAATTAAACTTAGTACAGAAGTAGATTTTTTTATATTTGTTACCTTAAATCTACTTCGGTTAGAAAAAATTTAATTCCATAAAAAAGCATTGAATATGTCAGAAGAAATGAAACCTTGCCCAGTATGTGAATGTCCGTATGGTTATTCTACAGCTAGAGATTTATATGCTTGTCCGGAATGTAGCCACGAGTGGAATCCTGCAGAAGCTAAAAAACAAGAAGAGGAAAATGATAGCTTAAAAGTACTAGACAGTAACAATAACCCATTAGAAAATGGAGATACTGTTATCGTAATAAAAAACCTTCCTGTAAAAGGTGCTCCAGGTCCTATTAAGGCTGGAACCAAAGTAAAAAATATTCGACTTACCGATGGGGATCACAACATAAACTGTAGAATAGACGGTTTTGGTTCTATGAAACTTAAATCTGAATTTGTTCGTAAGTCATAATCATAATTCAAAAAACTAAAAAAGTCTAACAGAATTATTTCTGTTAGACTTTTTTTTTTAAAAAAAAATATTTGGAATA
>Ga0308012_10000851_pt1 | contig 17237 bp, 14 predicted proteins | sample Neamet179_FD_203133 | JGI IMG/M metagenome (GOLD analysis project Ga0308012, IMG submission 203133) | Marine microbial communities from water near the shore, Antarctic Ocean - #179 | ecosystem: Environmental > Aquatic > Marine > Unclassified | place: Southern Ocean | collected 2014-07-25 | reverse complement strand
CTTATTATCACTACTATGCTTTTTGTAGAGATGAATCAGATAACACATCGACTAAGGCGAGCTACCCCTTTCAATTATTAGATAATCAAGTGGCTAACGGTATTGCTCTTTATGCCGCTAACTGTGTTTCATGTCATTTGCCAATAGAGATTTCACCTAAGAAAAATAGAAATGCTTTTCAAATCCAAACAGCTATTGATACTGTTAGTACGATGAATATAAAACAATATTTAACAGATCTAACGTCTACTGAAGTAAATGATATTGCAGCTGCTTTAGCTGCAAACTTGAATGGTGGAACTGTTGTAAATCCAGATAAAATTAGAGGTGCTAGTTTTGTATCAGGAACAAGAAGATATCTCTCTTCTAAGTTTAAAAATCTTTTTGTAGGGGGCTCTAATACGGCTGATGATCAACTTATTGCTAGTCGAATTGATGAAGATATCACGAATAATGAGAGTGGTTTCTTTGGAGGAAATTGTACGACATACGATGATAATTGTCCTGGTTCGATTCATGAGGTTAAATTCTCCGGCTCAATGTCACCCGCGACTTCGGCTATTAGAAGGGGAACTATATTGAAACTTTGTAATAAAGTTCTAAGTGTTGATAGAGCTGCATTCGTATTCTTAGATAAAATAAATCTTAATTTTGATAGCTCTGCAAGCAATGTAAATATGACAAAAGCCTTAGATTTATTTTATCCGGGTATTAAATTACCTTTAAACGTTTTACAAGAACTTTCAAGTCTGCACTCATTGGCTAAAGATCAGGGACATTCGAATACTAAGGCGTGGAAAATGGTATTGCTCACTATGTGTCAGTCAACACTTTTTGAAACGTTCTAAATAAGGTTATAATTATGATGTTAAGAAAAATTATTTTAATAGTTAGTTTTTTATTTAACTTGAATGCTCATGCAGAGTTATCAAACAAAGCCGTTTTTCATAGATGCTACAAGCAGATAACTCAAACATTCCCTACTTACAATAATACTCTTATGACACAAGTTTCTGCGGGGACAAAAGATCCTATTGCAGCGTGTCTTGAGGTATTAGATAAGGCTCAATTTACTGCAAATGGAGATAAAAGAATTGCAGATGTTAATGATCAGGAAGCTAAAGATGTTTTAAGGACAATGCAAAGTTTGCATCACTCTTGGCTGCATAATAAAAGCTTACCTAATACAAATATAGAACAAAATGAAGATATGATGAATATTGTTGATTATAACGGTCCTTCACTTTTCTTTACGAAAGCTCTTTTTGATTATAATTATGTATTTAAAGATATATTTACTGGAAATACAAATCATTTAGAGTCTGACAGAACTGATAATAATCCAGAAATTAGCCCTTTGGATAGATTGGCCAAAAATTTGGGGCCAAATGGCATTACATTTCCTTTTGAGAATACTAGTTATGAATATGCTGCTAAAGGTGAGTTATTAGGTGTTAGAGAGTTTCAGTCGAAGTCTTTTTTTACACACCCTTTGGCTATTTTTGGAAGAAAAGAGATTAATCTCGCTTACCATCGCGGAGGTGGTGTGATGGGAACAAATACTTATCTTATGGCGAATGCTGGAGAGAATGGTAGCTACTTGCCTAATGGTGGGGTTAAGATGTTTAGAAAGTGGTCTGTCGCTGTCTTTGATGACTTTTTGTGTCGTGAAATGCCAGCGGTAAGATTTGAAGACTCTACGGCTTTTACGGATGCTACAAGTGAAGTTTCTTTTAGAAAGCAAACAGGATGTGTTAGATGTCACGTGACTATGGATCGAGCATCATCAGTTATTAGAAATGTAAGGTCTTTGGCGGCTTCGAGAGGTGGAGGTTACAGAAGAATTGCTTATTTAGGGACATGGGATACAACAAAAGCTGCAGTGACAGGTTGGCCAGCAACGGCTGAATATTCTTTTTTTCAAAGAGCAACGACAGGGCATTTCTACTTTAGAACTCATGATGGAAATTTAATTGATATTCCACTTGAGAACTTGAACGCTATGGGGCAAGTGATTCAAAATATTGATGCACCTTATATCTGTGCAGCTAAAAGGTATTATCAGTACTTTACGGGTATTAAAGTTAGTGTGGATGATATTGCAGACCCCCAAATTGGTTACACTCTTAACGACAAAGAGTTAGCTCATAGAGACGAAGTAATCCAACTTGGATTACAGCTAAAACAACATCAAAGTTTGAGACAACTAATTGAACAAATCCTAAGAAAACCGCAGTTTAAGCATGAAGGCTATGAAATAGTTAACTAGGAACGTTTTATGAAAAGTATTGATAGACGAAAATTTATGAAGGGAGCTTTAGGTGCAGCCATTTGTGTGACTAAAGGAGGACTTCTTGCAGGTGCAATTAAACAAGGACTTATTAATAAAGCTATTGCAGATGAGCTTGGAATAGTGAATAAAAATTACCTTTATATTCAGCATTTTTATGGCCCTTCACGGTGGTGTTTTGATATGCCATTACACCCAGCTGGAGATGTGTTTAACTTTATGCCAAATAACCTTGTTGGGACGCGTTATACCGGTGATTCAGTTTATGATGGTGTAGAGTATGCAACAACAAAGGTTCAAGGTATCGATATGCCTTGGATGTGGCAATTCGATATTCCACTTGCCAGTGGTGGAACAACATCGATGGCTAATTTAGCGGATGGACTACTTATTATGAGAGGATGCACAACTAACAACCCCGCTCATTCAGCTTCAGCCGTTCTGCAATATAAACCTTTGGGGATAACGACAAGTTTACCTGCTTTAGCTGCAGACTCATCCAATGCTCCTATTGGAGCGATTGACGTTAATTCAAAACACTTTAGATTTGATTCAACGAAAGGTAAAGCTTTCTCTCGCTTAACAACAGGGGGAAATTTATTGGAGAAAATTTTAGAGCCTTTTTCAAATGCTAGTTATACTAGTGATTTTTTAAATGATCAAAATACTATTAAGGCACAACTTGATTCTACTATTGGTATTTTAGATGGATTGAATAAACAAAAAAGTCAAGTCAACGACATTATCAATAAAGCGACCAAAGATGCAGTTGATCTTTTTACAAAAGATTTTGGTGACTATGCGACAACTTATAATAATCTTTTTGCTAAGTACGAGGATTTGATTGCCCGTGCTATTGCTCCAGGGCAAAACCTTGTTGGGCTTACTGATAAAGTGGTAGGAACTAGTAATACTCGAAATTCAACTTATCATTTTAATGATGGAAATATTATTATGGGAGATCTAAGAGATATTATCAGAACTGACACTGAGTGTGTTTTAATGGCAGAACAATTCGCCGTCGCTGAGTTTTTATTTGTCAATAATATTACTTCTGCCATATCTATAGGCGCTCGTGGCTTAGAGAAAATGAGAGTTAATAATGTAAGAAAGACTCAAAATTTCGATGAGCACAAAGGTGGAGCTATGGTCAGTTTGATGATTAATACACATTATTACTTAGCTCTAAGTAGTTGTCTCTATGAGCTTATCAGCCAATACAAGAGTGCTGGTATTTACGATGATACAATCATCAATATTGGCGGCGATTTTGGAAGAAACCCTAGAGATGATGGTAGTGGATCTGATCATTCTCCAGAAGCCAACATCTGTACTCTCTTTTCAGGTTCAATGACAGGTCTGAATGTTATTGGTAATATCAAACAGGATAGTCAACCAGAAATAGGGTGTAGTGGAACCTGGGGCTATCAGGCAAGTAACGAAATTTTTGGGGATTTAAACTTAGGTCATGTTGCTTCAACGGTTGCTACTTTAATTGGAGTACCATCTCCCGTTAATTCTGCGGAGTCTTTAGTTGAGCTAGACCCCGTAGCGGGTAAGTTTATTCCTAAATTAGGAACTGGAATAATTGTTACATAATATTTTTCATCCTCTTTATGAGGGAAATTTTTTTGATATAATTATTTCTAAAATATCTAAGAAAGTTAATTCTATTTCAATAACTTACAAGAGAATAAAACATTTATCTTTTTAATTTAAAATGGTGATAAAGTATTTGTTAAATAAAAAACAAATGTGGGATTTTATATTGTGTCTATAAGATATAGACGGCTGTCCTTCTTTTACCTTTTACTTTTCTTTTAGGTAACTACTCAGCCTAAATAATATTATTTTCAATATTTAGAGGATTCGAGTTGCTTGATCCTTTTGAGGCTTTATCATGACAGTATGAATGATAAAGCGCCACAAACCTTAAATCTCTAGTTGCTCAGCAGTTAATGCAAATTCATGCTTGTTGATCTTACTCTGCCATTTGAATTTTTTTTTCTAAACGCTTTTGCCAAAGTGCAAAGCCAGATTTGTCCCAATACAATATTTTCAGTTTGTCTTTGGCTTTGTTGAAAAAAACGAATAAAACCCCCGTATAGGCATCACGGTTTAGCTCATCTTCAACCAGTACTGCGAAGCCATTATTGCTTTACGAAAATCAACAAAATCTCGATGAAGAAAAACCTCTGAAGGATTAACAAACATCTTCATTAAACTACCTCACGCAACAATTGACTGAGGTAATTTACAGAGGTTGATGCAGGCAAACAGACATGTACTTTACCGACGATGACTGTTATGAAGGCTTGCTCTTCAATGAGCTCCAGCTGTTGTATTATTTTGGCGCGAACAAAGTTACCTGTCGATAACCTGAGCTTCTTTTTAGGGGCATAAAAGCTCGACGTTGATAATTGCTGTTGTTGGCAATAATCAATAATAGTTAAGCCGCTGGCTTGTTGATCTTCAATGATGGTTTGCCATTGTTCTTGGCTACGCGTAATTATCATGTTTCCCTCCTCAATTAAGTGTGGAGATAACATACCTGAGATAAAACGCTAACAGCAGGTGCCGTTAGCTATACGCTTACATAAAACATACCATTTGAGCTTTCTATGCTATCAACAATCGAAAAACATTTTCCGTAGTAACCGACGAGCGCCAACGATACAAAGTTAAATACCCTTTATTGGACATACTACACATTACACTGGTAGATATCATGTGTAGTACTAATGGCTGGTAAGCGATTAAATAAGCTGGTAAGAAACTAAAATCACTCAAAAAAAGGGTTCCTTTCATTATGGTATTCCTGCCCACAACATTTAATATAGCTATTTTTTAGAGCTTTAAAAACTAAACGTCTGAATGCCGTTAGCTTTATAAATCATCAGTCAGTTGTTAATAAAGTTGATAATTACATTCAATTTTATAATTATAAAAGGTGCCATTCAGGTATTGGTTATATGACCCACATCAGAAATTAAATGAGTTAAAAAAGTGTCTTGAAATATCCCCAGATATAGTTGGAAACTACAGGGTATCATCCCCGTGATGCCTTAATAGGGGATGCAATCAGAGACTTCGAAGATAACGTTTGAAACGAGTTTCTGAGCTAACTACATATCGATATAAAATTATATTTTGAAGTAATCTCGTTATTAAATATTTTCATTTATTTTCTAGCAACCAAATGTACGGTACTGGTAGAACGCTCTAAAAATGCTCCTTCGCAGTAGGCAAAGTAATAAAGCCACAACCGTTTAAATGTATCGTCGTAACCCATTGTAGAAAGTGTTGACCAAGACGCTAAAAAATTATCACGCCAATCCGCTAATGTTTTAGCGTAATCGAGGCCAATATCATCTAAGGATTCAATAACCAGTTCGCTATGGTCTGTGAGGTGTTGAGAAAGCACGTTTATTGATGGTAAAAAACCACCTGGGAATATATAACGTTGAATGAAATCAACATTGTTTTTGTAGTATTTAAAACGTTGATCCGCAATAGTAATGGATTGAATGAGTAATTTCCCGCCAACTTTTAAACGGTCATTACACTGCTTAAAAAAGCTAGGTAAATAATCATAACCAACGGCTTCTATCATCTCAATAGAAACAACTTTGTCGAAGGTCCCTGTTAAATCTCGGTAATCCTCTTTGAGTAAGGTAATTTTATCCGTTAATCCTAATTCGTTTATACGGTCTTCGGCATAGGCATATTGAGCATCAGAGATAGTCGTTGTCGTTACGCGACAGCCATAGTGTTGAGCTGCGTAAATAGCTAAACCGCCCCAACCTGTACCAATTTCAAGTAAATGATCATCTGCATTTAGTGATAATCGTTGGCATATGGTTGCTAGTTTATACTGCTGAGCTTCATCTAATGTTGAATCTTCGTTAGGATAAATAGCAGATGAGTACATCATGTCTGGGTCTAAAAATCGTGTGTATAACTCATTACCTAAGTCATAATGTGCCAATATATTACGTTTAGAACCTGATTGGGTATTTCTGTTTTGCCAGTGACTTACGGTATTTTTTAATTTATTTAACCATGACTTATTGGCTTCAAGACTATCTGTTTGCTGCTGTGCTTTAGCGAAAATTCTAATTACGTTAGTTAAATTAGGACTACTCCATTTACCTTCAATAAACGCTTCAGATGCACCAATGCTGCCACCTTTAACAAAGTCGCGATACACACTTATATCGTGAATATGGAGTTTTCCTTTAAGGGTATTATCTTTTTCATTACTAGAAACGTTCTCAGGGAAATAAGAATGTTCAGTACCTTCTACAACTTCTAATTGACCATAAGTAAACTTTGCGAAAACACCCAGTACTAAACTACGGCAACGTTTATCTAACCAGTTAGCTTCTTTTAATACACTAACACTTTCAATTTGTTCCATTGTATTCCCCTATTCATTCTAATTTAATAGCTTTAATAGCTTTAATAACTTTATAAAGACTGACTACTCAGCTTTTTGATAACCAATAAAAGGTACACGTTTAACGAATAACTTAAGTGCTTGCCAGTAAATGCTTAATACAACTTTTACGGTCATAACAGGTAACTGGCACCAAATACGCAGTAAGCTCGTTTTAGTGAATGGTTTTCGCTTCATCACTAAACTCGCATCAAATAATTTACTTACTTGACCACTCTCATCATCAACATCTTTATTCTCAATTTTCACCAGTAACTTATCATCAACATTAGAGGGCGGTTTTACGTGCCAAAAGTAAGTCATTGCTAAGTCCATAAACGGTGAAACTTGAAACATTTTTTTTGTCGTTTTGTCATTTTCTTCATTCAACAAATCAACTAAATAATAATGTCGTTCATTCCAAGGTGTATTACTGACTTCTGCGAGCATTTGCGTGCATTTATCATTGTGGTCATAACAAAAGTAAAAATTAGCCGGACTAAAATAAATACCGAAGCACCTAACCTGTACCAACATAACAATTCTTTTTATCTCTGCGTGACCCGCTAATTCGTGTACTTTATTCTTTATACGGTCACTTAAAGGATGGGGATCACCTTTCAAGCTGTTTTTTACGTTATCTTCTGTGATTTCTTTGGGATTATCTTTCAAATAGTCTTTTTCAACAAAACGTAATGGTCTATACCAAGAGAAACCAAACACGCCAAAACCACTTTGACCACTTTCAACGTCAGCAACATCAAGCGCTAACATATATAAACGATAATCAAAGCTGTGCTTTTTGGGGCTAAAACGTCGGTGTATTACATTACCGAGGTAGATATGGCTATTGCTAAATGAATTGGTCATATTCCTAGTTTACCTAAGAATTACTTTCAGACGTTGATATATAACAATCAAATCGTTTTGCTACTTCAACAGCGCTTCTTACACCATCTTCATGAAAACCACTATGCCAATAAGCGCCAGCAAAGTGAGTATTGTTGAGTCCACAAATGGTATGTCTTTTCTGTTGAGCTTGAATAGATTCAGCGGAAAAAACAGGATGGTGATAAGTAAACTCTCTTAATATTTCTTTTGGGTCTATTTCATCTTTTTGATTTAAGGTTACGCAAAAGGTATGTTGACTTTGAATGCCCTGCAATATATTCATGTTATACGTGACACTAGCTGCCTGACTTCGGTTATTAACGCGGTCATCACTTCGAGAGGAGTTTAGTTGGTAGTTCCAACTTGCCCATGCTTTGTCACGTTTAGGTAACATTTTTTTGTCTGTATGAAGCACAACGGAATTGGCCCTATAAGGCATAGCAGATAATACCGAGTTCTCATCTTCACTTGCATCATCTAATAAAGCGAGTGCTTGGTCAGAATGACAAGCAATAACCACTTCGTCAAATGTCTGACTAGGGGCATCGTGAAAGTGTAACTGTACTTTGTCATCAGTTCGCGTAATACCCGTAATGTCTGCATTAAGTTTAATATTATCCTTGAAAGGCTGACATAACGGCGTTAAGTAACTACGAGAGCCTTTAGGAATAACATACCATTGCGGCCTATCCGCGATATTTAGTAATCCGTGGTTATGAAAGAATTTAACAAAAAATTTAAATTCAAAGTCTTCCATTTGCGCTAAAGAACTAGACCATATAGCTGCGCCCATCGGCAAGATATAATGATCTGCAAAAAACTCACTAAAGTTATGCTCCTTTAAGAAAGCACCTAAAGTTAAACCATCTTCATATTGCCCTTGCTCAAAGATACTTTTACACAATTTATTAAAGCGTAAAATTTCTTTTACTAAAAACCAAAACTTAGGTCTGAAAATATTTCGACGTTGGGCAAATAACGTATCTAAATTATGTCCATTATATTCCAAACCTGTCTGGCAATTGTGAACCGAAAAGCTCATTTCAGTGGGAATTTTACCTATACCTATTTCATCTAATAAGGCTAAAAAATTAGGATAGGTTTTATCATTAAAAACAATAAAACCAGTATCTATAGCATGTTTTTCACCTGATTTTTCTATATCAACCGTTGCTGTGTGACCGCCAATATAGTCATTTTTTTCGAACACTGTAACGTTATGCTTTTTTGATAATAAATAGGCAGCAGTTAATCCTGAGATCCCTGAGCCAATAATTGCAAAATTTTTCATAGGTTATTCTTCTTAGAGTTTGAGTTCTTAGAGTTAGCGTTGCTAGAGCTAGAGTCATCATTATTGGGTTTATCTTGACTAAGGATAATTTTTTGCCATAAAGACGAAGGTAAAAATGCAAATATTTTCATTATCAGTGTTAATCGTTTTGGAAAGTGTAGAGTTTTTTTATGTTTTTTAATACCACTAATGATTCGACTAGCTGCTTGCTCGCTGGTTAGTAAAAATGGCATGGAAAAGTCATTCTTATCGGTTAAAGGCGTACTAACAAAACCAGGGTGAACCAAAGTTACGTCAATGTTATGTTCAACTAAATCAAGCCTTAAACTATTAGCAAGGTAATCCATACCTGCTTTGGATGCACCGTACGCTTCACTACGAGGAAAAGGCAAAATAGTGGCGCTGGAACTAACAAATATAACTTGCCCACCTTTTTTTACTTTAGGTAAAAAATATTGCAGTAAAGCACCAAGTGACACTAGATTAGTATTGATAACACTAGCAAATAATTCACCATCAAAATTCTTAGCATCATCAATATAACGACAATCACCTGCATTTAAAATAAGCATATCTAGCTCATTAATACTTTGAGAAACACTTTCCGATGCAGATTTTATTTCTGCTGGCTGAGTGATATCAAACGAACAGGTTTTAAAAGCACGTGAAGCGATATCGTCAAGTTTATCTTGATTACGACCACAGGCAATTACATTATTACCTTGGGATGCGTATTGTTCAAATAACGCCAAGCCAATACCTGATGTAGCACCCGTGATTAAAATATTTTGTGCTGTCCCTTTTTTAGAAACCATTATTGAGTCGCGCTTATTGTAGGAATATTCGTTTTAGGTACATTCGTTTTAAGTAAACTGGTTTTAGCGGCGCTACTCTTAGCTGCATTATTTTTTATCCACTTAGTTAACTTACCCAATACCGGTAACTGTTCATAGAGCATTGCCCCTAGGTCTAGGTAATCTCGATGATAAATAACTTTATCGTCTTGTCCTTTAATATTTGAAGTACCTAGTACTGTCACGTTTTTACCTTTATTCAATTTAGGATGCTGATAAGTCATGGTCCAAAATATTGATGCTTGGGAGTCTTGCCAAATAACGTCATCGATAACAAAATCACAAGAAGATAAATTCTGATAAAGGCTTGCAAAATATTGATATAAATCTTTAAAACCTTCTACTTTATGAATAGGGTCAATAAAAGTGACCTGTTCATGATAAATAGTTGCTAACAAATCTAGGTTGTCTGTAGATAGTTTTTGATAAATAACTACAAAGTTACTTAACCACAAAGGTGAGTCTTTTATGAGTTGCTCTACGCTTATCTTTTCTATTTCACTTTTCATTTCACTTCCCGTTTCACTTATCATTAAAGTGAATTTACTGACACTCGCTATCACTGTTATCTTGCAGGGTTATCTACTTTTAGACCAAATAATTACCTAAAGGTAACTACCCAAAGTAATTATCTTTTGTAAAAAGCTAAAGCCTTTATCCTTGCTTCTTTGTGGTCAACAATCGATGACCAATAACAGTTAAGCTTATTTTCGTTAATATACTTGTGCGGAAAATGTATAAACTTATCAGGAACCGCTTCAAGCTCTGGTATATATTTACGTATGAAGTCACCTTTAGGATCAAAACGTTCGCTTTGTCTAATGGGATTAAATATTCGAAAATAAGGTTGAGCATCACAACCTGTGCTAGCAGCCCACTGCCAGCCGCCATTATTTGAAGCTAAATCACCATCGATAAGATTTTGCATGAAGTATTTTTCACCTAATCGCCAATCAATTAATAAGTGTTTAGTCAGAAAACTCGCTACAACCATACGTAAACGGTTATGCATCCAGCCCGTTTGGTTTAGTTGTCTCATTGCGGCATCAACAAGCGGATAACCGGTTTTCCCCTGACACCATGCATCAAATAAAGTGTCATTGTTATGCCATTGCATATTTTGATAATTTTCTTTATAACTCTGATGTTTACATAGTCGTTGTTCATGAAAAATTAAGTTTCTATAAAACTCACGCCAAATAATTTCATTTAACCAGGTAAATTCTTCGCTGTCTGATGCAATTAATAGGTCTGGAAACTTGTTAAGTAATAACCGAAGTACGTAACGAGGGCTAATAACGCCTGCAGCTAGGTAAGGAGAAATACCTGATGTACCTTTAATTGACGGAATGTCTCTATTAAGTTTGTAGGTACTCACTTTCTCTTTATAGAAGTTAGGTAAGACTTGTTGTTCAAAAAAATTGGCTAAAGGCCAGGTACTTGAAATACAGTCTAATTTTTCAGCATGGACTTCGCTATTTAATTCGTCTTTAACATCATAGTTAGAATCTGCTAAATCCGGTGACGCCTTTGATACTTTACCTAAATAATCAAACCCCGCTTGTTGAACATATCTCAGCCACGCACGCTTAAATGGCGTAAAAACTTTATACATTTCTCCCGATTGATTAAGCACTTTACCTTTTGGCACAATCACGTCGGCTTCAAATAAGGTTAATGGAATACCACTTGCTTTTAATTCTTTATCTAAAGCTTTATCTCGCTGTTGTTCATTAAACTCAACTTCACTATTTGCGACAACTTCCGTAATATTATGTTGCTGGCAATAATTATTTAAGTAAGAAACTTGCTGATAAAAATCATTAACTTCAATTAATTCAAGTTGAATATTTAACAGAGCCAGTTCTTCAACAAGTGCATAGGCGTGTCGCATCACAAAGTCTATTTTTATCGGCGACCAATCATGTTGTTGCCATTGTTTTTTACTAACAAAAAAAATGGCCTTACTTGGAGACGTTGAATCATATTGACTTAAAAAGCTTTGACTCAAGAAATAATGTAGAGCGGGATTGTCGTGTGTGCGAAGATCATTACGAAACCAAAGTAACAAGAGAGATCCTTAGGTATGATTGAGGAATCAATAAAGTGCTGTAGGTACTTTGTTGATACATTAATATCGGATTGGGTATAACGTTAGAATAAGTCGTATTACTTAAGCCGACTTATGTAATCAAGCTAAGCTTGATTACATAGAATCGAAAACCATTAATAAACTTGCCTATGCACCTGACTGAGCTATGTCATGCCCGTGGTATCTTAATCGCGGATCCAGTTACTAAAAAGTAATGGATTTTCGATCAAAGACTACGAAGATGACGTTACAACAAGTACCTGAGTTAACTACATAGTCATGTTAATAAATCGGCATGTAAATAAATAGGTAAAATTATAACTAATAAGCGTATCTTAACCTAAGTACATCTGGATAAGGTGACAAGTATGCTTGCTTTGTTAAATACTCTTTAGGGTTATTCATTAAATAATGCTTAATTAACGTTAATGGCGCCATTAATGGAATAAGCCCTTCACGATAAGCATCAATTTGTTCAGCCAATTCTTGTCTCTCATTCGATTGCAGGTGCTTTGAAAAATATCCCTGAATATGTGAAAGTGTATTAGCATGTTTTTTACGTGTTGCTACAACTTTGAGTGCATTCATTAAACCTAAAATATATTGCGACGCGACATCTTCAAGGGGTAAATCTGCTCTTGCTAATAATTGCCCAAGTTCTTTGTAGGCAATTAAATCATGGCTCATCACTGTATATTTATAATGACTATGGAATGTAGTTAACTTGTGCTTAGTTAAGCCTGAATCAAAAACTTTTTGCCAATGTTTATAAGCATATACTCTTGCCACAAAGTTTTCACGCAGCAATGGATCGTTTAATCGGCCATTTTCTTCACACGGTAATAACGGGTTAGCTTCCATAATTTCTTTTGCAAAAGCTCCAATACCAGTTGAAGGTAAAGCATTACCGGCAGGACTATACACTTTAACTCTTTCCATACCGCAACTAGGGCTTTTAGCACAAAAAATATAACCACTTAATGATTTAGTCATACTCGCTACTTTCTGACCATAGGCTTTTAATGCATCAGTTACGTCACCACTACCATCTTTTTGAGAAACATGAATTACATCATCATGTTTTATTTGACGTATAGTAGGCCTTGGAATAGGTAAACCTACAGCCACTTCAGGGCAAAATGATTTATAAGTCACATGATTTGAAAATTCTTTCATGCAAAAATGAGACGGTTTATTACTTGCATCAAAACGTACCTTTTCACCTAATAAGCAAGCACTAATACCAATTTCAACATCTTTTTTCTCAACTGAATAAATCATTATTCTTTCCCTTTAATATATATCTTATATCATTATTTTTATAGTTTTAGAGCTAGCCTACACACCTAATAGATAAAAGAACCTATCGGGTTAAGTAGTTTATTTATACCTTGTGTAAAGTGTAGTGCATCATTAGCTACTGTGTAACAAAGACACCCTTCGGTAGAAACCGGATGATGCTTATTAGACGCATCAAGCATTATAAAGTCGCCCTTTACATACTCTCCACTTTCATCATGAAATGAACCGTCTAAAAGAACTGTCAATTCAAAACCTTTGTGAGTGTGTTCAGGAACACCGCCACCAGGCTGTATATGTAATAAGTTAGTATGTATTTCATTTTCATTTAACTGAATACGTGCACGGGTTAACTTACCAATATTGGCATTTTTGCCTACCGACATACTATTTAATGCAGTGGGCAATGTGTAGTTTTTATTTTCAAAATCAATAGTTTTTACTAACGTAGGTACTAAAACATCAATATCAGAAGATTCAACAATATCACCTATCATACGGTCAAAATCTATTGCCGAAATGGCTTCTAATGCCTCATTATCATCAACAATGAATCGGTCTAAGTATTCTTCTTCAAAACTATTTTCAGCTACGTGGTCAGTTAATTGCGCAATAGTTTGCTGGCAAACTGGACACATATCAGCATGAATTGCGATACCTGCAGATAAAGATGCTGGTAAGTCGCCATTAACAAATGATTGAATTAGCTCAACTTTAGGGTGATGTTTGATCATGATTCTTCTCCTAACTGTAATTTGAGTTTAGCTAACGCTAAGCGTAATCTAGATTTAACGGTACCTAGTGGTAAATTAAGATGTGAAGCAAGTTGCTCCTGTGACATCTCTCTAAGGTAAAAACCTTTTACAACATCTTGTTGAGCTTGAGGAAGCCCCTCAATAACATTGAGTAATTTATTATTGGCTAAATGGTCGTCAAATGATTCGTCTTCACTGCTCATGCTCTCAGCAATCGGCCAAATATCTTCACTAATATTGTCTTCTTTGTTACTTTGTATTTTACGAAGCATATCAAAGGTAATGTTACGCATTACGGTATAAACCCAAGTAGTCGCAGCCCCTTTATCTTGATTAAAGAGATGAGCTTTTCTCCAAACGTTGCTCATAGTGTCTTGCACTACTTCATTGGCTTGCGCTTCATTTGGAAACTTACTTCGGGCAATGCGTAATATTTTTGGTGCAAAAAATTTAAACAACTGTGTAAAAGCTTGTTTGTCTCGTGTTTGTGCAATTGCGTTAAGCCATTCACAAAGCTGTGGGTGGTTTATCTTCTCTGACATATGTGTGTTATTGACTTTGTCTGACATATGAATAGATTTACCATTTGTCGCGTTGCTTAGCAAGTTAGTCTGCATTGCTTCGTACCACTATTTATTTAAACATGTGAGGTTATACGTTCAAATAGAGGTTAGGATCACTTTAAGTTTGTTTTTATAATTATTTAATATAAATAATTATAAAAAGGTTAACTGATGACCAATATCGCCTTTATTTTAAAGCCCTTTCCCCCGACAAATGAGATAGACTCACCCATTATTATTTACCTTAAACAGCGAGGGATAAATACTATTGAATTCAAGTAATAAATGACTGTTTTGAGAATTTAGGGGATTATTCTCCTCCTTTGTTTTTAATAGTTTTTTATTTAAAGTTTACTATACTGAAGAAAAAACTACGTGCCTATGCACCTGACTCAGTGATGAATCTTCGATCAGGTACTCCGAAGATGACGTTTACAACAGTTCCTGAGCTAACAACATAGTCATGAAAATTATGTAATCAATACAAGGTAATATAATGGGACTATTTTTTCAAAGAGCAGCTATTGACAACTCTCCATCAAAAGAACAATTAGAGGCTAAGAAATCACAACACATATTAGATAGTTTAAAGAGTTCATTAGCATTTATAGAGTTTACCCCTGACGGGACTATATTGGATGCTAATACAAATTTTTTAGATGCCGTCGGATACTCTATTGAAGAAGTTAAGAATAAACACCATAGAATTTTTTGTGATAAAACTTATACCCAATCAAAAGAATACATGAATTTTTGGGGAAAATTGTCCTCCGGTCAATCTATGACTGATAGATACCTACGCTTCAAAAAAGATGGTACACCTATATGGCTAGAAGCTAGTTATAACGCTGTAAAAGGCGATGATGGTAAAATATTATCCGTTGTAAAAATTGCTAGTGATATCACAGAATCGGTTGAAAAAGCGAATGTACAAAATGGCATAGTAGAAGCCCTTAATCGTTCAACGGCAATCATTTCATTTGAATTAGATGGAACGATTATTGAAGCTAACGATAACTTTCTAAATGCTACAGGTTATGGTCTTTCAGATATTCACGGACAGAGCCATAAAATATTCTGTTCTTCTGAATTATCATCAAGTAATGAATATAAACAATTTTGGTTAAAATTGAATAATGGTGAATATATTCAAGGCTTATTTGAACGCAGAGATGCTCAAGGAAATGTTTTATGGTTAGAAGCAAGTTACAACCCTATTATTGATGAAAATGGAAAATTAATTCGTGTTGTAAAATTTGCCACTGATGTAACTGAAAGAATTACCGACATTAATAATGCGTCAGAGGCAGTACAATCAACAGTTATAGAAACTGAACAAGTATCTGAACAAGGTAAAGCCGTGTTAACGCAGAGCGTTTCCATCATGGATGAAATAACCGAAAACATCGAAATAGTAGCAAAAGATATTTCAGCAATTAATGATCAATCAGATAAGATAAGTAACATCGTTAGTACTATTTCAGCCATAGCTGACCAAACAAACTTACTTGCTTTGAATGCCGCGATAGAAGCCGCGAGGGCTGGTGAACAAGGAAGAGGATTTGCCGTTGTAGCTGATGAGGTAAGAAGCTTAGCAGCAAGAACAAGCTCCTCAACAACTGAAATTTCTGATGTTGTTAAAAATAATGCAGCGTTATCAGCAGCATTATCTAAAAATATAATAGAAACACAACAAAAAGCGTTATCAGGTACAGAACTCATTTCTCAAGTTGATGGTATCTTTATAGAAATAAACCAAGGCATGGCTGGAGTAAGCTCGTCTGTGAATAAGCTACGATAAATATACAATTTTTTACACAGAGAACTTTTATTAAAACCTCTTAAAGTAACTCCATAGATAAAAATATCTGTCTATGGAGCCTTTCAATTTGTGTTTTTTATCCCCACAACAAAACCACAAACTCAATACAATTGTTATAAGCTATTTGAAGATAACCGATTCTACAAACCCCTTGGCTTCTTGGAAACTGTAGTTATCAACAAATGCACTCTTCACATTAATCTCAATAGGTAATATTTCTAGCCACCTAGCTAAAACCCAGTGAGTATCATTTAGTAATTTATTCGGGTATAAATCATTGAGGTTTTCATTCTCTGCAAAAACACTTTCTAACGACACTGATAGCTCACTAATGCTGTTATCGTCATGCTGTTGTGACCAGTGTTCAATTTGAAAAACATTACCAAAGTCAAGATTGTCCCTATCTTGTTCGAGTAAATCAATCGCGACAAGTGACTTACACTGTACATCTATTTCTAAAATCCCCTCTTCATCTTGATCGAAATTAATAATTTCAACCCAACTGCCCCACAGCTTATTTTCATCAGAAAGTGGAATGTTAAACCCATTTGTATTTTCGCTATTATTATCATTAGTTAAGCAAATAACAAAGCCTTGACCAGCTGAAGCAATCGCAACCATTTTTAAATAACGAGGCTCAAATATTCTTAGTTTAGTTACTCCACCTGGTAATAAGAACACCGATAACGGAAAAATAGGTAAGGTGATATTTTCCAGCTTCATTGATGAGTTTTTCATGGGATTACCTCTTTGTGGTTAATGGGTATATATACGTTTCGTGAGATGAAAACGATCAGTTTAAAAATAACTGATTATATACCCATTACACTTCAAGATGCAGGTTCAGAGTTAAGCTAGGAAATCAGATCAAGGCGCGTTACGCAGATAATGGTTGCTCAGGAGAATATGCTCCCAGCATTCTCTAACAAGCTACATCCATGT
>Ga0308012_10000850_pt1 | contig 17255 bp, 9 predicted proteins | sample Neamet179_FD_203133 | JGI IMG/M metagenome (GOLD analysis project Ga0308012, IMG submission 203133) | Marine microbial communities from water near the shore, Antarctic Ocean - #179 | ecosystem: Environmental > Aquatic > Marine > Unclassified | place: Southern Ocean | collected 2014-07-25 | reverse complement strand
ACTCGCTGTTAATGTTCTTTGCTCAAGGGGTTGGATTAGCATTTCCATTAACAAATCAGTTAATGCAAAAGGTGCATTAAGCATCAAATTTTTGGCATGTTCTGGTGTTTTTTTACATATTCGTTCGGCAATATCAGTAGCAGAGCCACGGCCAAATGGGTGGCTGCCTACGACAAGTTGATAGGCAATAATCCCTAAAGAGAATATATCACTACGAAAATCTAGCGTTTGTTGGTTTATTTGTTCTGGCGACATAAAAAGCAAACTACCGAATAGCAAAGGATCATCGCTTGCTAAGGAGTTACTTGCTATGGAATCACAATCTTTGCTTTCATTGTTTGAAATAAGAGCAATACCAAAATCAGTGATTTTTAGGTGCCCTTGATCATTTACTAAAATATTAGCCGGTTTTAAATCACAATGAATAATATCGTTTTTATGCGCTGCCGCTAACCCCGCAGAGAGTTGCTGTAATAAGTCTAACTTTTGTATAAGCGTGCTGTATGTTTCATGCTGAAACTGAGTCAATGTTTTACTATTAAAATACTCCATGACTAAGGAAATATGATCACCTTCATCATGCACATTATAAATTTGTATAATATTAGTATGGTTAACACGGGCTAATAAACGTGCTTCTTGCAGGGCTTGACTTACGTTATCAGTACTAACTTGAGAAGAATCACCTTCTTCATTCTGAGGTTGGTAGGTTAATTCTTTAATGGCAACTTGGCGTTGTAATTGGTTGTCTTGGGCTAGGTAAACTTTACCCATGCCGCCTTCACCTAGTAATTTTTCACGGGTATAATGCGGTAATTGGTTATCCATGTAATACCGTAAGGGATACTTTATCTTGACCGCGATTAACGATCAGATCGCGACCTTTATAAATACGATAGAAAACACCAGAAAAACGAATTTTCTTACCTTTACGTTCGATTAATTCATCACCGTCACAAGCACCACCCAGTACTTCTCTAAATTGCTGCTTCGCACGACAAACGTGGGTATTGAATAAGGTAATATCGCAACCGAGTTCTTTGGTTAGAATTTCAGGTAATCGCCAACCTTGATTGTCTGCATCTATACCTTGCTGTGCATCTTCATCACGATGCCTAGCTAAGCTCAAAGTTAAATAATGGTGTGCTTTATTTGATAAAGAGAACTTTTCATCATCTGTAGAAATAGTTAACTCGGTATTCTCTTCATCTAAACTTAAATTAAAACGATACTTTATTTGATCAACAGATAATTTGGCTTTAGCCATCAATACTGTATTTTCAGACAAAGGAGTTAATTTTAACTGCCATTTTTGATTATTAAATAAGAGTAGATCTGAGTTTTCTACCGGGTAAGCGCTGCCATCGGCATCAACCAAGAATTCTTTATACCATTGATCTTTGCTCGGTACATAAAACAAAGCCACTTCAGGCGCGTCTTCAGAAGGGAGTATATTACCATCCGATAAAATAATGGGTGATGAAGAAACCTGTTCGCCTGTTTGTCCAATAGGAAGTAACATATTTTGCGGTGGACTTAAATCTTGTATACAAAAACCATGGCTTTCACCTGAAGCAAAAAACAGGGTATCACCCACATTGAGTTTTTGAGAGGTATCTTTTACTAATTTTTGATTATTTACCCAAGTACCATTATTACTAAGATCTCGAATTAGCCATTGATTGTTAGTCCATTCAACAACGGCATGTATTCTAGATACTTCTTGAGCATTGATAACTGTATCGACATTAGTAGGTGAACGGCCAAAACAATGACATGCATTCAAATAACTTAATATTGGTTTTTTATCGTTAAGATTTAAAATAGCAGCCATATTATTAACATTGATACGTTGAGTTATTACAGGGATGCAAAATGCATATAAGTGTTGATTGTATATAAATACAAGTAACTCTTCTAGTAGAGATGTTCAGTTATCTCTAATTTACTAAGTATAACATACAGCTATGGTTACCTAAGCCTTATTCTAAATACAGTATATTAGCTTCACTTTAGCTTTGTATACATTTTATATTGCCTATTTGTACTTTACACTGGTACTACCTTTCCCTTATTTTTATCTAGATGATAATAAAAGTGCAGTAAAAACAATTAAGTAACATTTTTCTTTGTTTTAAACATATCTCCTGAATAATTAGACTTATATAAACACAAAATATAGAACCTAAGCACATGTTATTATTAAAAATAACATCAAGAGTCACAACTGAAAACGTAAGGGATTCAAATACTCTCCAACATTAAAGCTTCTAAACTAACGTTAAGCTAACAAAATTGCCTCGGGCATCAATATGTTTAATCTAATTTCCTGCTACAATTGCGATATATCAGTAGTAACTTATATTGACTTTACATGACTAAAAAAGCACTTACCATACGAGAAAAAACAATATTTGACGGTATTTTCACCAAATATTTTCTAAAATTTATTTTCACGATCTGGTTTAAAGTCGCCGGATGGAAACTTTGTAAAACGGCACCAGAGGGTGCTGGTGTTGCAATTGCCGCACCTCACACCTCAAACTGGGATTTTGTTTACGCACTCGGTGCTGCAATTTTACAAGATGTAAAAATATACTTTTCTGTAAAAGAAAGTTTATGTCGAGTTCCGCTATTAGGACCTTGGATGATGTATCTTGGCGCTATACCTATCAACCGTTCTTCAAAGGGCGTTGGGCAAGTTCAACAAATAAAGCAATTCATTGATGGCCAAAAACTAAACCGAGTATTTTTTTTATTTACGCCAGAAGGTACTCGCGGTCCAGTGCGAAAATGGAAAGCCGGCTTTTATCATGTAGCCCAAGGTTGTGATTTACCTATATTTCTAGCTAAAGTAGATTACTTGAGTAAAGAGACAGGAGTTTTTCATACTTTTACCTTAACCCAAGATAAGGATGATGATATTAAAGCGATACAAGCTTCATATGAGAGTGTTCAAGGTAAGTGTCCGCAAAATCAATACCCACCTTATACTGGCCGTATCCCTAAAATTTCTGAGACTGAAGCTAAAATAATCAAAGCGATGTACTCTTTTAAAGGTGTCGCAACAAAGGTAGATATTACCGCCAAAGCAAAATTAGGTGAGTTATCTAACACTATGCTCGATTACTTAATTGATAAAGGACTGTTGGAGCAAATCAACCTGAGTGACAATAATCAAGATCCTAGCTATCAACTAACATTTGCAGGTCGTGGTTGTTTTTTACATTTATCGCCGAGTGCTGAGTTATACCAAGTGAAGTAATTAATCGACCACTTAACTAGAATTAAAAGACTTATAAGCAAGGCTTTGCTTGAAGGTAATGGTTATTCCCTTATCGAAATCAATAACGATGGGTATATGCCTTTTAAAATCGTCCTCTGGGAACAAATTTTATATTCAAGAAACATGCACAACCCCGCCTCATTTTTTAAGGGATAGATATGTGCCGACAAACCACGTACCTGTTATACCTATCCCTCAAGGTATCGTGACCGCATGTGAGCATTAAAACCCTTTTAGCGACTTCACGTTACCAGATTAAAATACGTGCCTATGCATCTGACTCTTAGGTGTCATCCCCCTGGTGTTTTAATCGGGATCCAGTTGCTAAAAAGTGATCAGTCTTCGTTCAGATAATACCTGGGCTATATACATGTAGTTGAAAACAAAAAAGCCTGTAGCAGAGCTACAGGCTTTATTACATTAAGACTTATTATCAGGTATTCAAAACGAATGATTGATAATTAGTGTGTCCATACCCAGTTATCTAGCTCTTGAGGATCAACACCGTTATCTTTAATGTACTGACGATGCTCAACCAAGCGTTGTAACATATCAGTTGTAATTTTCGAATGTACATTCTCGTTAATTACACCTTGTTGGAACAGCTTGTAAGCCATATCGATCACTAGGTGATAACGCGAAGTTCCGTTTCTTACACCCATATCAAATGGCGTTGTAGTTGAACCTTCTTCTTCGTAGCCTTTGATTTTGAAGCGCTTACTACCTTCATAATCAAATACTAGTTTTTTGATAGTATTTGGGTAGCCATGATAGTTAAATACTACACCTTTATCTTCAGTAAAGATTTCATCCATTAACCAAGGTTGGCTTTGGAATTCTAAACTACCTAAACCGCTACTTGTTAATTCACTCACATTTACAAAACGCACTTTAGCTTTTGGTAATAGTTCGCGTAGTAAAACGATTGAAGCCATTGATTCTTGTGTTACATAATCACCACAGGCAGCCATTACAACATCAGGGTTTTCATCTGAAGCAAAGTCCCATTTCATTACGCCCACTTTACACTGTTCACGTGCTTGCTCTAACGTTAACCATTGTGGTAAATCTTTTTTACCGGCAACGATAACATTCATTTTATCAAGGTCTGCAAAAGCACGTTCTGTGTATGCTAAAGTACTGTTAGCATCAGCAGGTAAGTATGCTGAGATAATATGCGGATGTTTTTCAAGCACTGAGCCTAAGAATGAAGGGTTCTGATGAGAGTAACCATTATGATCTTGACGCTCTAATAATGACGAAAGTACAACGTTACATGCTGGTACAGGCTTACGGAAATGTACGCCTTGACTCGCATAAATAAACTTACAATACTGATCAGCCTGTGAAGCGATAACTTGTGAGAAAGACTCATAAGTTGGGAACATACCATGGCGACCTGTTACGGTATAACCGTGCATCATACCAAACAATAAGTTTTCAGAAAGTAGCTCTAATACACGGCCATCACGGGCCATATCATCATCCCAACTTTCAATTGGCCACTGCCACGCTCTATCTGTTACTTCAAATACAGCTTGTAATTGGTTTGAATAAGTTTCATCTGGGCTAAAGATACGTAAATTACGTTGCTCTTTATTAAGTATAAATGCTTCACGCATCCACTCACCCATTTTGTTCATTGAGAAACCACGTGTACCGCGCGGAGTTTCAGCGCCATAGGCTAATTGTGATAAATCAGGTTGAGCTAAAGGACGAGTTACTTCAGCGCCATAAGCCAATTGTTGACTACCACATGATAGCTCTCTTGGTGGAAGTAAAGTTTGTATTTCAGCATCAAAAATTAATTCACCTTGCTCGGTTTGTGTATATAGCTCGTCAAATTTGTAACTTGCTAACCAGCCATCAAGTGCTGTTAAATGGTCTTTGTTAGTAGCACATTTATTAACGATAACTTGATGCGACTCACAGTTACCTTCAAGTTTACGGCCACCAAAGTCAGAAACACCAGTCCAACCTTTTGCAGTTCTCATTAAAATAACTGGCCATTGTGGTTTAACCACATCTTCGCCTGCACGTGCTCTTTTTTGAATGTCTGTGATCATGGCATATGATTTATCCATCGCGTTAGCCATTTGCACGTAAACATCTTCTTCGTCTTGATCATCAACGATGATCGGGTAGTAACCTAATCCAGTGAATTCTGAGTTTAATTCATCATGACTCATTCTGCCCATACGGGTAGGGCCTGAAATTTTATAACCGTTAATATGTACGATAGGTAAAATTGCACCGTTTTCAGCAGGAGACACTAAACGGTTAGCATACCAAGATGAAGCCAATGGACCCGTTTCTGATTCACCGTCGCCGACTAATACCGCAGCGATAAGGTCTGGATTATCTAAAACCGCACCCCAACCAACTGATAACGAATAACCTAACTCACCACCTTCTAATATTTGACCCGGCGCTTCAGGGTTGGCATGTGAAGGGTAACCATAAGCAGCTGAGAACTTGCGACATATGTCTTCAATACCTGTTTCGTTATAAGGGATAACTTCAGGGTAATAATGGCTTAAAGAGCCTTCCATAAATAAGTTAGCTTGTACCGCTGGAAAACCGTGACCAGGACCAACTAAATAGACAAATTTTTGATTGTTTTTACAGATAAGGCGGTTTATGTTTGCATAAACAAAGTTAATGCCTGGACATGTGCCCCAATGACCCAATAAACGTGGTTTAATATCTTCATGCTCAAGTGGGCGTTTGAATAATACATTATCTTTAAGATAGATTTGCGATGTGGCTAAAAAGTTAGTAGCTCTGACAAATTTTTTCAGTGCACTGATTTCTGTTGATTGTGACATAAAAACCTCATGTAAAAAGTGTAAATAACTAAACATCAAATCAGGTATAAAAACCTAATGTAATATTCGTTAAGTAAGTTAACAATATGAACTTATTGTATTCGGCTTTTGGCTACTGTTACTTGATCTAAAATAAGCCTTACCAATTAAAATTAGCACCAACACAAAATAGATATAGCCAACATAACTAACCTTTGCTGAGACTTATTAATTACTAATAACTTTTCAATAAGTTAGAGGGTTAACCTGGAATTTATAACGGATTTAGACAATGTTTTTATGCAAAAAAAAGCCTGTAGCAGAGCTACAGGCTTTATTACATTAAGACTTATTATCAGGTATTCAAAACGAATGATTGATAATTAGTGTGTCCATACCCAGTTATCTAGCTCTTGAGGATCAACACCGTTATCTTTAATGTACTGACGATGCTCAACCAAGCGTTGTAACATATCAGTTGTAATTTTCGAATGTACATTCTCGTTAATTACACCTTGTTGGAACAGCTTGTAAGCCATATCGATCACTAGGTGATAACGCGAAGTTCCGTTTCTTACACCCATATCAAATGGCGTTGTAGTTGAACCTTCTTCTTCGTAGCCTTTGATTTTGAAGCGCTTACTACCTTCATAATCAAATACTAGTTTTTTGATAGTATTTGGGTAGCCATGATAGTTAAATACTACACCTTTATCTTCAGTAAAGATTTCATCCATTAACCAAGGTTGGCTTTGGAATTCTAAACTACCTAAACCGCTACTTGTTAATTCACTCACATTTACAAAACGCACTTTAGCTTTTGGTAATAGTTCGCGTAGTAAAACGATTGAAGCCATTGATTCTTGTGTTACATAATCACCACAGGCAGCCATTACAACATCAGGGTTTTCATCTGAAGCAAAGTCCCATTTCATTACGCCCACTTTACACTGTTCACGTGCTTGCTCTAACGTTAACCATTGTGGTAAATCTTTTTTACCGGCAACGATAACATTCATTTTATCAAGGTCTGCAAAAGCACGTTCTGTGTATGCTAAAGTACTGTTAGCATCAGCAGGTAAGTATGCTGAGATAATATGCGGATGTTTTTCAAGCACTGAGCCTAAGAATGAAGGGTTCTGATGAGAGTAACCATTATGATCTTGACGCTCTAATAATGACGAAAGTACAACGTTACATGCTGGTACAGGCTTACGGAAATGTACGCCTTGACTCGCATAAATAAACTTACAATACTGATCAGCCTGTGAAGCGATAACTTGTGAGAAAGACTCATAAGTTGGGAACATACCATGGCGACCTGTTACGGTATAACCGTGCATCATACCAAACAATAAGTTTTCAGAAAGTAGCTCTAATACACGGCCATCACGGGCCATATCATCATCCCAACTTTCAATTGGCCACTGCCACGCTCTATCTGTTACTTCAAATACAGCTTGTAATTGGTTTGAATAAGTTTCATCTGGGCTAAAGATACGTAAATTACGTTGCTCTTTATTAAGTATAAATGCTTCACGCATCCACTCACCCATTTTGTTCATTGAGAAACCACGTGTACCGCGCGGAGTTTCAGCGCCATAGGCTAATTGTGATAAATCAGGTTGAGCTAAAGGACGAGTTACTTCAGCGCCATAAGCCAATTGTTGACTACCACATGATAGCTCTCTTGGTGGAAGTAAAGTTTGTATTTCAGCATCAAAAATTAATTCACCTTGCTCGGTTTGTGTATATAGCTCGTCAAATTTGTAACTTGCTAACCAGCCATCAAGTGCTGTTAAATGGTCTTTGTTAGTAGCACATTTATTAACGATAACTTGATGCGACTCACAGTTACCTTCAAGTTTACGGCCACCAAAGTCAGAAACACCAGTCCAACCTTTTGCAGTTCTCATTAAAATAACTGGCCATTGTGGTTTAACCACATCTTCGCCTGCACGTGCTCTTTTTTGAATGTCTGTGATCATGGCATATGATTTATCCATCGCGTTAGCCATTTGCACGTAAACATCTTCTTCGTCTTGATCATCAACGATGATCGGGTAGTAACCTAATCCAGTGAATTCTGAGTTTAATTCATCATGACTCATTCTGCCCATACGGGTAGGGCCTGAAATTTTATAACCGTTAATATGTACGATAGGTAAAATTGCACCGTTTTCAGCAGGAGACACTAAACGGTTAGCATACCAAGATGAAGCCAATGGACCCGTTTCTGATTCACCGTCGCCGACTAATACCGCAGCGATAAGGTCTGGATTATCTAAAACCGCACCCCAACCAACTGATAACGAATAACCTAACTCACCACCTTCTAATATTTGACCCGGCGCTTCAGGGTTGGCATGTGAAGGGTAACCATAAGCAGCTGAGAACTTGCGACATATGTCTTCAATACCTGTTTCGTTATAAGGGATAACTTCAGGGTAATAATGGCTTAAAGAGCCTTCCATAAATAAGTTAGCTTGTACCGCTGGAAAACCGTGACCAGGACCAACTAAATAGACAAATTTTTGATTGTTTTTACAGATAAGGCGGTTTATGTTTGCATAAACAAAGTTAATGCCTGGACATGTGCCCCAATGACCCAATAAACGTGGTTTAATATCTTCATGCTCAAGTGGGCGTTTGAATAATACATTATCTTTAAGATAGATTTGCGATGTGGCTAAAAAGTTAGTAGCTCTGACAAATTTTTTCAGTGCACTGATTTCTGTTGATTGTGACATAAAAACCTCATGTAAAAAGTGTAAATAAGTGTAATATAACTAAACATCAAATCAGGTATAAAAACCTAACGTAATATTCATTAAGTAAGTTAACAATATGGACTTATTATATACGGCTTTTGGCTACTGTTATTTGATCTAAAACAAGCCTTGTTGATTAATGTTAGCGCTAACATAGTTGGAGATTACAGGAACAGATATAAAGCTATCTATCTAACAAACACAACACTTGATAAAGATGGAATGGTAAAGCCTGCTTTCGTTACCTTACTTTGTTTAACAACGTCATCAGAGCCATTTTTATGAATTGGATGTAATTGATAATATTGAGATTTTTTATAGTTAAATACTTGTTCTGTAGGGCCTGTATTAAAAATAACTATTAAGCTTTCAATGTTAGGATCAATTGCTTCACCTTGAGTATCATCAATTTTCATAACTAATAACCCTGGTTGCTTAGCCGCTGTTTTTTCAGAATTAAGGAAACTGACTTTATTGATAATCGCTTCGCTGCTCGTTAATCTAAACAATGGTGTACTCATGCGAAGCGCTATCATTTCTTCAAAAACGTTACTGCTAAATTGAATATGCTTAGCGGTAACATGATCGCGACCTTCATGGCCTTTTAATACTTCTTGGATTAAAGGCCAATTAGCTTGATCTTTTTCTGCTGGAGGTAATCCAACATTATAAAAGTTATCTTGCTTGGAAAAATCAACACGATTAAACCAATCACCGTAATCATAGCTATCGCGAAGAAATGATTTAGAACGCATGAACTCTGACCCCATATGAATAAACGGGATACCTTGAGCGAATAAAGCGAAAGACAAACTTTGTAAGTGCATTCTTACTCGGTCGTCGGTAGAAGTATCAAAAGCTAAGCGATACTGGCTATTATCCCAAAGTGTTTGATTATCATGCTTAGAAACATAGTTGATTGTATCGGCAGGGTCTAACGCATACCCTGTAGGTTGATCGCCATAAGAAATATCTTTCCCTAAGACTTGCTTGCCATTCTCCTCCCTTAACGGAAAGTTAACTAAATTACCTGCTAAGCCAATTCTTAATTGATCCATACGTAACGAATAATCGACATGGATCTCTGCTTGGTTTTGTTTTTCATTCGCCTGTTTTTCATTGGGAAAGGTCAATAGACCATTACCGACACCTTGAGAATCTCGAGTATTATTCCCTCCGCCACGAACAGCATCACGTAATCGGTCTGAAAATGTTCCTATTTCACTACCGCCTAGCTCTAATTGACTGGCTTGAATAAATTGACTATTACTCGCCACTTCACCAAAGTTCCAACCTTCACCATAAAAGTAGGTATCGCTGTCTACTTTGCGTACCGCTTCTCTTGCCGCCAACATCACACCTTTTGGTTGATGTCCCATTAAGTCAAAACGAAAACCATCAATTTTATAATCACGTGCCCAAACCACTAAAGAGTCTGTCATTAGTTTTGCCATCATCACTCGTTCAGTGGCGGTATTATCACAACACGTTGATTGCTCTATAGCACCTGTAATGGGATCTAATCGATGATAATAAGTAGGTACTATTTTATCTAAAACTGAATTAGGCTCCAATCCCGCTTGGTGAGTATGATTATAAACCACATCCATAATCACGCGAAAACCTAAACCATGTAAACTTTGAATCATCTCTCTAAATTCGACTAAACGAGAAACCCCCTTGGCATCTAGGGCATAACTGCCTTCTGGTACGGTGTAATGAAAAGGATCATAACCCCAATTGTAATTATCAACTTCACGTAACTCGCTAACCAGTTGCTGTGCTTTTTCTCCTTCAACCGCATAACTCATTAATAATGATTTTATCGATTGCTTAGCATCATACGGTTGCTGACAGATGCTTGTTTTTGGTGAGATGCTGCAAACTTTAGCTAAGTTATCATCACTATCTAGGTGTTTACTGCCATCTTCATTAACGGTAGCTATATCAAAGGTAGGTAATAAATGAATATTATTTAATCCCGCAATTTGCAGCGCTTTTAAATGTTGCATGCCATCCGAATTTTTCTCGCTAAACGCTTTATACTTCCCTTTAAACTTAGGGTTACTTAATCGTTTTTCATTAGCACTAAAGTCACGAATGTGAGTTTCATAAAAAATATTATCTTCGGCATTTTCTACGGTTGGAATTTGTTGAGTAAGCCAGTTTTTTGGTTGAGTAATCGCATCATTTAAATCAACTACCTGTGAGTACTCACTATTAACAGATAAGCTTAAAGAGTAAGGGTCGGTAACTGATAACGATTCGATTTTTTTTGAAACAGGATGATAGACATTAAGCAGATATTTATAATAAGCGTAACTCGCTTGGCTGTCTGATAACATTTGCCAAACCCCTGTGCTTGTATCTTCTACCATTGTTAGGTTGCCATTTTCAATAGCCTTTAAATTATCATCAAATAACTGAACCGACACAGTTTGCGCGGTTGGAGCCCATAATTTAAAACTAACAGCGGTACTAGCCCCCTCTCCTGCTTTATTATTTATAATAGTTGCGCCTAAATCAGTCACTTCATCGGCATCATTATCGCCTTGAGTATAAAGCGCATCAATAATGGCTCCTGTTTGCACGTAGGCAATTTTTTGGACTTGTTTACTTTCATTAAGCGTGGGATCAATTGCAACAACCATCATTTGTCTTTTTAACCAACTTTTACTTTGTTCAGACGTTAAAGGCACTTGAAACGCTTGAAAATTAACTAAGTGTGGAAATTTTGTTACGGATTCTTCAGGAAAATTAACCGGCACTAATTTAACCGCATTAAACCCTTCTGACTTTTTACTCAGTAGTTGGTAGTTATATTTACTTTCTGATTTAGCTAGTACCATTAACTCGCTAGTTAACCAATGTGCGGAAGTATCACTAGGTAAGTTCACTAATTGGCTTGCTTTAAATGTACTCTTTTTAAATGTACTATTTTTAATTTCATTATCGTTAATTTTGCCGCATGCATTAAGAAGTAAAGCCGTAAAAATAGTAATGAAAATGACGCATTTATTACTTAAGATAGAAAAGAGGAAAGAAGAATTTTTCATATTTATTGATCCGTAAAAGGGTTATAGATCTTAACTTAACTGTTCACGCATTATATACATACTGATTTTGAATAATTACATACGTATTCAGTTCCTTCAAAGAATTTTGTTATCTATTTTGATCAATAAAAAGGCTTGCCGATTAACGCTGCAAGCCTTTAATTTTCTGTTTTAAGCAACTAAGTTAGCTTAATTAGATGTAACTACTCAGCCTATATAAATGGGCTGAGTTAATTCATGGAGGGGATGAATGGATTTCCGTTAAACAGGTTAATCAACGCATCAAGCCTATTAATACCTTGTTTTTTCACCGTTGATAAATAACTTCTTATTGAACAGAATATATCACCGCCTTCTTCTGAGCGGAAACATCCTGATATTTTCTGTTTCAATTTCGTCATTCTAATATCTCTTTCAGCCAAGTTATTATCAAACGGCAACGCGAAATTATACATAAAGGCAAGTACTTCGCTTTTATGCTCAATGAGACGGTTCAACAAGTTATGACTCTTGTGCCTCTTTACTCTACCGCGTTTTTTTAACTTAGGCGCTTCAATAAGGGGGATTTGTTGTTTCGCTTCTAACGCTATCCCGTCGTAGTAATGTTCAAACCCTACTATCTGCGCTTGGCTCAATGCTGAATTCCCTAGGTAGATGGCATCTTCTACCGCAGATTTAATACCGAGTAAGCATTCCTTCATTTTCAAAGCCCAAGGTTGTTCGTATTGCTCTTCAACAAAGGTTAATTCACGTAAGTGATGAGCATTACATAAGACATGTTGGCAGTGATACCTATAATAACTCATCCAATGGTCGTGTACTGCATAGCCTTGATAATGAGGAAGAATACCCATTTCATCCATCGCTTCTTTACCCCGGTTTTTGTGGATAAAGTAATATGTTAGTTTTTCATTTGAGGCAACATGGAGCCAGTTAAGTTTAGCTTCAACACAGAGCCCTGTTTCATCAAAGTAATTAACGGGGCTCTGTAATAAGCTAGTTTTAAGGTGCTCAGTGAAATCTGTTAACGCATTTGCACCTCGCGATAACACATTTTTAATCGTGCCTTGGCTTAAGTGAATATTGAATAAATCTTGAAACATTTCTTGAGTACGTTGATAAGGTAAGAGCTGGTATTGATTAAAGTAAGTGAGGATAGCTTGAATATTGGTACCATATTGCGCCCCTTTACCAATAGTATCGGGGTACATTGCCTTGCTGCTTTTACCACAGCTTGTGCATTGTTTTATGTGGGCTTGATGCTCCGTGACTTCGAGTTCAATAGGGGGTAAATCAAATATTTGTCGGCGCTCTACATCAACAACTGGCGCATGGGACAAATCAGCAAGGCAGTGCGAACACGATGTGATTTCATATGTTTCGACAATATCAGGCGTATCGACCATTCTCAATGTTTGACCTTTGTGCCCACGCTGACCACCAGAAGGTTTTCCTGTTTTTTTACGTAAACTTTTTGGGGCTGGTTTTGAATAGCCATCGCTTGAAGGTGGCTTACTACTATTTTTACTGTTTTTTGATAATTTCTCTTTAAGGGTTTTAACCTCTGCTGTCAGGTTGTTGACTTGTTGCGTAAGAGAATCAATGGTTTTAGATTGCACACGAACAACTTCCCAAAGTTGATCTATCAACGTTTGAGCTTCTTTAAGGTTTGTGATTTGAGGTGCTTTATCCTTCATAACGGGTATGATAAAGCACTAAAAGGATCAAGCAACTCGATCATTGAATCTATTGAAAATAGTTTTATTTAGGCTGAGTAGTTACAATTTAATAAAGACAACTAGGTGCGCATTCCTGACGGTATAGTTTGCTTTGCTAACGGTAGCTCCAAGACTTAAAGCAGTCGTTAGCATCAATGATTCCCTTATGACTAAAGCGACCATTCAAGGCTGCCCCCTCATATTATTTTTTACTTATTAGTGGGCAGAACTGAGTTATCGACTTTGCCAACTTAGTAATCATTAATTAGCTTAGGTATAAGAGCCCTGTAAGGAAAAAAATTTAAATTGACCCATGACAACTATTCTTCAAGTTTTTTGTATGTAAGATTACCATAGTGATTTAATAGCATCATAGGGAAGCCACTAATCACAGCAACTTCTTCTTTAGGTATGTGGTTATCGATCTGATAAGAGAACAACTTATCAACTTCTAATGGTTGAGTAGGCAGATCCATAGACCCGTTCATGAGGAAATTTGCTCTAGTCAGGTGCTGTTTAGTTATACTTCTCCATGTATCAAGTGTATAGGAACCCCAGTTAACAAATTGTTTATCCATATCTGGTGCTGCATTGACCCACCTTTTGTACCCTGCGAGATCATTTATACTATGTGTCAAGTATTCAGGTTCATCACATCTTTGATGTCGAATCGCTTCAACCATTGGGTAACTAACGCAAAGTAATCCTTTATCCTGTGCGTCATTGAAAAGCCCCAGCATCTGCTTTAACTTATGGTCGTCAGCATTGGAACAATGACAGTCATAGTCAAAAAACAAATAGATTTGCTCAAACTTTCGAGCGTCATCAAACTCTAAAATCTGAGATTCCTCATCGGTTAATTTTTCCTTCTTTTGAAGTTGTTTCACGACATACTCGTAAGTATCATAAAATTTATCCTTAGAAAGATCAGCATACAGTTTATAGATATTGAAACCAAAAGAGGCTTGAACTATGAGAACTGAATCTCTGTTCAATACATTCTCTCGTAAACTTCTTGCAATATTTGGTTCAGACTTTTGCCCTTCAAATAAAAATAGAGCGCAATTACTCATCAAACGCCCCAGATCTGAACATCTTCTCTAGGTTATGCGCTTTCCTTAATTCTCTATCTGTGAGTTCACACAAAGGCTTTATCGAATTCTTTTTCAGTATGAAATAGCAGTCGGGACGAAGGATGTAATTAGACAGAAGTGAACTATTATGAGAGGTGATGACAGACTGACAGTTTGTTTTTGCTACTAGTTTTACAATGCTTTCAGCTAAAGCATAGTGATAATAGGCATCAAACTCATCTATGTAGGCAAAAGTAATGTCCCCTTTGAGCAGCTTCAGGTACCAGTAATAAAAATTACCTAGAGAAATTGTACCCGTAGAAGCAACCGAAGCAAACTCGAGGCTCTTTTTGCCAAACTTGAAATTAATTCGCTCGTCACCAGGGGTTCCAGCTTGAACCAGTTCACACTCAACACCAGATTCATTCAGAAATTTTTCAAAATCCTTTAGCTTACCTTGCTCAATAATACTTTGAGATACGCGTTTAGGTTCTAGTGGTTGTCCATGCGACTCGGTGCCTTTTGTAAGAGTTCTAAAGAACACCATACCATCAACGAACTTGATAAAATTTGTAAAAGTATCATTGATTGGATCCGAATCAAGGAGAGCATTGGAGGCGATAAACTTCACAGGTGAAATTGCTTTATCAGTGAAGTCGTTTTTTAATCCACTAGCTCCAGCTAGATTGTAAGTGGCTAGCTCAGAAACTCTACGGTCAATCGCCACAACAAGTACATCATTAATTTCGAGGCTTTCGTAAACCGTTTCATTACACTTCTTTTTACCATATTTGTACCGAACAACACTATTACCAAATTCAAACTCGTACTCGAACTCAGCAATAGCAGACTCATTATTCAGGGGCGTGTTGAGATAGTTGATATGTAATAGGGGAGTGATCGAGTGGTCTGTTAGGTGACACTTTAAATCTAGAATTGCCAAACCTAAGTTAGACTTACCAAAGCCGTTAAGGCCATACACTAGAGAATGACGGGCTTTTCCATCTTTCACTACATTCGTATTGAACTCGTAAGACTTTTCAGTGCGGAAGTTAAACACAATCTCTTCTTGGAAGTTTCTGAAACCTTGTACCTTTAGAGAAGCTAGCATAATAGTTTTGCTCTAGTTTATTTCTTTGAAGCAGACTATAACACAAACAACCTCAGCTGCCGTAAAAAAATTACGGCATAAAGGGTATGGTAAACCCCACATTACTGAAAACATAGTTTGTATTTATTTCCTATCAATTTTATCTATAGGTACAATTTTCATTACTTGTTATTTAAAGAGAAGAGTCAGTGGAAATTTATATATATCCACGTATCTCTAAACTTTCCAGAAGCTAATTATACACTCCGTTTTAGGACGTTGTCATATTCCGAAAGTTCAATGTGTGACCGTTAGAGATATTGATTCGGTTCTTAATTTATGACCGCTTACAGTGCCAAAGCTGTCGGTATGGTACTAAAACCTTAGGTATTCAAAGTGGTATCAGGAGACATTTTGGTGTTATTTTTTAAACAATAAACTTATTTTAAATAACCTTGTAAGTATTTGTTTTTTAATTTTTAATTGTCTTTCGATAAAACCATTAACAGGGCGTTATATTTTTCTAATGATCGGCGTAATGCCCACCAATAGCGAAAATATAAACATATTCGTCGTCGAACTTATAAATAAGTCTGTCTTTTTGAGAAATTCTCTTTGACCATAAACCAGACAAGTTATGCTTCAGTGGCTCTGGTTTTCCTAATCCATTGCTAGGGTCTGCGCGAAGTATTTCTTTTAATGTTTTGCATAGTGCTTTGTGTAGCTTCTTATCTTTTTCTCTTAATTGCTCATAAGTGAGCCACGTTTTACCTTCAAAGATTAATGATCTCATCTAACTGCTCTTGTGTTGGTTTGTAGCCTTTATTATTTGTGTGCGTTTTCATTGACTCTGAAATTTGTTGCATCAAACTATTACTTTGTAATACGTGTAATGTTTCTTGCTCTCTTTCCCAGTCGTCTGCGCTCATTACAATAAAAGCATCACCAGCACGTCTAGTTACTTTAATAGGCTCATGTTGACTAACTGTTTGTTCAACGTATCTTTTCAAGTTGTCTCTAAACTGATTTACACTTATGCTGTCCATAGTAAACTCCAATTTGATGTACGGTAATGTCGTACATTGTAGTTAAAAAAATATAACAAGTCACTCAAAAGGACAAATAACAGTTGGTTTTTGTCCTTAACAGGGCGCTGAGGCTGTAGAATAACTATTCTAGCCAAAGCAGCTGTTTTTTGTGCTCCTGTATCGCACTGTAGACGATTAACTCGATATAGGTAATGCATTTGTCCCCCAATTTTATGGGGTAATTATTAATAAACGGGTAATTCTACAAGCTCGTTAGTTGCTAAATTGCACATCAGAGGTAAGCATGCATATTAAATTTAGCGATGTTTTAGAGCTATTTGAACTCGTCAATTTTGGTTCACCATTTGATAATGAGGGCTACATTTGTAAAGAATCAGGTAATACATATTTTTATTCTGAGTTTGG
>Ga0308012_10000849_pt1 | contig 17267 bp, 2 predicted proteins | sample Neamet179_FD_203133 | JGI IMG/M metagenome (GOLD analysis project Ga0308012, IMG submission 203133) | Marine microbial communities from water near the shore, Antarctic Ocean - #179 | ecosystem: Environmental > Aquatic > Marine > Unclassified | place: Southern Ocean | collected 2014-07-25 | reverse complement strand
GACCTAGGTATTGAAGAAGCTCTTGAGCTGACGATTACACCGTTAACAGATATCTTAACGGGTACAGAATTACACGTAGAAAGTGTAATTCCTGAGAACATGGTCGATTTTGATGAGTCTTCATTTATCGAAGTCACAGACCCTGTTTCAACAACAAACAAAAAATCAGTGTTAGTGGGTCAGCGCTTAACGACTCAAATTAATACGTTAGGTCAAGAAGTGCTTGTTTCAGCAACGTTGCGTGATAAGTCAGGCAATGAGAATGCAACGAATACCACTATTATTAAGCATAGCTATTTTGCCAATGCTGATAATACCGAGTACTTCCAAGCAGAAAACAATGAACGGATTGACTTTGCTGCATCAATACCAGGTTTTTCAATTGAAAATCAATTAATTATGGGTATTAATAAACTTGATGGTGGTTACCGAATTGCGACTTCATCGGGTACTCTTTTTGATGAGACTTCAGGCCAGTTAGTTCATTTAAGTTACACGGGAACGGGTATTGTTGCTCAGGTTAAATTATCAGGAGAGCATCGTTTAGATTTCTACGCGTTAGATAACAACCAATTCATAGCACCTAAATCTCAAGTGTTGTTTGGTGATGTCCTAGCTGCCAATGGCAATACTGTTTGGGTCACTTACGGTAAATTAATCACTGCCTTTATAGTAACGGATAACGGCTTTGTGGCTGTTGCAGGTTTAACACCGAGCGAAAATGTTTTAGCTTCACAAAGTGTAGGTGACTACCTGTTTGTGCTGACTGATTCAGGTCTTTATCAATACAACATAAGTGTCGATAACATACCAAAAATTTCGCAAAAATATTATATCTACCTACCAGATAAGCAAGGCTTCAGTTTAGCGGACAATGAGTTATTATTTTGGAGTCAAAATGAGATCTCTCGTTATGTATTACTAACTGATGGAAGTCTGTTAACCCCTGAAAATAACCTATCATCATTGAATGGTAAAGTTATTACGTCTAGGTTAGACGGCAATTTAACTTGGTTAAAAGTTAATACCGAAGCTGGATTACAATGGCAAGCCTATCAAGGTAATAACCTTGTCGGCTTATTGCCAGAAGATAACGCTAGAGGTGATAAGTATTTTGTTGCACAACGCGGCTATCAACTTATCACCAGTGAAAGTTCAATTCAAAGTACTGATAGAATCGAATATCGTGATATTGCCGTAACACCAGCTTTAGATAATATACCATCTGTTACTTTGTCAGCAATATCGTCTATCTTTGGTGTAGAACTTTCTATTGATGTGATTAATGCGCCATTAGGGGCTAGCAATATTCATTTTGAAAATGAATCAGGTCAGCAGTTAGCCGCACAGCAGTATTGGTCAGCAGGTAAGTTGAACTGGTTTATCGACTATTCCGACTTATCATCAAGTTCATCTATTAAAGTTAACGTGCTAACTCATGCGGGCCTATTGAATGACGCTGTCGATATTGATGCAAGTAACAACAGTGTTATACCAAGTGTAATACCAGTTACAGCTTCAATAATCACTGAAGGCGCATTAATACCTGTAATAACCAACTTTACTGGATTAGCCCAGATAAGCGATCAACAACTAATTAATAGTACTGAATCTCTTGCGTTAGCATCGAACCCTGCATACGCATATCAGTGGTTGTCGTTAGAAGAGAGTGATAATAAGTCCTTCGATCTTATTATTAATAAAGAGCTACAAACAGATATTGAACTGAGCTTAATTCCAAATGAAGCTGAGTTAGCTGATGTTATTATCTTTAACCCTGAGAATAACCAACGATTTAATGAAGGATCGTTAGCGAACATTGAATATTCTTCGAAGAGTCTTGATACCGATACTTATCGCTTCACTCAAATTCAATTATTTGACTTCAACCGCAACCTCATTACTACCCTTTTAAGTAGCCAAGAGCGTGGTAACCTGGATTTACGTTTACCAAGTGTTGAGCAGTTAGATACCTTCTATATTAATATAAGAAGTTATTATGGTGAACAATTCCGCTTTAGTGAAAGAGAAGTCGCTATACGTGTGACACCTAAACTACAAGTACCATTACCTCAAATATCGGGTGTAACCAGTCAAGTATTTGCAGGTAGTCATGCTAATTATGTATTGATAAACGATGCAAATGACCAATACGAGACACGCATTGAAGTGTTTGATGATACTCAATCACTACTAATGTCTGACACGCGTGAAATAAGCTTAATCGTTCCTGACACAACTGAAAACCTTTATATTGTTGCAACAATAAAAGATAGTTTTGGTAACGAAAGAAAATCGTCATATGATGTCGCGGTTATTTCTGCATTAGAGCCAGTAATAACCGTTAATGCAGAACCGTTTGATCATATGTTACCTGATACAGGTAACGCCTGGATTATTCGTGGCAGAGACATTCATAATGAAGCGGGTGAGTTACTTAAAACGTTAGATCATAATGTGACAGCAATCAGTCGTTTAACTGACCGATTATTATTAGCGTTAGACAATAGTAGCTTAGTCATTGTTGACCCACTTGAGAACTTCCAAGTGGTTGGTTCATACGAAACCGAAAGCACAATGACCGATTTAGCCGTAGTGAATACGCAGATAATGGCTATCGGTGATGATAAACTTTATGCTTTCAATGCAACAGGAAACGCACTTGCTGCAGTGACACTTCAAACAGAAGTAATAAGTAGTAAAACAACAGTTTATACAACGTTTGACCAGAGTGAATTAGCGCTTGATGTAGCCGCAACCAACCAAGGCTTTAAAGTATTACGCAGTGATTCTTTATTAACCCTATCGACTGAATTTAAAAATATATTCAGTAAAGAAGTTAGTGTACCAAATGCAATCGCTATGGTTTCGCATTTAAATACTGTATTTGTTTCAACTGAAAATGGAACGCTTTACAGCATAAATACTCAGGGTCAGTTAACTGTTTTACCACTTGATATCACTATTAACAAGTTGATTCGATACGGTGATTACCTTATCGCGTTATCTAACAATGGTAGTGCACTATCAAACGTACACTTTATCAAGGTAACTAACCCTGATCAGCCTGAAATCCTCGCAAGTTATCAACTTGATTTATCACATCCTGTAGAGAGTGCGAAGTTATTTGCAGGTAAAGTTTATTTTGGCGGTAACAGTGCCGATATTATCGAGTTTGAAACGTCTAATTATCAACCTAAGGCAATATATACAACGGATGATGCAAGAGGTTTTTCTCGTGATATTGCTATCCATAATGGCGTAATTTCTGTTGCAAGTGAACAGTTTGGTGCTCAATTATTACAATATAATAATGGTCAGTGGCAAACAAGTAATTACCCAGAACAGGCCTATACAATCCTTTCTCATTTAACAGCAATAGATGAACAGTACATTTATCTAGCTCAAACTGGAAAAGTAGAAGCGTTAGAACGCTTTGATATTGCATCAGATCAGTTAGTAGGAAAACTTGTTTTTAATCAATTAACAGCAGAGCATCTTGCAACTACAGCTACTCAAATAGTAGCAACAGTAGCTAATCAAATTCATTTAGCTGCCAAAAGTGACTTTTCTCAGCAAGGCCAGGTGGATTTACCGCTAGGTGAAAACATTGTTAGCTTGTCAACGCACGGAGATACTATTTATGTTACAACCGATAATCGTCGATTGTACCGTGTAGTTACAGGAGGCTTACCCATTAATAACTTCAATTTAAGTATTGAAGCAATCATTGATGGCGGTGCCGATGTTATCGAAAACTTAACAACGTCAGGTGATTACCTATTCTTCCAAGTGGGTAATAATATCCATAAACTTGACTTGAATAGTTTTGCCGATACGGTAATCGAGCTTACCGACACTACAAGTATCTTTGCCTTAGCATATGGTAATGGTTACGTTTGGGTAGCGGATAAAAATAGTGCCGGTGTTCGAGTAAGACCTATCAACATTGAAACCTGGTCTATTGTTCCTGATTTTACTTATGAATTAACGACAGCTGTAACGGCAATGGCTATCAATAATGGCTTACTTGCTATTGCAAAAGGCAATTTTGGTATTGAAGTACTGGATCTAGGTCAATTTGACTCAGCCAATACAAGTTTGTTGTATCCTCGTGCAAATAAAACCTTTGTTCAAGGGCAAACAATGTCAATGTCGTTAACAGAAACGGCAAATATCAATACCGTTAATTACTTTGTCAACGGTACTCTAGTTTCAGGTACTGATTCTGCGCCATTCAATGTAGAGCTTTTAGTTCCACCTAATTTAAGAAACGGCCAACCATTTAATCTTTCAGCAAATATTGAAACGATTACTGGTGAAGTGATAACGCTTAATAACCGAGAAGTGCTTCTTCAAGGGGAAGATTTACCAGCAAATGGCTTTGAAGTTATTTTGGCTGCGCCAGTGAAAAATCAAGTGAGCTACGTACCTAGGCCATTAGAAATACGGGCAGAAGTGAAAAACAGCACACAACCAATCTATCAAGTTGAATATTACGAGTCTGAATCTATTGACGGGCCATTTAAAATCATTGGTAAACATTTTGGTCCTGAATATGTTATTTACCGTGAATACGATATAGATGATACAGGTACTTACATTAAGCTACGAGCGATTGATATTTTTGGTAACTTTACCGAATCTGAACCACTTGCGTTTACACGTATACAAGATAATAACTTACCGGTTTCAAGCAACTTTACAGTTGATGGACCGCAACTCTTTGTTAATAGCTTGCCAACAAACAATATTGTTGCCGAGCATGCGTTCTCTATAGGTATGTCGGTGAGTGATCCCGAGAGTGGTATTGAATCGGCAATCTTAAGACGTGATGGCATTATTGTCGCTGCGGTATTTGAGGATAGTCACTTAACATTTACTGAAACAACGGCACAAATGGACGATGTTTTAACGTATGAATTAAGTCTAAAAGATAACGCAGGCAATACTAATGTTATCAGTGAGACTTACACTATTGTTGAAGATACGGCACCAGAAGTGACTAAGTTTACGGTATCAAGTAGCCCTATTTATGAGCAAGGTACATTCAGTGTTGATTATGAAGTAACGGATCAAGTTGCTATTGAAAGTGTGGAGCTGATTTGGAACGGTTTTAGTACAGTCATTGATACCAATAAAAGTCAGAAATTTAGAAATAAATCAATACTTAAAGATAGTAGAGCTGAGCGAATTAACGCTCCTTTAGTTCAGTCTCTTACATTGAGAGTTAAAGATGATATTGGTCAAGTTACGGAACAATTTTTGGATGTCACCTTACAACCAAACTTACAACCTGACGCATCCAAGTTGGTGGTAAATCATCCTTCTAATGGTATTTATGACAACACAATAAGTATCGAGGTGGATAACCTTATACAGTCTAATGATGATACTGCAGATATGCGTATTGATATTGTAGAAATTTCTTCATCTTCAGAGCGCATCGTGAGTACTTTTGAAGTAATAAGTTCCGATACAGAAGAAACGCCAATTAAGTTGCCTAACACTGATGTAGAAAATGATGTGTACCAATTTAAAGTACGTATTACCGATCACCTAGGCCAAGTATCAGAAACGAGTGTGTTTAGTATTACGTTAACGAGCTTACCAAACGAATTACGCTTCTTTAAAGAAGCAGGTCAAAGTAGCTATAACCCGACAATTGTGGCCGTTGCTGATTCGCCAATTTATCAAGTGGAAGTGATTGACCATGCTAATCGACGTGTCGCTAATCAAGAAGTAATTTGGCGATTAGTAAGTGTTGCTACAGCAGGAGATCCCACTAATATAGTTTTATCTTCAACTACGTCAGATATTAACGGTTTAGTATCACTAGATTTCGACACCAATCAGATTTCTGGTATGTACAACTTAAGAGCTGAATTAGTGTCAAACGCACAGATAGTTGTTGATCAAAGAATTAGAATTGAAACAGGTATTACCAGTGAACTTCGTTTTGAATACATTAATGATATTCAAGCAGGAGATAACTTTGTTGTGAATGTGTCTGCACGTGACGAAGGTAATAACATTGTACAAAGTGACTCTAATACTCAATTTTCACTAACACTTCCTTATCAAGGCTTTAACTTTGGTTTTGCCAATAACGTGACAGTTGAACCACTAGATACTGGTGGCGAAAAAGCGACAATCACATTAGATAAAGGGCAAGCGAGTTTCCCTGTATCAGCCATTAATGTAGCAGGAAACTATTCAGCAACCATTGCGGATATTACTGATACGGCCGTTGTCGTCACTTACATCGTAAGTGGAAATGGCAATACTCAAATAACAAATAATTTGCCACTCAATGTCATCCCTGACTTACCTTACCAAGTACGACTAGAAGAAAAATCTAGAACTAATCATATTTTTGGTGAAGACTCTCGCCTAGAAGTTGGAGAGACGGTAACCTTATCTGCTACGTTATTAGATAAGTTCTATAACCGTATAGATAAGTTAGAACCATATGGTAGCAACAAAGATGCAGACTTCATTATCTCTATCGCTTCTACTGGTGATGCAACAGTCAGTGAAAATGAGGTAACTTTATTAAAAGGTTACACCGAGTTTACTGTAGCTAATGAAACGGTAGAAACCGTAACCGTTAGTATCACAGACATTCAAAACATTGACGGTATTGACCTCGGACTTTCTTTAGAAACAGTGCAAACATTTACTCCGGTAGATTTATCGTTTGAAAAACGTAAACCTGCCATTATTGCACAACAGTTTACGCCTGTTGTTAACAGTGTTATCACACCACTTGAACTTACGCTCAGTGAAGCCGTTACTGCATTAGACGATAATGTTGTTGATATCACACTAAATGACGTAGCTCTTCCGGGCACTTTAGAACTGTTTACAATAACAGATGCAATCTCAGGGGAAGAATCATCTCGAATTATTTTCACCCCACAGAGCATGCTTGAATTAGGACAGTGTTACAATATCAGTACGCTTACTTCGTCATTAATAGGTGCAGTTGAAAGTGATAATATTCTTGCTCAAAACTTATCTGTTTGTGCGCCAAGTTCATTAATTGAAATTCCGCAGAGCTTATATCTTTTAGAAGGAACGACAGCATCTCTTAATATCATCTTAGATACACAAATAGACACAACTGTAAGTACTCTTTCGGGTAGTGCAACGTTATCTCGTGTTCAAAATATAGAACCGCTTGAACTTGTTGAAACACAAACGTTTGCTATTAGTGACCAGAACTTTAACGTTACCTTACCGGTTCATACTGGTTTGGGGTTAATCGACGGACAACAAGTTGCTGTTACTATTGATGAATTAAAAGTAAATCAAGAACCTTCTTTAATTAATGGTAACAGTGTGTGGATTACTGTTTTACAAACGGATGGTGATTTTGATGGTGATGGGCTACTTAATAGTCTTGAATTAAACCTTGGTTATGATCCTAGTAATGTGGACAGTGACGGTAACGGTGTTGCCGACGGTTATGAAGACTTCGATGGTGACGGCTTAGATAACAGTTCAGAAATTCAAACTAATACTGCATTAGATAACAGTGACAGTGATAACGATGGTGTCAATGACTTTGACGAAGTTGTAATTCACTTATCTGATCCTAACTTGGTTGATACCGATGGTGATGGAGTTTCCGACTTTGTTGAAGTAAGTTCAGATTCTGACCCTACCGATACGTCAGATGTGTTTGTAGACCCGTTCTTCATCAAAGCTATGGAAGTAACTCCATTGTCTGTAGTACGAGATTTGGCAACCGATAGCGCACCGGTACAATTAATCGTTACAGTTACGTTTGAAAATGAAGGTCGTATTGAAACGGTAGATATAACAAATCAAACTTCATTGTTGTCATATGCTTCAACAGATGATTCGATTGCAACTGTTGATGTCAATGGTTTAATTTCGTTAATCACTGAAGGTGATACAGATATAACCGTAACCTTTATTGAGAACCCAGTATTAACAGCCACGGTGGTTCTACAGTTAACTGAACCAGTAAATCCGTTAATAACGCTAGAGCAAGAGCCAAATAACAGCTTGGTAGAAGCTCAAAATATCGACTCATATTTTAACCTTCTCTATTCAGAGGATATAGGGAATGAAACGGAAAATACGTCGACGACGATTCCACATGTCAGTATTGCGGGTTCAGGTGACGATACTTACGATTATTATCAATTTACGGTAACTACAGCCGGAACTATGGCTATTTTTGACATCGACCATACCGACGGCCGTGTTCATTTGACCGGAGGGTTAAGCTATATAGACTTTGATATTCACCTTACTTTATACAACGAAGATGGCGAAGAAATAGCTGAAGGTGATAATTCTACTATTACTATGGGGCAAGCCGGCAGTGATGATGTAAATGACCCATTCTTTACCTATACCTTCCAGACTCCGGGTGTTTACACTATAAAGGTATCTCAAGATACAGATTTCCCTTTGTTATATGATGGCGAACGATATGTTTTGAATGTATCACTTGCTGCACCTGCAGGAAAAGTACAAGAACAAGAACCCAATAATACCTTGTCTGAAGCTCAAAATGTCGATGTAAACTTTAACCTTGGATATTCAGACGATATAGGGAATGAAACGGAAAATACGTCGACGACGATCCCACATGTCAGTATTTCTGCTACCGGAAATGATACGGTTGATTATTATCAATTTACCGTGACTGAAGCTAATACTCGCGCTATTTTTGATATAGATTATGGTTATGGTTATGGTGACTGTGAAATTGACTGTGTAGCGGCTGGTATTAATAGCGATATACGTTTATATGACCAATTGGGTAATGAACTTGCTCGAAACGACGGATCTGACGCGAATTTTGGAGCGTCAGGTAGTAACCATGGCTATGATGCGTTTTTAAATTACTTTTTTACAACGCCCGGTGTGTATACACTTATGGTTGGTGAGTGGAATCCTAGTGATGATATTTACAGCGATCCTTTACGGATTAATAGCGGTGACAGCTATATTCTTCACATATCTGTTGAAAACGCAGGGGTAATTGATACTGATAAAGACGGTATGAGCGATGAGTGGGAAACTCAATACGGTCTAAATATTAATGATCCAGCAGACGCTTTATTGGATACAGATGGAGATGGCTTAACTAACCTAAGTGAATATAAATACCAAACCAATCCATTGATAACTGATACAGATAGTGACGGGTTAAGTGATTCAGAGGAAATCAATACAACCTACAGTAATCCAAATGTGATTGATACTGATGGTGATACTCTTACTGATTTTAATGAATATTATAATCTCAAAACAAGCCTTAATTCTGCTGATACAGATGGAGATGGTATTAATGATGCTCAAGATACTGTTAATGATTGGATATATTTATTTAATGCCAATATACACCTTGAAGCTGATCAGTATTATGAAGGATTATCTGTTAGTGATGCTGGCGATACTAACAACGATGGAGTAATTGATGTACTTGTTAGCGGTAAAATTATTACACAGCCTAATTGTGATTGTAATAATATTACATACGGTGTAGTAACTATTTTTTCAGGTTTAACTGGCGAAATGTTGCATCGTTTTGATGCCGAGGACCCCAATGATGGTTTTGGTTATTCAGTCAGTACTGCAGGTGATGTGGATGGCGATACATATGCTGATGTAATTGTCGGTGCGCCTTATAATGATAATAATGGTAGTGATTCGGGTCGTGCAATTATTTTCTCCGGTAATACGGGTGAAGTATTGCATAATTTTTATGGTGTGGCTGCGTGGGATAATTTTGGTAGTTCAGTAAGTTTTACTGGCGATGGAAATGTGATTGTCGGTGCACCTTCTGATGATACTAATGGTAGTAATTCCGGTCGTGCGATTATTTTCTCTGGTAATACAGGTGAAGTCTTACATGATTTTTATGGCGTGGCTGAAGGTGATGGTTTTGGTAGTTCGGTAAGTTATGCTGGCGATGGTAATGTGATTGTCGGCTCGACTGGTAATGATACCAATGGTAGTAACGCTGGTAGCGCAACAATATTATCCGTTACAACGGGTGATATTGTGCAAAATTTTTATGGTGAGGCTGCAGGAGATTTTTTTGGTAGCTCTGTGAGTTATGCTGGTGACGTTAATAACGATACATATGCTGATGTGATTGTTGGGGCGTGGGCTAATGATGGTAATGGTAGTGCCTCTGGTAGTGCCACTGTATTCTCTGGCTTCGATGGCGAACCTCTGCATATATTTTATGGTGAGGCTGCTAGTGATTATTTTGGTAGTTCAGTGAGTTATGCAGGTGATGTCAATCAGGATGGTTTTGATGATGTTATTGTTGGTGCCCCTAATAATGAGACTAATGGTGATAGCTCTGGCAGTGCAACAATATTATCAGGCTTCGATGGTTCAACACTGTTAACCGTACTTGGTCAGCGTAAATACGATAAAGTTGGCCTTTCTGTGAGCGGTATTGGTGATATGGATGGCGATGGTAACGCAGATGTTATCGTTGGTGGTGGTAACCAAGCAAGTATTATCTCTTTACATGCTGATTGGGATGGGGATGGATTAACTTTTCTAGATGACCCTCACCCTTATGTGCATGAATTTGCAGATAGTGATAATGACGGATTAAGTGATTTATTAGAGTTTGAAATTGGCTCTAATCGCAATAATGCGGATACAGACGGTGATACTTTAACCGATTATGATGAATATTATACGCTTAAGACGCATTACTTACTTGCTGATACAGACAAAGACGGTGTTAATGACAATATCGATACAGTAGATGACTGGCTATATATCTATAACTATGAAGATTATGGTAGTGGACTTGGGCAATCGGTCAGTGATGTAGGTGATATCAATAATGACGGCTATGATGACTTTGTCGTTGGTGCCTATCGAAATGATAGTAATGGATATGACTCAGGTAGCATAACTGTAATTTCTGGAGCCAATGGAGAGGCCATTTATTCTCTTGATGGCGAACCAGGTGAATATTTCGGATACTCAGTAAGTGGTGCCGGAGATGTCGATGGTGATGGTTCTAACGATATTATCATTGGCGCATATAAAAACAATACAAATGGCACTAATTCAGGTCGAGCTATAGTCGTTTCAGGTGAGTCAGGTGTTACTATCTATACCTTATATGGTGAGGCGTATGACGACAATTTCGGTTACTCCGTAAGTGGTGCTGGTGATGTCGATAATGATGGTTATGACGATGTCATTGTTGGTGCTTGGCGAAATGATAGTAGTGCTAATTTCGCCGGTAGCGCAACGATATTCTCTGGTGAAACGGGTAACCCAATTCATACTCTATATGGTGACTCTTCATATGACTACTTTGGTTACTCGGTAAGTAGTGCTGGTGATATTAATGGCGATGGTCATGACGATGTTATTGTTGGCGCTTATGGTGATGATAATAACGGTTATAGTTCTGGTAGTGCAAAAATATTTTCGGGTGACAATGGAGAGGTGTTACACAGCTTTAATGGTGACTATGCATACGATGAATTCGGTTCATCTGTAAGTGATGCAGGTGATGTTGATGGTGATGGCGTTGGTGATGTCATTATTGGCGCATATAAAAATGACATTAACGGTTCTAGTTCTGGTAGTGCAACGGTGTTCTCCGGTGATACGGGAGAGGTGATATATACCTTTGGCGGTGAAAGTTCAGGAGATTACTTTGGCTATGCTGTGAATGGCGCTGGAGATGTTAATGGTGATGGGTATGCTGATGTCATTGTTGGTGCAAAAGACAATAACACCAATGTCTATGGAGCAGGTAGTGTCACGATACTTTCTGGCTATGATGGTGAAATGATAATAACAATCCTAGGGCAGTCTCGGAATGCTGGTCTAGGGGTTTCAGTGAGTGCGTTGGGAGATATCGACGATGATGGTTTCCCAGAAGTTATTGTTGGGGCAAATAATAATGGTGTTCGTATTATTTCACTATACAGTGATTGGGATGGAGATGGTTTAGTGTTATCTGCGGATGACAATCCTTATTTTAACGGTTTTGCCGATAGCGATGGGGATGGGCTAAACAACGATCTTGAAGTGAATATTGGTACTGACTGGAATAATCCAGATACCGACGGTGATACATTGACCGATTATGAAGAATATAATTCGGGTAAAACAGCCCCTTCGATTGCCGATACTGATGGAGATGGCTATAACGATGGTGAAGATCCATATGATAATTGGTTATATTTCATCAATGGTGAATCGAGTAATGATTTTGGTGAATCGGTTAGTGGTGCTGGTGATGTGAATAAAGATGGGTATCCTGATTTTATTGTTGGTGCTCCAGGAGATAATACTAAGGCTTATGGGGCTGGTAGCGCGGCGGTAATATCTGGTATAAACGGTAGGACTCTTTATACTTTTTATGGTGAGGAATCTGATGACTCATTTGGTCAATCGGTTAGTGGAGCTGGTGATGTGAATGGCGATGGTTATGCAGATCTCATTGTAGGAAGCTTGTCTTCAGATAATGTTAAGGTATTCTCTGGAGAAAGTGGGGAGCCGCTTCATACTTTTTATGTAGGTGATTCTTACAGTCGTTTTGGTTATTCTGTTAGTGGTGCAGGGGATGTTAATAACGATGGGTTTGATGATGTAATCGTTGGTGCTTATCAGGATGATACGAACGGCTCTAACTCAGGTAGTGCGATTATATTCTCAGGTGATAGTGGTGAGCCCCTTTATACTTTGTATGGTAATACTAATAGTGCTTATTTTGGTCGTTCAGTGAGCAACATTGGCGATATTAATAATGATAATTATGATGATGTCATTGTAGGGGCAACAGGTAACGATATTAACGGCGATAATCTCGGTAGTGCAACGATATTTTCTGGGGCTGACGGAGAAGCGCTTTATACTTTCTATGGCCAAGCTTCCGGCGATAGTTTCGGCGAGTCTGTTAGCGGTGCTGGAGATGTTAATAATGATGGATATTCTGATGTGATTATTGGAGCCATTTATAACGATACTAATGCTTCTAATGCAGGCAGCGCGACTATTTTCTCAGGTGCTAATGGAAATGTCATACATACATTTTATGGCGAATCTTCAAGTGATAATTTTGGTCGTTCAGTGAGTGGTGCAGGTGATTTCGATAACGATGGTATTGATGATGTTATTGTAGGCTCTCCTCAAACAACTAATTATAACTCCGGTAGCGCAACCATCTTTTCTGGTGCAGACGGAGCTATCATTATTAATATCAATGGTCGTTCAGGTGAAAATGGTTACTTAGGTACATCTGTAAGTGGTCTTGGTGATGTGGATGGCGATGGTTATCTTGAGGTAATTGTTGGCTCTCATGGTGACGATATAAACGGCTATAAATCTGGTCACATTCGTGTGATTTCAGCCAAAAAAGTACTTGATAGTAGTGGTGAAGGATATCACGATGAAGAAATGTCACCTGAAGATGATGATTATTATGAGGAGGGATTAGTACCCTAGGCGTACCTAGCTCTTTTATGGTATTATTAATACCAATACGTAAGTAATTAATGTTTAAAATTTTTATATAGATCTCTTAATAGGACAAAAGAAAATGAAAGTAGTAAATATTGCAGTAATTATTGCCTGCACTGCCCTTAGCGCATGCGATACATTATCTGGCAAAGATGTTAACATGGAAAAGTTTGAGTCCTACTTAAAACTGAAGCGTATTCCAATGAATGACGAAAAGCGTTACCAACGTCTCTTCAAAGAATTTAATCAACGTGCAGCGTTAGTAGCAGCTATTGACGACACAGAAAAACTTGATGAAAAACAAGTGACGGCTGAAGTAGAACAATTTAGAAATCAGCTTGTTACTAGTCGTTATTTTGAACAATATCTTAACGATGCTGTTACAGATCAAGGTATGCAAAATTTTTATAACCAGAATATTGAAAAATATAAAACACGTAAGATACATGCCGCGCATATCCTGTTCAGAGTAAACCCAAAAATGGATGAAGTTGAGCGCCAAGCTTTACTTACCTCTGCTCAAGATGTTTATAGTAAAGTAACCAGCGGTAGCGATTTTTATGAACTAGCCAAAACACAATCTAATGATAAAATTTCTGCGGCTAAAGGTGGAGATTTAGGTTGGATCCAGCAAGGAGCTATATCTGCAGAGTTTTCTGAAAAAGTGTTTAACTTGAAAGCAGGAGAAGTATCTGCACCTTTCTTAACTGCTTATGGTTACCACATTGTCAAAGTTATTGAAGAGCCTCAAGAAGTTACTCGAACGTTTGAAAGCGAAAAAGGTAATATCCGTTATCAACTTCGTCAAGAAAGTAAACAAGTTGAAATGGAACGTTTAATCAATTCAGTAAATTAACAAACTACGTACATAACATAGTATGTGACGTTATTCACTTAACGCCACACACTATGTTATGGAAAAATTTTAGTAAAATAGTCCTCAAAGGTTAACAATTGTGAAAGCACTACCTAAATCTAATACGTTACTGTTCAGTACCTTACTTTTACTGAATGGTTGTTTTCAAGCAGCAGATGAAGTGAATGAATCACCAATTGAAACGTCGGTTATCTTAGCAAAAGTAAATAACCAAGTGATCACCGAAAAAAATGTAGCACTTGTTATTAACCAAACGTTTGCTAATAATCCGATGGTGACTAACAACCCTGAAATTAGAAAAAAAATATTGGCTAGTTTAGTCGCTTCCAAAGCCATGAATGAAGTGATGCTAAAAGAATTAGATCAAGAGCAAATAAACGACATAAAGATTAGAGCACAACATTACCAAGAAGAACTCTTCGTCAAAGCTTATCTTCAACAACACGCCGTGCCCGAACCTGTTACTTCAGCAATGATTAATGATTATTATCACAATAACCTGGAAAAATTTGGCAAAGTCGATGTCAAAATAGTAGAGGTTTTGCAGCGTAAATCAAAGCTTAATGAAAATGAACGCGATGCTATATTAACAAACCTTGCAACAATTAACGTAACAGATAACTGGCAAAATTTTGTTGAAAACCAAGGGAAGTCTTTAAGCTTAAGTTATATAAAAACCAAGTTTTATCCCGGGATCTTTGATAAAGAAGTTTCTGACGTTATTGAAACACTCAATGTGGACGAAAACTCTAAAATAGTTTTTGTGCAAGGACAGCCATATATCATTAGGGTAATCGCAGTGCAGACCTTGCCCGCTAAACCTTTATCTTCAGTTAGTGTAACTATCCGTAAAAAACTGGCAGCATTACAACTGAAAAAAGCGGTTAAAGAAAGCTCGAAACAAGTAATAGAGAAAATGGATGTTGTATACATGGAGTTGGATGACTAATGAAGAGCGATAGAGTTTTTACTACCAGCCAATTTATTCTTAAATTTGTCAGGCCTTTAGTGTTATTTTTTGTATGTAGCTTAATAGTTGGAGTGAACATAGCTAATGCATCAACAGATAACCTGGATAGTAATCGCGTAGTTGAAGTATTGAATGGTGGTCAAGACGACGATATCTATTCTTATCAACTGGGTGACGGCTTTATTGTCATTAATGACTCGGGCGGTAACGATACGCTAATTTTAGGTGATCAAATCACGGTACAAAACACCGTATTAACGGCTACAGCCAAAGACATGGTATTAACCTTCGCTAATGGCGAAAGCATTACCATTGTTGATTGGGATCCAATGTATGTAAATGTACCGCGCATAGAGCGCTTTGTTTTTACCAGCAGCACAGGTGAAGATACGGTATGGGAAATGGCCGATATCTTAGCCAACTTAACAATTACTGGTACTGACAGTGAGGATGCTATCAACCATCGCTACATGAAAACAGGAACATCATATCAAACCGGTTTAGGTAACGACAATGTATATGGCAGTAAAGGCGATGATGTTTACCATTACCAGTTAGGTGATGGCAACGATGTTATAAATGACTCAAGTGGTAGCGACACGATAATTTTTGATCAACAAATCTCCGCAAAAGGTATCGTCTTAACGGCTACAACCAAAGACATGGTAATAACCTTCTCTAATGGCGAAAGCATCACCATTATTGATTGGGATCCAATGTATGTACATGTACCGCGCATAGAGCGCTTTGTTTTTACCAGCAGCACTGGTGAAGATATGGTATGGGAAATGGCTGATATCTTAGCCAACTTAACGATTACCGGTACCGACAGCGATGATACTATCGACCATCGCTACATGAAAACAGGAACATCATATCAAACCGGTTTAGGTAACGACAATGTATACGGCAGTAAAGGCGATGATGTGTACCATTACCAGTTAGGTGATGGCAACGATGTGATTAATGATTCAAGCGGGAACGATACACTAATTTTAGGTGATCAAATCACCGTACAAAACACGGTATTAACAGCCACAACCAAAGACATGGTATTAACCTTCGCTAATGGCGAAAGCATTACCATTGTTGATTGGGATCCAATGTATGTACATGTACCGCGCATAGAGCGCTTTGTTTTTACCAGCAGCACTGGTGAAGATATGGTATGGGAAATGGCTGATATCTTAGCCAACTTAACGATTACCGGTACCGACAGTGATGATACTATCGACCATCGCTACATGAAAACAGGAACATCATATCAAACCGGTTTAGGTAACGACAATGTATACGGCAGTAAAGGCGATGATGTGTACCATTACCAATTAGGTGATGGTAACGATGTGATTAATGATTCAAGCGGGAACGATACCGTAATTTTAGGTGATCAAATCACCGTACAAAACACGGTATTAACAGCCACAGCCAAAGACATGGTCTTAACCTTCGCTAATGGCGAAAGCATCACCATTATTGATTGGGATCCAACGTATGTGCATGTACCGCGCATAGAGCGATTCGAATTTAGTGACGGAACGGTATGGGAAATGGCTGATATCTTAGCCAACTTAACGATTACCGGTACCGACAGTGATGATGCTATCGACCATCGCTACATGAGCATTGGTACAACGTATGAAACCGGTTTAGGTAACGACAATGTATATGGCAGTAAAGGCGATGATGTGTACCATTACCAATTAGGTGATGGCAACGATGTGATTAATGATTCAAGCGGGAACGATACCGTAATTTTAGGTGATCAAATCACCGTACAAAACACGGTATTAACAGCCACAGCCAAAGACATGGTATTAACCTTCGCTAATGGCGAAAGCATTACCATTGTTGATTGGGATCCAACGTATGTGCATGTACCGCGCATAGAGCGATTCGAATTTAGTGACGGAACGGTAT
>Ga0308012_10000846_pt1 | contig 17302 bp, 22 predicted proteins | sample Neamet179_FD_203133 | JGI IMG/M metagenome (GOLD analysis project Ga0308012, IMG submission 203133) | Marine microbial communities from water near the shore, Antarctic Ocean - #179 | ecosystem: Environmental > Aquatic > Marine > Unclassified | place: Southern Ocean | collected 2014-07-25 | reverse complement strand
AATACTACAGCCGAAATTGTATCAAATCTGGCAGAAAGGCTTCGTAAAGAAATTTCCTCTATAAAATTTCAGGAAGTCGGAAATATTACACTGAGTTTTGGTGTGGCGGAGTGTGGATCTGAAGAAACTTGGGAACAGTGGCTTCACCGTGCTGATGAAGCACTTTATTTAGCTAAATCAGGCGGCCGAGACCAAGTTAAAACAATCAGAAGGACTTCTTCTAGGCTCATTGAGAAAGAAACTACTAAGATTAGTGGCGCATCTTCAGATGATCAGGTGAAACCAGTGCAGCATTAGCTCCTGCACTGGCTGCAATTACAATTCACTTCTCATTCTAATTTCTCATTAAAGTTTAAGAGTTTATTGATACTCCTAGTTAAACCAATATTTCGTGGGTTAGTAATATTTACTGCTATGTTTGCCTTTGTGACCACCTTTGTGCCCGCCATGCTTACCATAATTCATTTCCATAGTCTTAAGCTGTTCTCTTTGTTCAGCTGTTAAGATTGCATTTACAACATTACGACTTCTAATATGCTGCTCAAGCGTAGCATTGAAAGCCTCTACATATTCATTTCCCAACTTACGTAAAGTGGCATCATCAGTACTAGGCTTCATGCCTGCGTGATGAAGGCTCTTCATGCCTTGATGCATTTTTTTCTTGAGCTGTTTGTGCTCCTGTGAATGCTTCTGGTGTAATCTGATGAATTTCCCAAGTTGAGCATCAGAAAGATTCAATTCATCTGCATGTGTAGCAATCAAATTTGCGTAGCTATGCTTGCTCGATTTATGTGCCTTCCTGCTGCCATTTTTTCTATGCGCTTCTTTGTTATGATGACAAGATTTTTCCTTAAAATGCTTAGTATGAGCACTCGTATGCCCTTGATATTGCGAGGAATGAGCTACTATAATTTCTTGATCCTTAGCAGACTTGTCTAATTCGGATGCAGATGCTGCGCTAAAGGTTAAAATAAGTGCTATTCCAATAAAAGCGGGAGTCATTGGTTTTCTGTAAAGCATAGTATTTTCTCCTGAAAATTTAAAAATTATCTTGTTTCTATCTATATAAAATATATTGCATTAATTTCCGTGAACAACTAAATATTTTTAGCTGTCCTGAGCATTAGTTATAACCAGCACCTTACCTCTATAAGTTCTAATAAAAAGGTAAATATCAACTCAAAAAGACATTATTTTTTAGTATAAATTGGGTATATCATTTAGATATCGATATCATCAGAAAGTTCACAATAATAATTTTAAGCAGTACTAAATATTAAATATATTAAGAGAAATGATCTGTATTTCTGATATAAGGTTACTTCTACCATGAGTTACTATGTAGGCTTATTGATTATTAGGTTAATTACATCAGTGACATAATTGTTTTCAAATTCAATAAAATTATTTATTCTTCATAATTATGAAAAAATTAAAAAACGAAAATGCAATATTTAAAGAAGCGCTAATTGCAGGGGTGAAGTATGCCGAAGGCAGAGGAGTAGTCGAATTTGAAGCAACTGATTCTGCAAGTGAAAAACTTTTGTATGTCTACAGGCTTTTAGTCCATGACAAAGTTATTCAGCCTTTACCTGAAGATCAAGTGGCTGAAAAATCTTTACGACATAAACTTGCCATGTGGCATTCAAAACAACTAGCTAAAGATGACCCTCTACTAAAATAAGAAAGCAAGGCCTTGCTTTGGAATTATTCAATAATAATCTTATTTTTAATTTCATTTGGATTTTCGTGAGTACCTGGAAAATCCTCTTCAAGGATTTCACCACACTCTTTCACGGCTATACAGATACCATCGGCAAGCTCATTTGATTTAATCTTGCTAACCATCCCTGTTAATATTTTTTGCCATGTATCCTTAGAAACCTTTGCATTAATTCCAGTATCAGCCAGTATCTCGACTCGATGCTCGAGGAGTGAAACCATGATAAGTATTCCGGTACGTTCTTTTGTCGCATGAATGTTGTGAGAAAAGAAAGCTTGTAACGCTCGTTGGTGTACTTCTTCTTCAATCTTGGAACTGGAAAGGAAAGGCCTTAAAATTGTGTCAAATGTTCCCAACCAATATCCGATATAAAGCCCTGGGATTTGTGCCCAGAGGATCCAGACTGAGTCAGAATAATCGATGCAGGAATAAACAAGAAATCCAAATAGTAAAGATATTACTATAGCGAGTCGCCAGCGAGCACCAGGGTAATCATCACTCTGCTTAACTATCATTGGCACAATTTCCCCGGTAGTGTGCCTTTCAGCTTCGAGGACTGCCTTTGAAATCTGATCAAGATCGGATTGACTAAACTTTATCATTTACCAGCCCCCACTTGCACCGCCACCTGAAAATCCACCACCGCCTCCGCCAAAACCGCCACCAAAGCCTCCGCCACCAAAACCTCCGCCACCAAAGCCTCCACGCCCTCCACTAAGGATACTGCCCAGAAGTAGCCCACTAAGAAGGGAAGCGCCTATGCCCCCTCTCCCACCTTTACCGCCTCTGCCTCTTCGGCCAAGCATTGGGCCAAACAGAAAGAAAGCAAGGAATAACAAATACCCTAAATTTGCTCCACCGGATCGTCTCTTTCTTTGCATCTGGGGAGCCGGAATATTCTCTAATTCCCCACCAATGCTCTCAGCGATCATTCCTAGTCCAGTTAACACACCTACATTAATCTGTCCTTTTTTGAAAAATGGAATAATACCCGCTCGAATGATCTTTCCGGCTAGCGCATCAGGCAAATCACCTTCTAGACCTTGCCCAACCTCAATGCGAACTTTACGATCCTGTGTGGCAATGAGTAACAAAACCCCATCATCCTTATCTTTTGAACCAAGTTTCCATTTATCTACAATCTTAATTGAGAGGCCCTCAATTGTTTCATCTTGAAGTTTAGGTATCGTCACTACTTGAATTTGAGGTCCGTATTTTCTTTTAAACTGCATCAAGCTTGCTGAAATCTGTGCATTTTCAGATTGGGTGAACGCACCCGCAAGATCAACTACCGGACCGGTATGTGTTGGAATATCAAGAGAAAATACTGGGCTCGCCCACAGGAAACTCAGGAAACTCAGGAAAAGTGGAAACCTTAAACTCATCAAAACTCTATTTCAGGAGCTTGCTTTACCTCATCTTCATTTTCAAGACTAAACTGAGGCTTTTTATCATGCTTCAGGAATATTGAATTGTACCAAGAGGTGGGTGGCACTGTGACCAGGTTATTAAAGCCCTTTATTGACTGAATATATCGGTTCCTGGCAACGGTAATCCTATTTTCTGTTCCCTCAAGTTGTACTTGAAGATCACGAAAATTCTCATTGGCCTTTAAGTCCGGATAACGCTCGACAACCACCATAAGACGAGAAAGGGCTGATCCCAGTCCGGCCTGAGCTTGTGAAAATTGACTCATCGATTTAGGTGTTAATTGATTAGGGGCTATATTTGTTTGCGTTGCTTTTGCTCGAGCCTCAACTACCGCCTGTAGAGTTTCTTTTTCATGTGAAGCATAACCCTTAACTATATTGACAAGATTAGGGATTAAATCAGAACGCCTCTTATATTGATTGAGCACTTCTGACCATGCAGCCTCCACCTCGTTAAGAGCAGTTGGGATGCTTTGCATTCCGCAGCCAGGCAGAGTCAAGGCTAGAAAAATAACTGAAATAAAAGAAATATTTAACTTATTCATGTATTCAATTTTACCGTAAATAGATAGCTAACCCTAACTAAATATATGCTGCAGCCTGATGTATTAGAGTAATCTCCCTTTAATATCATTACATATAGAGCGACTCTTCCGGTGGGTTTTCATGGAATTACGACTTAAATTAAATTGATTTATATCATCGTACTTGGTATTGTTAGGGGATCGGGTCCAGTTACACGAGAATATTATAAATATTTCTTTGAATCGGATTCAAAAATTATATACCGAATATAAATCAGAAAAGGAGAAACAAGGATGAACAAATTATTGATCACCGCTGCTGCCTTAGCAGTATTTATGATTAATTCGCCAGCTATGGCCGCATCAGATAATGATTTGACAGATCTTGATAGTATGTCTACCGCAGAAAGAGCGCTAATGGGTGAAACTGCTCAAGCAATTCTAAATAGAATGGCCTGCGCAGAGAAAGATAAAGGTGAAAAAATAAAAGACTCAACAGATGGGACAACACATACTTGCCCATAAGTAATGTTACTTAAAAACTTCACAGACATTAATTAATATTGTCTGTGAAGTCTAGAGTTCTCATACTCTATAGTTATAGTATTCCCCCTCCCCTCTAAGCAAAAATATAGCTTTATCTTTTACCAATCCACATCAAAGTGAAATATTTTATTGTTGTCTATTGTTAGTCATTAACTAACTCCAACATTTAATTCTATTTAATCTTTCAGCGTGCACCCATAACTTTCTGCCATCTAAATTTTCTAAACACATTGCATTAATTTTTGGCTATTCTATGCGGCGATTTGCTACATTCAAAACAGATAATTAGTATTTTATTTAGATAAGATTGCAGTACAATAACAAGCATATTTTTTAGCACTTCATTAATATTAAATAAGGTTTTAGAGCGTAGGACAAAAATCTTTTGAATAAAAAATTTGAATCCACAAGAATATTCTAATTAACCAACTTAATATAAGGAGAAGAGCTATGGCCAGGTGGCAAGACAAACCATTTGCTATTGAGGTAAAAGCAGGTGATACAAAAGCATTTTGTGCCTGTGGATTATCCAAGAATGGACCTTATTGTGATGGCTCCCATGTAACAACAGACAAAACACCCTATGTGGTTAAATTCGATGAAGTTAAAACTGTTTATGCATGCGGGTGCCAGAAATCAACTAATCGTCCCTACTGTGATGGTAGTCATGCTAAATAGACATTAATTACTTTGCAGTATAAGAATTTCTTAGACTCTTTGCCGTTTGTATGACAGCTTTATAATTTACAGGCTTGACGGCATAATCTTTATTTGTAACATTCCCGTAACAAAATTTTCATATAAATGTAATTTACATGAAATGAAAGTGTCATTTAATAAAGCTAATCTCTCTAGTATAATTTTTGCTAATTATCTAGGAGAGATTTGAAGTCCATTATATTTAAATTTATTCTTGCCCTGTTTTTAGGGATGAGTGTTACATCTGGATCTTATGCGATTGACCTTTATGTGAACACTAAAACTAAGCAGGTGTTTACTGAATCAGGTCCTGATCGGGAACTAATTGGTGCATTCGAAAGAGTGAAAGAAAAATCAGCACAAGCAGCACAAGCAGACCCCTCCCCTGTCTTACCTCCACGGAATAGAAATTCAAAATTTAAAATTAGAGCTGAAACCGCGCGACTTGTCAGCAGAGTAGATTCTCTGGAAAAAGAAATAAAAAAATCCAAGAATGTAAAAGTCACATTGGACCAGAAAGGACTACAAGCTGAATCCGCAGATGGAAACTTTAAATTTAAAATAGGTGGACGAATGCATGCGGATGCTTCATTAAGCAGTAATGACAACTTTTCAGAAAGTGGGTCACCTGCTGAAGCAAATAATGGAACAGAAATACGTCGAGCACGTTTAACCTTCATGAGTACATTTCATAAAGTATGGAAATTTAAGTCGGATATTGATTTCGCTGATAACGAGGTTGCTATTAAAGACTTAAAACTAGCTTATACGGGCCTAAAAATATTCGAGAAAATAAAGACCAGGATTACTGTTGGTCATCAAAAACAAGCTTTCAGTCGTGAACTGCAACAAAGCTCAAATGATAATATGTACACTGAAAGATCCATGATGAATATACTCAATGCTCCAGTTGTAGATCGTGCAATTGGTGTAAATATAGCTGCTCACGGAAGAAAATGGACTGCACAGACTGGTGTATATGGGGAGTCAATTTCTCCAAATAATACTAGTAAGGATGAGGGATGGGGTGTGAATGGGCGAGCAACCTTTAATCCAATATTAAATAATGATAATGGGATACAGAAGCTAATTCATTTGGGTCTCGCTGGAAATTACCGAGAGACTAGTAATTCGGCTACTAATTCGCGGGGGGGGATTCGGTATAAATATGAAACCTCTCACATGAGTAACTTGTATCCTGTTGATACGGGCACCATCACCACTGCTAAAAATCTAAAAATGATTGGTTTTGAAGCTAATGGTGTATATGGACCCTTCAGTGTAGGTGGTGAATTTACCCAGTCCTGGATGGATAGAAATAATGGAATGAGTTCTCTTGCTTTTCATGGCTGGTATGGAGAGGCAGCCCTAACTCTAACGGGCGAATCACGTACTTATAAGAATGGGGTATTTAAGAGATTAAAACCAAAGAGCACATTTAGCCTGGCTAATGGTGGATTCGGCGCATGGGAAATAGCGGCACGAGTTGGTGGAATAAACATGAATGACGGGGCATATAAAGGTGGCTCCATGAAAAACTTTAGTTTTGCGCTGAATTGGTATGCAAATGAGAATGTCCGTCTGATGTTTGGTTATGACAGGATTATTGATATTAATAACTCTCCGCTAATCAGCCGTACAAATGGCGGAAAACCGGACGGCCTGAATACATTCATGTTTAGAACTCAAATAGCCATCTAATTTAGAATTATAAAACAGCAAATAGCAAATAAGACACAAGATAATATTTAGTCCTGCCCGGAAGGAATTTCATTTAAGCTATTTCTTTGTAAAGAGTCTCTCTTTGTAATAAAATCTCTGCGGCGTCCACTTGAACAAATCCATATTCACCGTAGTCGGGGAGACTAATTGATTAAAAGCACCTTTAGAGCAGTTCTAATTCTTCTAATATGGATAGGTGCTACATCTGGAGCCCATGCAATTGAGCTTTATGTAGATACTACAACTAAGCAAATATTTACAGAGGCTGGTCCGGGTCGAGAACGACTTGGAACATTTGAACGGGTAGAAGATAAGTCAAAACAAATACAAGCAACAGCAAATGATGCTATGACTAAAAGAAACAGAAGAAGAGGAAGAGTAAGAGTAAGAAGCGCTCAAGACAAAAAAGAACAGATAAAAATTGCTGCCGTCTTGCCTCTAAGAAATAGAGGCGCAGAATTAAAGGCTGAAGCTGATAATGAGCAACTTATACGTAAAATAGATTCGCTTGAAAAACAAATTCAGAAATTCAGAGATGTAAAAGTCACGCGGCGCAAAGGTCATTTGCGACTTATCAGTAAGGTAGATTCTCTAGAAAAAGAAGTCAAAGATTCTCAGAGTACAAAAGTCACATTAGGTAAATATGGATTTCAGGCTAAGTCAGCAGACGGAAATTTCAAGTTTAAATTAGGTGGGAAGATGCATGCGGATGCATCAGTTAGCAGTAATGATCACTTCTCAAATGGAGGCGATCTGGCAGAAGCTAATAGTGGAACACAAATCACTAAAGCACGTATAGGTTTCACAACTACATTATATAAAGTATGGAAATTTAAGACGGACATCGATTTCGCTGGTGATCAAATAAGAGTAAAAGACTTGAAACTTGCTTATACCGGCCTGAAAATATTTGAGGATAAAAAACTTCAAGTAACCGTTGGTCATCAAAAGCAAGCTTTCAGCCGTGAATTACTTGAAGGCTCCAGTGATCTGATGTTTATGGGACGATCCATGATGAATGTACTTAATAAACCCGTTGTGGGTCGTGCAATTGGGTTGAATCTAGCTAGTCACGGAAAAAAATGGACTACGCAAGCGGGTGTATATGGTGACGGAATGCAAGAAAATAATGCCCGCGATGAGGGGTGGGGTGTTAATGGCCGAGCGACATTTAACCCTATACTTAATAATGATGATGGGATACAGAAGCTAGTTCATTTAGGGGTCGCCGGAAATTACCGGAGGAGCAGTGATAATGACCAGGTAAATGGTGCATCAGCTCATTCCCTAAAATATAAATATGAAACTAATAAACTAAGTAATTTATACCCAATTAATACAAGTATCACGCATGTTAGAAATATAAAAATGGTGGGATTGGAAGCAAACGCTGTATATGGCCCTTTTAGTCTCGGCGGTGAGTTTACCCGGTCCTGGGTGCAGCGTAGTAGTACAACTGGTAGTGCGTATGGGACTACTCTTGATTTTCATGGCTGGTACGGTGAGGCAGCTGTAACTCTGACCGGTGAATCACGTACCTATAGGGATGGGTTGTTTAGAAGATTAAAACCAAAAAATGCATTTAGTTTGGCTAGTGGCGGACTGGGTGCGTGGGAAGTAGCCGCACGTGTTGGTGGAATAAACATGAATGACGGAGCATATAAAGGCGGCTCCATGAAAAACTTTAGTTTTGCTTTGAACTGGTATGCAAATGAAAATGTCCGCTTAATGTTTGGTTTTGATAGGATCATTGAAATAGATAACTCCCCGCTAATTAAGCGTTCAAATGGTGGAAAACCGGATGGACTAAATACATTCATGTTTAGAACTCAAATAGCTATCTAATTTATAAATAGGAAATAGGATAATGAAATTATTGAATTCTAATATGCCTGGCACTTTAGTAACCTTAGGGGCCCTATTTATTAGCTTTGCTGGTATCGGTATTGGAAATGCTGGAACAATAAGAATTGACGGTTCCAGCACTGTCTATCCTATTACCGAAGCAGTAGCAGAAGATTTTCAAATTGCCAAACGAGGAAAAGCTAGGGTAACAGTTGGCATATCCGGAACAGGCGGTGGTTTTAAGAAATTCTGCAGAGGAGAGGTAGATATTACAAACGCTTCTCGCCCCATAATGCAGAAAGAAATGGATAAATGTAAAAAAGCGGGTATTGAGTATGTTGAAATGCCCGTAGCATTTGATGCATTAACAGTTGTAATCCACCCAAAAAATAATTGGAGTAAGACTATAACCGTAGCAGAGTTGAAGAAAATGTGGGGGCCTGCTGCCCAAAATAAAATTAATAGCTGGAACCAGATAAACCCGGCATGGCCAAATGCAAAATTCAAGCTCTATGGCGCAGGTGCGGATTCAGGCACTTTCGATTATTTTACTGAAGCGATTGTTGGTAAATCTAAATCAAGTAGAGGGGATTTCACAGCATCTGAAGATGATAATGTTCTGGTTCAAGGTGTATCAAGAGATAAAAACGGTCTTGCTTTTTTTGGTTTTGCTTATTATGTAGAGAACAGGAAGAAACTTAACGCTGTGGCCATAGATGCTGGTAATGGAGGCGTACTCCCATCCTATGAAACAGTTGCAAATGGAACTTATCAACCTTTATCACGACCAATTTTCATTTACGTCAATGTAAAGGCAGCAGAAAGACCAGAAGTAAGAGATCTTATTGATTTCTACATGACGAAAGGTCAGGCGCTGGTAGAAGAAGTTAAGTACTTCCCGCTTCCTAAAGCAGTCTATTCCCTGAATTTAGAAAATTTAGACAAGAAAAAGGTAGGAACTGTCTTTGGTGGCGAATCAAAAATGGGCATGAAAATAGAAGATGTGATGAAACTGGAACACAAAAAATAATAGATCTTAACGCCCTATTAGCCCCTTTCCAGCATTCCTTCCTCGGATTCTAGGGCTGTATTTTTTAGCTATGAATAGAGCAACAAGCTTTGGGGAATTATTTTATACCCTTGAGAAGAATAGACTTAATCTAAAAATATTGAAATGAATATCAGTCGTATTATGACAGGGAATAATTAAATGGAATGGCACAAATCACCACGCTTTAGAATTTTTCTACATCTTTTAGCAGGATTCTGTTTAATGTCTACTGCAAATAATAGTGGGCTAACTACGACCATTAGCCGTTCATTAAATTTTACTCAGTCAGAAGACGTTGTGATTCCTATAATAACCATGATTTTATCAGGGCTAATAATTGTGTCCGGTTATTTTCTGTCATCTAAGTTAACATCAGCACTCGACAGATCAGGCCTTAGGGAGATACAAAAATCATTGATTATCCTCTCTCTTCCGGTGGTCTATTTTGTTTTTCCTCTTGTTGCTGTATCAGTTATCGGAACTTTAACAGGCTAAATTATTGTTAAATAACACTTGTTGTGAATAAAGTATTGATATTAATTTAGATAAATAACATATAAATAAAAATAATTATCCTGTACGATAAACCCGAACAATAAATCCTCCATCCAGTTACATAAGATCTATATCAGGGCTTTTCCTTGTTTAAACTCTTGAAATGTATAAATTTATTATAATTATTTGTATTACTACTGCCTTGAGTAGCTGCGCTACTACCACGCGCTGGGAGCACCCAACAAAAAAACAAACAGGCAGCTATTTAGACCTGCTACATTGCAAGCAAAGCGCTAATCAATCAGCAAACGAATCTGGAAATTCACAGGATAAAGAATTTATTAAAAATGAGATTGATAAATGTATGAATGAGAAGTATGGATGGAGTAAAGAAGAAGACTCTCCTCTCCGCTACTACCTACCCTTCCCTTTTAACCTATTCTTTGCTTATCAATAATTTGTTTTTGGATTGTAAGTATTTGTTAGGCAATAGATTTTAGGTTAGAACAATCTACAAAAGGAATGGGGTATTTTGGGCTATTGTTTACTCTTTATTTCCTGATCTCGCGCTGTAATCTTATAATTAACCAGAGCTTGTTTCTACAATTTCTATTCTAAATTAGGCCTGACTGTCTGGTTAGTGCCCGCTCTCTTTTAATTTTTAAAGTCCGTTAACCACACGATCCTTAGTAAGAACTTCAATAAGCCTTTCAAGCGCTAGCCTCAATCTACCCTGACCTGCTTCGGCAAGTCCTGCTTTTATTTTTAATGCCAATTCATCTGCTGTTGGTATTAACTCAGTTCCTTCCGAATGCACCAGACGCATACAGTGCTCAATTACCTGTACGGATGGGTTCACCTTTCCGCTTTCATAACGGCTAATTGATGATTGTTTCACGCCTAGTTTTAGAGCAAATTCCTTCTGGCTATGCTCGTTTCGGGCAGTTCTAATTAATTTAGCCACTGTAGTAATTGACACTAAAGGACCCCTATAAATATATACACCTTATGCATATTATACTGTATAATATGCTTTAAATGCATTTTTATATAAAATATCTGAAATTTAATCAGAATAAAAGTGTAGTTAAGTTCTGCTACAAGCTGAGGAGCATACAAATATTGTAGGAGTTTTAAATGGGATGGCTAATGAGATGGAACAAACTCAGGCTAATAATACTCAGACTATAGGCGGGAATTGCAAAAACGCTTCAGTAGAAAAAAGGCCTGATTTAGGCTCAATTATCACTTTAATTTAAGAATGGAATCAAGCTATGTCACAAATTACTAGCACCGAACAGAGCCTTAATTGGGGGAACATGAAGAGTGAAGACATGTTGGACCTTGCCTTAGGGTCTGTCTTAGCTCTTTTTTCAGCCTGGGGCTTATATATAGGAATTAGTTTGCATTTATAGATGATGAGGAACCAAGGTTAACGGGTCCATAAATTTTAATCAGCCATGTTGGCATAATAATTTAAATAAATATTACAACTATGAATACTTCTACTTTAAGTAGCACTATAGAAAACATTGATGAAGAACAGTTTATCAAGCAATTTACACCACTTGTACAACGTATAGCGCAGCACATAATGGCAAAACTACCTGCCTGCGTGCTAATGGATGATCTTATTCAGGCTGGAATAGCTGGTCTAATGAGTGCAATCAAGCGTTATAAAGGCTCATATGACCATCAATTTGAAACCTTTGCGGCTCACTGTATACGCGGTTCCATTCTGAATCAGTTACGAGTATCTAGCGATTAGATTGTGAGAATAAGCAGTTAGTCAGAATTAGTTACTTTACTAATACTTTATGACGGGCTATTAGTTCTAGCCTTAAACCAGAATCAAGCCCCCTCCCCTAAGGCTCCGTCAGTTCAGGAGTCATCAAATAATCAGCACCCCAATCTTTTAGCGACAGACCAAAAATTGCCTTCATAATCTTGGGGGTCCTGGCATGGGTATTAGCTCTTTTTATTCTGATCTAGATAGGATTATCTAAACAAAATTAAGTGGCCACAGTCTAGATATAGTAAATGTTTGACATTAATTTATTACTATATATTACTGTTTATAGACATAAAAAATTATTTATTTACTCCTCCTGTTATATTTTTCAATGTTTCCCTTTGATAAATTTATGGGATATTTTATTTCATTAATTTTTATTTTTTCTAAAGCGGCTTTCTCAATATCAACGTCTAATTTATCAGCTAGCCTTACTAGAAAGAGGAAAACATCCGCCATTTCTTCTCTTACCAATAACATCTGCTTCTCAGAGCGGACTATATCTATAGACTGCTGCTCTGTAAGCCATTGGAATAACTCAAGAAGCTCTGCTGACTCTCTCACAAGGCCCATAGACAAATTTTTAGGGCTCTGGAACTGGTCCCACTCACGTTCATTAGAGAATATAGTTAATTTCTCCTGTATAGCTTTTATATCTATCAAATGACTTCCTTTAACTTAGTTAAGCATTCCTAAAGAGGCACCCATCCAAATAAAAAATATACTTCTAGACGTTCATAATAATTTAAATAATTAGGTACTTTTAATTGAGCTGGAAATAATCCTGCCATATACCAAACTTTATTAAGTTACTGTGTAAGCTTGGCCTGCTCATCATACTTGTAATAGCTTATAATGAATGACTATTTTGTATTTTGTAGTCGCCAATGGCACTCTTGTCGATAACTGGTTTTTTTATGATTTTTATAACCCAAAAATCTAATTTACACGGGAAAATATAAATTTATAAATCATTTATAGTATTTCAGATAACTTAAACCATTATCTTTCCCCTAGTGTTTCTTTAATTCTAGTGCTTAGTAAGAAAATTAGTTCTGTTTCAATATAGAATCGTATGAAATAGCACTTAGGGTGTTATATAAGTATCAAAGTTAGCCACTGCGCTTGCTAAAATTTACTGTATTGGTAACTGATATGCATGAAGATCTGGCTAAAACTTAAGGTGAATTATTAATGTCTAAAAAGATTGGGCTGTCTCTCGGACTGCTTGCATTGATTTATACTATGGTATCTGCACCACCCTCTAACATGAGCGAGCAGGCCTGGGCCACAGCAGGAGTTGGCATGTTGATGGTAGCTTGGTGGGCCACCCAGGTCCTTCCTATACCCGTTACTTCATTACTTCCAATTGTTTTATTTCCATTAATAGGAATAAGTTCGGTTGGTGAAGCTGCTGCACCCTATGCTAACCCTGTAATATTCCTTCTGTTAGGTGGCTTTATTATTGCAACAGCACTGCAACGCTGGCAATTACACAGACGCCTAGCACTATTAGTTTTACGTATAGCAGGCAGTCATCCGCATTCAATTATTGGTGGGTTTATGTTTGCTAGTGCATTCTTGTCAATGTGGATTAGTAACACTGCAACGACCATTATGATGCTGCCGATTGCGATATCACTTGCCCAGGTCATGCTGAAGGGGCAACCTAAAGAAATAACTGATAAGTTTACTATTTGCCTCTTACTAGGGATCGCTTATGCAGCAAGTATCGGAGGGCTTGGCACGCTAATCGGTACGCCTCCTAATGCAATGATGGCAGCCTTTATGGAAGAAACTTACGGTATTAATATTGGATTTGCCAAGTGGATGACTTTTGGCTTGCCAATTATATGCCTTCTATTACCTCTTGCATGGCTGCTATTAACACGTTTGATATTTACTTTTGACCTGCCACATAATAAATCTTCTATTGAAGTTGTTGATAGAGAATTAGAGTCTATGGGGCCTTTAAGCGTACCTGAGAAACGTACGGCAATTGTCTTTTTTCTTATCGCTTTAGCATGGATAATACGGCCAGCATTACAACAGCTTCCAGGCCTGTCCGAGTTGAGCGATACAATTATAGCTATAGCGGGTGCTATTTCACTTTTTTTAATCCCGTCAGGAGATAAACTGAAGAAAGATACTCAGCTACTCGACTGGGCAACAGCTATGAGCATCCCTTGGGGTATATTATTATTATTTGGTGGCGGCCTTAGCCTAGCAGCCATGATAAGTAGCAGTGGTTTAGCTATCTGGCTAGGTGGCGTATTATCTGTACTTACTAATTTACATATTTTTATTCTAATAGCATCAATCATTGCATTAGTAGTATTCTTGACCGAACTCACCAGTAATACAGCAACTACGGCAACTCTTCTACCCGTTATCGGTGGTATCGCAACGGCAGCTTACATAGAGCCTATGCTACTCATTGCACCAATGACCCTTGCTGCAAGCTGCGCTTTTATGCTACCTGTTGCTACTGCCCCTAATGCAATTGTATTTAGCTCCGGTAAAGTATCAATCCCCCAGATGGCAAAAGCAGGATTTTGCCTGAATCTGTTAGTCATTACACTTATCACTCCAATGGCTTACCTATTAATTCCAGTAATTTTTCTATAAAGAAATTCGTATAATCTATGTGCAGTAAGAGAGTAATTTATTTATTTATTATGATTAGTTACATAATCTCAACTAATGCTATAGCCAAAAATATGTCTGATAATTTTGTTGAACTTAGGGTGTATATTCCCACCATAACTCTTGATATACGCTACTTCACCACTGATAATTTTGTTGGAGCGCGTATTGATGGTTACAAGAGCCCAAAAGCCTTTCTCTCTGTGCAAGGTGCAGATGCACTTAGGAATGTTCAATCTGAACTAGCCATTTTTGGGCTTGGATTGAAAGTTTATGACGCATATCGACCACAACAAGCAGTTGATCATTTTATGCGCTGGGCAAAAGATTCTAGTGATTTAAAAATGAAATCAAACTATTACCCTGAAATGGATAAAGAAAGTTTGTTTAAGGAGGGCTATCTGATTGATAAATCAAGCCATTCTAGAGGAAGTGCTGTGGATGTATCAATTGTTTCATTACATAAGAGCAATCCAGTAGAATTAGACATGGGTACAAGTTGGGATTTCTTCGGTCCTGACTCGGGACCTCAGAGTTTTGCGGTAACGCCACAACAACGTGCAAACAGAATGTTTTTATATCATATGATGCACAAACATGGGTTTAAGCCACATGAAAAAGAGTGGTGGCACTTTACTTTAGAAAATGAACCTTATCCGGACCAGTATTTTGATACTCCGATACAATAATATTTAATTTTTTATAACTTGAGTACTCTGTGTCATTTGATAAGTTATGTTCTGTGCAAATACCTTATATTTCCCAAATGAACCAGATAAGATTTTTCTAGAATATTTCTCGTTCTAAAGTGCAGGGGAAGTCGTGATTGGATTGTTGGATCATAGCCTGCTCATTGAGTAAGGCAGTCGATCTGTTTACTTTAATGCACAGATAGTAAAAAGGATGGAAGGTGGTTAATGTCATACTGTGCTGTGGCAAGCAAGCCAACAACACAGTACAAACATTAATTTAACCCTATAGAAAACTATAGGCTATCCATTTACAAATGGATCAGGAAGTTTAAAGAAGGAATGAGAAAATGTGGCTTTTCTTAGTTAATTCTTTGAGTTGCTCGCCTGAAATTTCTTTATTAGTCCTACGTTTTATTATGCCCAGAGCTGCTTCATCTGTATATGCCTGAAAAGACATCTTCATGACTCCGCCTTTCATTTTTGAGGCGCCATCATCTGTAAGAACAATATGATACTGCTTATCGTTACTACGGCCTGGAAGAATGGTTATCTTTCCACCGTTATCGATACGCTCAACTGCATTATCTATAGCTTTTTGACCCTTACCACCAATCATAACTATTGATCCTGGAACAATATTTGCTTTTAGCGCTCCTGCATTATTGAAACTACAATCAACGGCAACGGTATTTGCGCCTGTTTTAGCTGTTTTAGCTAATTTAATGTATGAAACATTGGCACGCTTACAATAAATTCCCAGGGATGGTTGTATTTCTGTAATCAGGTCACTGAAACCAGATCCGAGACTTACTTCACTCTTTTGCTGTTCAAATCTTTCTGCGGAGGTAGCAATTTCGTAATCTAAAATATGTCTAGTCTCAGTAATTGATAGATTCATCTTCTCCAGGATCGAGTGCGCCTTAGTTACACTGGAATAGAGTGAGTCAAGATTCTCCTTTGTTCCTTTTTGCTCTTTAAGAACACTTTTAGTTATTTTATCAATTTTATGATGTACTTTACTCAGGTCAACCTTTGGAGCCTTTGGAGCTTTCGGAGTTGGCGCAGGCGTAAGCATAGTATAAGAAGCCACTCCTAAGGCGATTAGAGAAATAAACATTGCACTTTTACCACTATTATTTGTAGAAGGTGCAACCTTTGCAGTTGATTTAGTAGTTGTTTTTTGATCTTTCATAGGTTTTCTCTCTTTCTCCTTAGTATTTACCTTGATTTCTTTATCTTTCTTTTCATCTACCATGCTTTTATTCTCCTATTTCATAAATTTTATCAAAAATATAATTATATAAGTATCTGTATATTAAGCACAAATAGATTTATTTAGTCACATTAATGACCAAACAGTAACTGTTTGATTCTTATTCAGAGCCATAAGGATCTCTTAAGTATACTAGATAAACTTACTGTGTTAAATCTTGATATAGGAAAATATAGAATATTTATTCAGTTTGTTTAAAATTTTAAACAGTAACTATTAGCTTCAAAAAAATACATGTTCATTATAGGAGGTTGTGAACCGCCGGCATTTGCTTTGTAAGGGTGCCGCTCTCCCAGCTCAGCTCAGCAGCACCCTCCATTTGGATCTAATTTACAGCATCCTTGAGCAACTTCCCTGCGCTAAATTTTGGAATTTTAGCTGCTTTAATTTTAAGCGCTTCGCCAGTTTGAGGATTTCTACCTATACGAGCGGCACGTCTACTTACTTTAAAAGTACCAAACCCCACTAGGATTACACTTTCTTCTTTTTTAAGAGCTATCGTAATTTCGGAGAGAATTGCATTTAATGCATCACGCGCTGTAGCTTTTGATATATTAGCGTTTTTTGTAATGGCCTCGATTAGTTCTAATTTTCTCATGTAACTCCTTCTTATTAATACAATGGATAATTTTTTATGATACTTTATTCTATTGATCACAGTAATGTGACATTTTGACGCGCGGCACATTGACTCACCTTTCCATAGTATTTGTCGCAATAATTAATAATTAGTTCCGGAAAGAAAGAACATAATGGCACTACTTGATTAAACAAAAACCATTAGAATGCTTATTCTATATATTAAATACGCATAATAAACCTCACTATACTTATAAAGTATACTGATATCATGTGCTCTCAATG
>Ga0308012_10000845_pt1 | contig 17346 bp, 13 predicted proteins | sample Neamet179_FD_203133 | JGI IMG/M metagenome (GOLD analysis project Ga0308012, IMG submission 203133) | Marine microbial communities from water near the shore, Antarctic Ocean - #179 | ecosystem: Environmental > Aquatic > Marine > Unclassified | place: Southern Ocean | collected 2014-07-25 | reverse complement strand
TAATACTATACCCGTTACTATTCATAACACTCTGAAACCTGCATCTTGAATGATAATGGGTATAGCTAGGCATTAGCAATAAATATAGCGCGTTTGGGAGCAGGGTATCCTTCAATGGTTTTACTGCTGTCATCAGGGTCTAGAAAATCTTGTAAAGATTCAGTATCTATCCATTCTGTTTTTCGTTGTTCATCTAATGCAGTTATATCTGTATTAACTACGCGAACATTACTAAACCCACAGCGTTCTAACCAAGCGCACATCGCCTTTTCACTCGGTAGAAACCAAACGTTACGCATTTTAGCGTAGCGTTCACCGGGTACTAGCACTGTGTTTTCATCACCATCAACAATAAGGGTTTCTAGTACTAATTCTCCGCCTTTAACTAATTGTGCTTTTAACTGATAAATAAAATCAATGGGGGATCTACGATGATAAAGAACGCCCATAGCGAACACAGTATCAAACGCTTTCAGTTCAGGTAATTGCTCCACACCTAACGGTAATAAATGTACTTGGTCGTCATTTATAAAATGCTTTACGGCATTAAATTGCATTAAGAATAGTTGAGTAGGATCTATTCCTACAACAAACTTAGCTTCAGCGCCGCGCATTCTCCATAAGTGATAACCACTACCGCAACCTATGTCTAAAACGTACTTGCCTGATAAATCACTAATATGCTCCGCTAAACGATCCCATTTAAAGTCACTGCGCCATTCGGTATCAATATGCAAACCATGAATATGATAAGGACCTTTACGCCAAGGTTTAAATTTTTTCATTAGGTTTTCAAGGCGTTTAAATTCACCTGGATTAAAATCACCTAACTCACCCACTTCTACTTTGTTGGTTAAATTGGTTGTTACTTCTTCGTTTAATTTCTTATCTATTGTAGGTAGGGCATCTAATGTTTTCTGCCAGTGTTTATATTCACCATGCAAATTATTTTCATGCCAATGGCTTAGTTGAGCAGGTAAAGTGTTTAGCCAATGACTTAAGCGGTTGGTAGCTATTTGTTGGTAAAATTTGTTGAACTGATTCATAGGGCTCTGCTAAGTTTTTTAAAAAGTAGTATTTTAAATATATTATTATTGATGTTACTTTATGGCGATGATTGAAGTGAAGTTAAAGCATTGAAACCATAATGAAGCATGACTAAAACCAGCTTGCGCTAAGCGATCTTTATGCACTTCAAGTGAGTCAGTCAACATTACCTTTTCGAGAGCACTTCGTTTCTGGGCAACTTCTAATTCGCTGTAGCCATTATCACGTTTAAAACTATGGTGTAAATCAATTAACACTTCATCAATGGCGTTATCATCGCTAGATATTTTTTCTGATAATACCAACAATCCACCAGGATTTAAGCCTTTGGCAATGTTGTTGAGTAATGCTTGGCGTTGTGATTTTTCAATAAACTGCAAGGTAAAATTCAACACCACCATAGACGCATTCTCAATTACGATATCTTGAATATTACCTTCAATAATTGTTACTGGAGTATTGCCTTTAAAAGCCTCAACATGCATTTTGCACCGTTTAACCATGTCGATAGAATTATCTACACCAATGATTTTACAGCCGTTAGAGGTTATACCTTTACGCATGGCAAGCGTTGCTGCGCCCAACGAACAGCCTAAATCATATATGTTGCTATTTTCTTTGACAAATTGTTGGCTAAGTCGACCTATAGTGTCAATAATAGTATTATAGCCGGGCACTGATCGAGATATCATGTCGGGGAAAACTTCTACAACTTGTGCATCAAAGGTAAAGTTTTTAACTTGATTATGTGCTTGCGAGTAAATTAAATCAGTATCAGGTTTGTGCATGTGCTTGGCTGTATTCACTATTATGTTAAGTAAGTATCGATATTGCATCATTTTAACCGATCTTATAAGCAACGCACTATCTATAGGGTGATTTTTTGAATTTTTTTTATAAACAGACCAATTACATTATATTAATGACGTTATTTTTGGCCGTTTTTAGTCAAGCAGCGTTTGCAGGACAAAATGTCAAAGAAACTAATACGGTGTCTGGCCGTAATTCTTATGTAGTGAATCAACCGATCACAATTGCTATAAATGCAACGTCCTTTCCATACCATTCTATTGATGAACAAAGTAAAGCCATCGGCTTGATGCCAGAACTGTGGCGATTGTGGGCTAAGAAACAACAGGTAAAAATAAAGTTTGTTGTACTTCCTTGGCTTGAAACATTAAATCAAGTAGCGACAGGAAAAGTCGATATCCATGGCGGGTTAACTATTATCAATTCTCGTCGTCAAACTCTTAGTTTTTCAGCACCACTTTTCAATATCTACACGCACTTTTATGTAAGTCAGCAACTCAAAAATATTGAGAGTATTGCGGATCTAAAACCCTATAGTATTGGCGTTACTAAAGGCTCAGCGCATATTGAAACGTTGAAAAAAAATCACCCTCAGTTAAGTTTAAAAGTTTACGATAATCAAAAAGATTTATACAGTGCGGCGTTAAATAATGAAATTCTGGTTTTTACTGGGTTAGAAAAACTAGGTGCTCATTTCGCAAATTTCGAGCAATTAAATCAGCGTTTTCCTATTCACAATTTATTACGTAACCAACAAAGTGAATATGGGGTGGCTGTAGCCAAAAAAAATCACAATTTACTCGCTTTTGTAGAAGAAGGCTTAAAAAAAATATCCACACAAGAACGCGCGGATATTGAAGGTAAGTGGTTAGGCTTAAATAAACAAAAAGATACCTTGCTCGTTACTTTTTCATCAAATTACCCTCCTTATATGGGCGTTAGTCCTTCAGGTGAGCCGCAAGGTTTATTGATCGACGTGTGGCGTTTATGGTCTAAACAGGTAGGCATTAATGTTGAATTTGTTCAGCGTAACTTTGAAGAAGGATTAAACCTTGTCGCAGAGAAAAAAGCCGATGTACTTATGGCATTTCCAGACCACGCAACAATACCTGAAAAAACTTTGTTTGCTAAGCCTATCTATTTATCTAATGGGCAAGTTTATGTTAATAAAAAAGTACAATATCCTGATGGTGAAAAAGTCACCTCTTTAGCGCAATTCACCCAAGATTTTAGTCAGCATGTTATTGGTGTTTGGGGGAATTCGACGTTAATAGAACAATTGTTAGTGCAATATCCTAAGTTAAATATTCGTTATTTCACTAGCCATAGTGCTATTTTAAATGCCGCAGAAAAAGGTGATATATCAGCAATATTGGGTTTGGTTGATTTAATTAATGCAAAATTAGTACAAAGTAATTTACAAACCTTATTTTATCGGTTGGATAATCCGGTAATTAATTCAATGTTATCTCCCGTGGTTCATCACAAAAACACTCAACTTATGAAAATCATAAATGAGGGGTTCAATAAATTAGATATCAACAATCTTATTGAAATTGAAGATAGATGGTTAAACGGAAATACTGGAGAGTATTACTATAAACAGTTGGCGCAGAAAGTCGTGCTAACTGAAGCCGAGAATGAATTTTTATCATCTCATGAAAAAATAAATGTTGGTATTCTTAATAACTTATCGCCTGTAGAATTCATTGATGAACAGGGTGATTTTTCGGGTATTAATCGAGATGTTTTCAATTTACTAAGTGATAGAACGGGCATTCAGTTTAATTACATCGCTTTTGATACTTGGCTACCGTTATATAACGCGCTAATAAATAATGAAATTGACATGTTAGGTGGTATAACGCCAACACCAGAACGTGAAAAAATTATGTTATTTACTGATGACTATTGGAATAAGCCATGGGTAATTGTACATCCACAATATATTGGTCGCAAAACAAGCCTTAAGGACTTTTATGGTAAGGAAGTCGCCATTGTTAAAGGTTATTACTTAATTTCCAAACTAAGGAAAGAGCACCCTTTAATCACGTTTAAATTAGTGGATAACAGGGAACAAGCTTTAGTTGCACTAGAACAAGAGCGTGTTGATGGTTTTGTTACCATTATGGCTTCGGCAACGCACCTAGTGAAACAAGATAATTCGATTACTTTGATGATCTCTATGATTGAAGATACCAACATAGATAAAAGCCATTTTGCCATCAGCAGACAGTTACCTTTATTAAAAAATATTATCAATAAAGGTCTATTAACGATAAGTGATAAAGAAAAACAAACTATTTATGATAATTGGTTTTCTTTGGAAATAATTACAGGGCTTGATAAAAAAGTTGTGATAGAAACTACCGTGAAAATAGGTCTCATTATTTTTATCATACTCGCCGTTATTATTTTATGGAATAGACGTTTGAAAGTGGAAATAGACCGTCGAGAGAAGCTTGAAAAAGTAATGAAACATATGGCGACACATGATGAATTAACAGGCCTTGCTAACAGAGTATTATTAAAAGATAGGTTAAGTACTGCAATCAATTTTCATCAGCGTCAATCGCTTAAGATGGCTGTGTTGTTTATCGATTTGGATGGCTTTAAAAATATTAACGACACGTATGGCCACGATGTTGGCGATGAGTTGCTACAACAAGTAGCTCTTCGTTTACAGGGGTGTGTGAGAAGCTCTGATACAGTAGTTCGCTTTGGTGGAGATGAGTTTATATTATTACTTACCGGGTTACATAACCCTAATGAAGCAGCCCATGTTGCAGATAAAGTATTAACACTAATGCAAAAAGAGTTTGAGTTAAAGAAAACCAATGCTTCTATCGGCTGTAGTATTGGTATAGCAATGTATCCTGAGGACGCAGATAATGACATTGATTTATTAAAAGTTGCAGATACTTTAATGTACAAAGTAAAAGCGACAGGTAAAAACCACTATTTATTTAACTCACCTTCTCCTTCTCCTTAATCTTTAGAAAGTAAATATTTTAATTGTTGCCCCTTTAATTTACCCATCTGCTTGTTCTAGGGTGACATTAACTCCCATTGCTTTATAATATCGGCAAAATTATCCTAATAATCGCTTATTAAGGCGTTTATTAATAAAAATATAATGAATTGGTATAAGGCAAAATACATGCGCACTCTTTATTGTGGTGAGGTAAATGAATCTCACATCGGGCAAGAAATAACTTTATGTGGTTGGATTAACAAACGTCGTGATTTAGGCGCTGTAATATTTTTAGATTTACGTGACCGTGAGGGCCTTGTACAAGTTGTTTACGATCCAGACTTACCCGACGTAATTAAAAAAGCTAACACTTTACGTAATGAGTTTTGTGTACAAATAAAAGGTAGAGTTCGCGCTCGTCCTGAAGGCCAAGTTAATAAAGACATGAAGACAGGTGCTATCGAAGTACTTGGACTTGATCTAACTATTTTAAATAAGTCTGCTCCAACCCCTCTCGATGCCAATCAAGTTAACTCGGAAGAGTTACGCTTAAAGTATCGTTACCTTGATCTTCGCCGTGTTGAAATGACAGAGCGTTTACGTTTTCGTGCAAAAGTTACCTCTAAAGTTCGTAGTTCATTAGAGAACTTAGGCTTTTTAGATATTGAAACGCCTATTCTTACAGCTGCTACACCAGAAGGTGCTCGCGATTATTTAGTACCAAGTCGTACACATAAAGGTCAGTTTTTTGCTTTACCGCAATCTCCACAATTGTTTAAACAATTATTGATGATGTCAGGTATGGAGCGTTACTATCAAATAGTTAAATGTTTCCGTGATGAAGATTTACGTGCTGACAGACAACCTGAATTTACGCAAATAGATATTGAAACCTCATTCATGAGTAGTGATCAAGTAATGGAAGTAACGGAGAAAATGATCCGTGAATTATTCCTAGAAATGCTTGATGTTGATTTAGGCGACTTCCCGCGCATGGCTTACTCTGAAGCTATGAAGCGTTTTGGTAGCGATAAACCTGATTTACGTAACCCACTAGAAATCATTGACGTTGCTGATATTTTAAAAGACGTTGAATTCAAAGTATTCTCAGGACCTGCTAATGATGAAAATGGTCGTGTTGCAATAATTTGTGCTCCACAAGGCGCAGCTAAGTTTTCACGTAAAGGCCTTGACGAATTAACTAAATTTGTTGGGATTTACGGCGCTAAAGGCATGCCTTGGTTAAAAGTAAATGACGTTGACGCAGGTCTTGAAGGTTTACAGTCTCCAATTTTAAAATTCTTAACTGAAGAGCAAGCTAAAGCTATTCTTGAGCGCGCAAATGCTAAAACTGGCGATATCATTTTCTTTGGTGCAGACCAATATAATGTAGTGAGTGAGTCACTTGGCGCACTTCGTCTTAAGTTGGGTGAAGATCTTGATTTATTAGAAGGCGAATGGAAACCATTATGGGTAGTTGATTTCCCAATGTTTGAGCAAGTAGACGGACATATGCATGCTATCCATCATCCATTTACAGCACCAACTAACTTAACGGCAGAGCAATTAGAAGCTAACCCTGTTGGCGCTTTATCTGATGCTTATGACATGGTCTTAAATGGTTGTGAATTGGGTGGTGGCTCTGTACGTATCCATAATCAAGATATGCAAGCAGCGGTATTTAGAATTTTAGGTATCAGTGATGAAGAAGCACAAGAGAAATTCGGCTTCTTACTTGAAGCACTTCAATACGGCGCTCCACCACACGCAGGTTTAGCTTTTGGTTTAGATAGATTAGTAATGTTAATGACAGGTGCCAGTTCAATCCGTGATGTAATGGCCTTCCCGAAAACCAATACAGCGGCTTGTCCATTAACTAACGCGCCGGGCATTGCTAACACTGAACAATTGAGAGAATTAGGTGTTGCCGTTCTTGCAGAAAAGAAAGTTGAAGAAAATAAAGGCGAAGAATAAGCATAATAATTCACTACTTTATCACTAGATAAGTAGTGACTGTCGTGTTTTAGGCGACACAATAGATTATCATTATGTTAGCAACGTTAATGCAGCTATAACTTATGTTTTAGCTGCATTTTTTATGCTCTAATAAACATAACTAAATAAAGTACGTATTAAAGCGTAACATCAATGAATATGGAATAAGAGGCGAGCCGTTGACAATAATATTAGGGATTGATCCGGGGTCACGATTTACCGGCTATGGTGTTATCAAACAAGAAAAGCAACATTTCACCTATCTTGGTAGCGGTTGTATTAAAGCGCTAAGCCAAGGCGAAGACTTAGCTTCACGCTTACAAACAATCTTTGCTGGCGTATCTGAGTTAATTATTCAATTTAAGCCTGATATGTTTGCCATTGAACAAGTTTTTATGGGCGTTAATCCCGGCGGTGCATTAAAGCTTGGTCAAGCTCGGGGGGCTGCTATTGTCGCGGCAACAAACTCTGGCTTAACTATTAGTGAATATTCAGCGAGACAAATTAAACAAGCTGTTGTGGGCACTGGTGCTGCAGATAAAAGCCAAGTACAGCATATGGTAAAAACTATTCTAAAGTTACCTGGTACACCGCAAGCTGATGCAGCCGATGCATTAGCGGTAGCACTGTGCCATGCTCATAGCCATACTAGTATTGCTCGGTTAGCAGGACAAGCCACTAAAACGGTAAGAGGGCGGTTGCGATAACTTTTCTATTATATCCTTACTACTCTAGTTCTATGTTAATAAGCTAAAATCGTAGATTACATAATTCACTAATTTATTTGCTTAAAACTCTAGTACTACGTCATTCCCGAAGTTTCTGATCGGGAATCCATATTCTTTTTATCTTAATAAAAAATATCACTCTAAGTAAACTAACCAAATATGATGAACCGTCAGCATAAATCAATCAGTCCACTTTACTGTATAAATATATAGTGGTAATATCTATTTCATTAATAATAGTCTTTGGTATTTATTGTGATTGGTCGTTTACGTGGCACACTTGTTGAAAAATTATCCCCTGAAATATTAATTGAATGTGCAGGTGTTGGCTATGAAGTTACTATGCCAATGACTAGCATATATGCCTTACCTGAGCTTGAACAACAAGCGACTATTTATATTCACTTTGTTGTACGTGAAGATGCACAACTACTGTATGGTTTTGCGAATAAAATAGAGCGAAAATTATTTAGACTACTGATAAAAGTGAATGGCGTAGGGCCAAAATTAGCATTAGCCATTTTGTCGAATATGTCAGCCGACCAATTTGTAAGTTGCGTCAGACATGATGATCTTAGTGCTATTGTAAAAATCCCTGGTGTCGGTAAAAAAACAGCAGAGCGTTTACTCATTGAAATGCGAGATCGTTTAAAAGATTGGCAGACAGAACGAATCGAATTAGTAAGTCATGATGGCGTAATACCAGAGCAACTTAGCGCTGAACTTAGTCAAGAAAGTACTTTTATTAATGATAATAAAGGTGATGCGATTAATGCCCTGATATCACTTGGTTATAAACAAATACAAGCGGATAAAGCCGTTAAATCCGTATATAATCGCGATATGTCTAGCGAAGATATAATTCGTGATGCGTTAAAATCAATGTTGTAAACAGATTATTGTGATAACACCTAATTTACAGAAAAATTATTAAAATTCATTAAACCTATATAGGTTAGTGATAAAGGAATAATAACCATGATAGAAGCTGATCGCCTCATTGAGCCAGTCGCTAATATTGAAGATGAAAGCGTAGATCGCGCTATTCGTCCTAAAATGCTACAAGATTATACGGGTCAAGAGCATGTTAAAGCTCAAATGGAAATATTTATTCCTGCTGCAAAAAATCGAGGAGAGCCTTTAGATCATCTATTAATTTTTGGTCCTCCAGGTTTGGGTAAAACTACACTCGCAAATATTGTCGCTAATGAAATGGGTGTTAATATTCGTACTACTTCAGGGCCAGTTCTTGAAAAAGCAGGCGATCTAGCAGCACTGCTGACTAATTTAGAAGAAAACGACATTCTTTTTATTGATGAAATTCATCGATTAAGCCCTGTTGTAGAAGAAATTCTTTATCCTGCTATGGAAGATTATCAATTAGATATTATGATTGGTGAAGGGCCCGCTGCTCGTTCTATAAAATTAGATTTACCAGCCTTTACCCTTATTGGCGCTACTACTCGCGCAGGCGCATTAACGTCACCACTGCGTGACCGTTTTGGTATTGTTCAGAGATTAGAGTTTTACAATGTTGCTGAACTCTCAACTATTGTTACCCGTTCGGCTCATTTCTTAAATTTAACTATCGATGCCGAGGGCGCGTATGAAGTCGCACGACGCGCTCGTGGTACACCACGAATTGCGAATCGTTTATTACGACGAGTCCGCGACTATGCAGATATAAAATCACACGGTATTGTTAATAAAGAAACCGCTTCAGCCGCGTTAGATATGTTAGAAGTTGATAGTGAAGGCTTCGATATTATGGACAGAAAATTACTACACGCTATTATTGATAAGTTTATGGGCGGGCCGGTTGGCTTAGATAATGTTGCCGCTGCAATTGGTGAAGAACGCGAAACTATTGAAGACGTGTTAGAACCCTTTTTAATTCAACAAGGTTTTTTACAGCGCACACCGCGAGGGCGTATTGTTACCGACAGAGCTTATCAACATTTCGGTATAACTAAAATCGAAGAAAAATAGAAGAATATTGTATTTACAGACAAAAATGCCAGCAAAGAAGCTGGCATTTTTTTATTTGAGTTCGGACTGGTCTGAACATACTTATTTGTGTTGTCTGCTATTCCAAGCTTTAATCGTTTGATAACGCCACAATATTTGTATACCGAAATAGCCTAATATTGAAAATATTACGGCAAGTACACCGCAACCCAGTAAGAATGCGGGACCGATTGTTGATAAACTATCAAGAACCCATTGCCAACTAGCCTCAAACAAAAACTCTTCAGCAGGAACTGCTAATATCCATGTTCCGACCAAATAACAGGCGTAGAATATAAAAGGCATGCTGATAGGGTTTGTTATCCAAACGAGTGCAATAGCAAGTGGCAGATTTGCATGTACTATAATAGCAATACCTGCAGCCAAAACCATCTGAAATGGCACGGGGATAAAAGCAAAAAATAAACCTACAGCAAAAGCTTTAGCGACAGAGTGACGGTTCAAATGCCAGAGGTTAGCGTTGTGTAGTAAAGTACCAAAAATCTTTAGGCATTTGTTGTCTTTTATCGTTTGATGATCTGGCATCATTCGTTTGATGATTTTTTTGGGCATATACTTCTACAGATCCTTTGACTAAAGTTAGTTATTAAATGATTTACTTATTATATAGCGACAGAAATCGACAATGTCAGTAAATCATTAGTACAAGAATTTAACGGCAAAACATAAAAGGATTTTATCACTATGGATTGGTGGTTACTGACATTTTTTCTTGGTGCTATATTGTCCCTGTTTTTGCCGGAAGTACCAGCGATTTTTCCACTATTTTTACTTCTTTGTATTGCAATCGGCTGTTGTTGGCATAAAAAACTGCGTTTTAGCTCTGGATTATGGTTTGGTGCATTGTGGATGTTGGCTCAAGCTTACCTCTATCATAGCCAGTTACCGAATACGTATATTGCTCTAATGCATGATAAGCAGCCGTTTTTTATTGTAGGTGAAGTCCTCAGCGTACAAGTTAACCCCCTTAACTCTGTAAGTATAAATACAGCTTTAAGTATAAATAAACCTAAAAGTAAAACTACAGATCCACATAAGCCTGAATTAACTAAACGTTTTAATTTTCGTGTCAGTAAGATAAATCACCAGCCGCTTGATGATCCTATTATTGTCAGGTTAAGTTGGAAAAAACCAAAAGTTGACGTTGCTCAAGGGCAAAATCTTTCACTGAACGTTAAATTAAAACCTGCGCATGGTTTGGCTAATGTAGGTACTTTTAATTACATTAGTTGGCTCAAAGCGCATAAAATTGTTGCGACAGGCTATGTTATTAACCCGAGGAAAAAGAAAAATAGTGGCCTTAAAAATAAAGTAACTAAAGAACTTACACGTATACCGGGTGAAAAAACTTTAAAAGTGTTAAATGAGAATAAATTAATACTGAATAACACTACTTCAAGGCAAGAGTTATTAGATCAATATCAAAATCTAACTCCAAGTCATCAACTGACCCCTATTTTATTAGCATTAGCCTTTGGTGAACGTAGTTTACTTAATCCCGAACAGTGGGAGGTATTACAAGCGACAGGTACAAGTCATCTTATTGCTATTTCTGGTTTACATGTAGGGTTACTCGCAGGAAGTGCCTTTTTTATAGTCATGTTGTTTTTTAAAGCTATACCGTTAAGAAATAATTGCTGGCAACAAATTAACATTCGTTACACCGCTATTGTCGTAAGTTTATTATTCGCTACTATTTATGCTTACTTAGCGGGGTTTTCTCTACCCACACAACGCGCTTTAGTGATGCTAAACCTATATTGGCTTAGTCGCGTACTAGGGATAAAATTTTCACCCAAACGCTTAATATTGATAACAGTTTTTATCTTGTTAATTATCAGTCCTTTTAGCTTATTAACCGCGAGCTTTTGGTTGTCTTTTTATGCAGTAGCTATTATCTTTGCCACGCTATGGAAGTTTAAGTCTTCGTTAAGTCAAGGCTCTGCAATTTGGCGTTTCGTTAAAGGGCTATTGATTATTCAAGTGGCACTTACTTTAATGCTAATGCCTATTACTGCTTTATTCTTCCAGCAAATATCCTTGGTTTCTTTAGTTGCTAATATAATTGCTGTGCCTTGGATGAGTGCAGTTAGTATTCCTACTGCGCTCATCTCGGTATTCGCTATGCCTTTTAGTGAAGTCATCTCACAATGGTTTATGATGTTGTCATTAAAGTCGTTATCTTGGCTATGGTATTACCTTGAACTACTTAGTCAGCAGGAATATGCCATTATTTCTCTGTCATTATCTCAACAATTAATTATATCGGGCGTTGGTATTGCTGCTTTTTATCTTTGCTATCTTTCACCACTAAGCCTTTCTAGGCGAATCAAAAAAGGTGTTTTTATTCTACCTTGTATAATTTTAATAACTTTCTGGTTAATTCGAACTTATTTACCCCAACTACCTTTAACTACAACTATCTTTTCTAATGAGGAAAGTACTCAAATACAAAAGGTTAATAACCAAACAGAGCAGGACTTTAATCCATGGCAAGCTATTTTCTTTGATGTAGGACAGGGGTTATCTGTGTTAATAAAGCGTAATGAACACGCGATTCTATATGACACTGGCGCTGCTTATCCTAGCGGTTTTAATATGAGTGATGCGGTGGTACTGCCGCATCTGCAATATTCAGGTATTGGGAAGCTTGATAAAGTGATATTAAGTCACAGTGATAATGATCATGCAGGAGGTATAAGTACTTTAATAGATAACATAGTCATTGATGAAATTATGAGTAATGATAAAGGAATAATTAAAGCAGGCACTTCCCCAAGCACTGATACAATAAGTGAAGGGAAACAACTCCAAGGTTGTGAACCAAGCCAAAACTTTAGTTGGCAAGGACTAAAGTTTACAATTTTATGGCCTTTAAAATCTAATTATTTAGAGGAAACGGTTCGTAGAGTGAAGCAAAAGAATGATGATTCATGTGTTATTTTAATTACTGATCTAAAAGGTCGCAAGGTGCTATTAACAGGAGATATATCGGCAAAAGTGGAGCAGGAGTTAATATCACTTTATCCTAAGTTGACGGTAGATATATTACAAGTACCACACCATGGCTCTAAAACATCATCAAGTCAGGGATTTCTTAGTCAATTATCACCTGATATTGCTTTGGTTAGTGCTGGTTATCTAAATCGCTGGAATATGCCGGTAACCGCTGTTAGTAAACGTTATCATGATCTCAATATCGAATTACTCAATAGTGCTGTATTAGGACAAATTGTCATAACTTTTAATGAGGACGGCATAATAACGAAGAATTATGTTGAAGATTTACGACCTTTTTGGTTTAGTCATTAGTGTATTTAGGGATGATTTTAGCTACATACTTTTTCGTTGAATACTTTGTTTTTGTTCTAGTTATAGTTTTTGTTGGTTGTATTGCTAATTCACGTTAAAATACTATTTTTGTTAATGTAAGTACAGTTACAAAACAAATGTATGACTGAAACTTACTAAAGTTACAAATGACTAACGCCTCATATAATGAACATAGGCATTGTTAATTTTTATCAATTCATCTTTTCGGCAATTTTAATACTAGAGTAATTATACCTAATGGCATCACCTTCAAATAATAACGCCACCTCTACACCTTCTGATTCAATAAATAAAGACTCAAAAAGTGCAACAACATGGCAAAATTTCAAACGCCTTGTTAGTTATGCAAAAGCATATAAGTTGGGTTTTGTAGCTGCAATTTTAGGTATGCTTAGTTATGCCGCTATAGATGTCTATTTTTTGTCAAAGTTACAGCCTCTTGTAGATGAAGGCTTAGGAGGTGGTGCAAATAATGATTTTATGAAATGGGCACCATTATTTATTATTGCAGCATTTATGGTTAGAGGCATAGCACATTTCATTGCTAATTATTGTTTGGCTTGGGTCGGAAATAATGTTGTAGCTGATTTAAAACAAGAATTGTTTGAGCATATTATGTCAATGCCAGTGGCTTTTCATGATAAGCAATCTACGGGCTCACTTATTTCCAAAGTGACTTTTGATACAGAGCAAGTATTAAACTCGGTCAGTAAATCCATTTTAGTTCTGATACAACAAAGTGCTTTTGTTCTAGGTTTATTGGGTTTGATGTTTTATATGAGCTGGCAATTATCATTAATATTCTTCTTAATCACGCCGGTTATTGCCGTAATTGTTACCGTTGTATCAAAACGTTTTAGAAAAGTGAGTAAAAATATTCAAAGTGCGATGGGCGATGTCACTACTGCTGCAGAGCAAACCTTTAATGGCCATAAAGTTGTATTAACATTTGGTGGTCAGCAACGCGAATTCTCTCGATTTGGCAAAATAAACAAACGTAATCGCCAACAACGTATGAAGATGAACGCAACAAGATCTGCGAGTGTACCTATTATTCAGGTTATAGCTTCCTTTGCATTAGCTTTTGTTTTTTATGCTATCACTTCTGATACCTTACGAGATAACATTTCTCCAGGGACTTTTGTCAGTGTTATTACTTACATGACGATGTTATTAAGACCTTTGAAAATGCTAACGAATGTAAATAGTGAATTTCAACAAGGTATGGCTGCTTGTGTCAGTATTTTTTCGGTACTGGATCAGGAAAAAGAAAAGAACACCGGTAGTAAAACGCTTGATAGAGCATCGGGAACATTGTCTTTTAAGCATGTTGATTTTACTTATGCTGCCTCTAATACTGACAACAGCACTAACTCGACTGGCACGGATACAAAACAAGTGGCTAAACTCGCATTAAGTGATCTTACTTTTGATTTAGCGCCGGGCGAAACTTTAGCATTAGTTGGTCGCTCAGGCAGTGGTAAATCAACCGCGAGTTCTTTATTATTGCGATTTTACGATGCGACTAGTGGTGAGATATTAATAAATGACACTAATATTGAAGAATTTAAATTAGATGATTTACGTAAGCAATTCTCTTATGTATCTCAGCAGGTTGTACTATTTCATGATACGTTAGCTAATAATATCGCTTATGGTAAACCTGATGCAACTGAAGAAGAAATTATTGCCGCAGCAAAAAGTGCTCATGTGATGGAGTTTGCACAGCAAATGGAGCATGGACTTGAAACCAATATTGGTGAAAATGGCGCTTTATTATCTGGTGGGCAAAGACAACGTGTCGCTATAGCGCGAGCACTTTTATGTGATGCGCCTTTTCTAATTTTAGATGAAGCGACCAGCGCTTTAGATACAGAGTCTGAACGTCACATTCAAGACGCTTTACAAACCTTACAACAAAATCGTACCTCTATTGTTATTGCTCATCGTTTATCAACCATTGAAAACGCCGATAAAATTATTGTGATGGATCAAGGAAAAATTGTTGAACAGGGTAATCATCAAAGTTTGCTGGAAAAACAAGGTGCATATGCTCAGTTACACAGTTTTCAATTTGAGTAAGAGATTTCCCCATGCGCTTAATTGAAAAAGTATGGTTTAACAACCATCCAGCTAAATGTATTTTAGTACCACTATTGTTACCTTTGTCAGCATTATTCTGGCTAATAAGTACTTTTAGGCACATAAGTTTTAAGTTAGGTTTTTCAAAGTCATTTAAATTAACTAAGCCTGTTATCGTTGTTGGTAATATTGGCGTTGGTGGTAATGGTAAAACACCTATTGTGATATACCTTGTCGAGTTAACTCGCTCGTTAGGTTTAACTCCTGGCGTTATCTCTCGTGGTTATGGCGGTAAAGCGCCACACTATCCTTATTTAGTTAATGATCAATCTACGGCACTACAAGCAGGGGATGAGCCTGTACTCATTCAGCAGCGTTGTAATGTTAGTGTCGCAGTTGGAAGTGACCGAATTGCAAGTTCAGAGCTACTTATCGAACAAGGCTGCGATATTATTATCAGTGATGATGGTTTACAGCATTATCGCTTACAACGAGATATAGAGATTATTGTTGTCGATGGAAAACGATTGTTTGGTAATGGTTTATTACTACCTGCAGGGCCTTTAAGAGAAGGTCAGTGGCGTTTATCAACCAGTGATTTTGTTATATTCAATGGTAGGGAAGTAACAAATTCTCAGGAAGCGTTTTCATCTGATTCGCGAGTTACTGCTCCATGTTTGCAAATGTCGTTAGTCGCAACACAGGTTTGCAATTTACAATCAGGTGAATGTATTAACTTACCTGACTTTGTTACGTTAAACCCATCTGTTAATGCGATTGCAGGAATTGGCTCGCCACAACGTTTTTTCGACACTCTCGAAATAAATGAATTTAAGATAAATAGTCAAAAGAGTTTTGTTGATCATCATAGTTTTACCTCTACTGATTTCAGCTCCTTTGATGATAATATACCGTTATTAATGACTGAGAAGGATGCAGTTAAATGCATTTCTTTTTGCAAAGATAATTGGTGGTATTTACCTGTAGATGCTGATTTTATTGAAATAGATAAACAAGCAATAACAGAAAAAATAAAAGCAATAATATAGTTAACTATCTAGGTGTTTATTACCTAGTAACTAGTAGACTAAAAATTACATTCAATTAATAATTAACTAAAGAGAAGTTAACATGGCTTTTGATACAAAATTAATGGAAATTCTTGCCTGCCCAGTATGTAAAGGTAAGTTAGATTTCAATAAAGAAGAAAAAGAACTCATTTGTAACTTTGACAGGCTTGCATACCGCATAGAAAAAGATATCCCCGTGTTACTCGAAGGAGAAGCACGCGAGCTTAATGCAAACAATTCAACTGAACAGGGTCGTTAATCATGTCAGCCACTGATACAGAATTTGTTGTTGTCATTCCCGCAAGATTTCAATCATCACGCCTACCTGGCAAAGTTTTAGCTGATATAGAAGGTAAACCAATGATCCAATGGGTTGTTGAAAAGGCTAAGCTAAGCGGTGCTCGCCAAGTGATTGTTGCAACAGACAATGATGAAGTTGCTGCTGTAGTCAGTGCCTTTGGCGGTGAAGTTTGCAAAACGCGCGCAGATCATCAGTCAGGCACTGAGCGCCTTGCTGAAGTTATGGAACAATACCAATTTAGTGATGATGAAATTATCGTTAATGTACAAGGTGATGAACCATTTATTCCACCAATGAATATTGCGCAAGTTGCAAATAACTTAGCCAATCAGCAAAAAAATCGTGATGTGGCTCGTATGTCAACATTGGCTATTAATATAAATAGCGTTGATGAAGCTTTTAATCCTAATGCCGTTAAAGTCATACTTGATAAAGATGGTTACGCTTTATATTTTTCAAGAGCAACTATTCCTTATGATAGAGAGCGCTTTTTAAGTAGTTATTCAAATACAGAAAATAATAGCTCAACTAATACCTCTAGTAACACCTCGAGTAAGATTAATGCAATAGGTGACTTTTATTTAAGACATGTTGGCATTTATGCTTATCGTGCGGGTTTCATTAAAGACTACGTAAATTGGCCAACGAGTGAATTAGAGCAAGTTGAAGCGCTTGAGCAACTCAGGGTATTGTATCAAGGTGAAAAAATTCACGTAGCCGTCGCTAGTAGTCATGTTCCTGTAGAAGGTGTTGATACCCCTGAAGACTTATCTAAAGCACGAGCATACGCTGCAACTTTAATTTAACCTATACTTGTTGCCATTCAAAGTGCTGGATTTCAAGTGCTGGATTTCAGAGGGAACTTTGAATGACTTTAGGCAAGGAGAGTTATTTACGTATAGTCGCTCTATATGCTGATTCTTTAACGTCTTCTAAAGGCATTTTAAACCCCTCGAAGAAGGGGGGGGGAGCAATATC
>Ga0308012_10000844_pt1 | contig 17360 bp, 9 predicted proteins | sample Neamet179_FD_203133 | JGI IMG/M metagenome (GOLD analysis project Ga0308012, IMG submission 203133) | Marine microbial communities from water near the shore, Antarctic Ocean - #179 | ecosystem: Environmental > Aquatic > Marine > Unclassified | place: Southern Ocean | collected 2014-07-25 | reverse complement strand
GCTCAGAAGAAGGCGGTGATATATTCTGTTCAATAAGAAGTTATTTATCAACGGTGAAAAAACAAGGTATTAATAGGCTTGATGCGTTGATTAACCTGTTTAACGGAAATCCATTCATCCCCTCTATGAATTAACTCAGCCCATTTATATAGGCTGAGTAGTTACTTAATTATAAATCAGCAGTTGTTAATAATTCCAGATAAAAGTTAATTCTCATTAACAAGAGGTGATAGTTATTAACAAAAAAATAGCACTTATTAACATTGGTAATTGTTTTGTATGTTATTTGCAGTGTTTCGTGTTTTTTAGAGGGAGTTGGGCGATTTTTGATGATTTTGTAAGGTGTTAAATAGTGTAAGGTAGTCTAAAATATAAAACATATTCTCGTATAGTATAAGGAACCACCCATGAAAATAGCTTATTTACTCGCTCTTATTCCTGCCACGTTATTGATTAATGGCTGTGATGATGCCGAAAGCGAAGTGTGTCGTTATTACATCCAAAACGATATAGACAATGCAAACTTTGAATCGGCTATTGATCGCCTTGAAGATAAAAATTGTCAAGATACATATCCTAACAATGAATACTTGGTTGATTTAAGTAGTGCATATTTAGGAAAGTCAGGATTACCATTACCTGTAATTTTACGTGCTTTGATTGAAGATGAAGATTCTTCCGAGGAGTTCAGCTTTGAAAATTTCGTTTCAGAGATATCGCAATCAGCAGAACCTTCAGTCTTATTAGATCTAGACAGCTCTAGTTCAGCATTAGATGACTACTTAAATAATGTTACTTGTAAATCAATTCAAAACACTACTTCTACAGAGGAAAATATTTGTTTGATTACAGGTTTTATTGATGTGTTAAAAACGTCTATGGCTATCGATGTACTTGCGGGTGGCAACGTTGCTGCATGGGCTGATAATGAAAATGGGGATGACCCTTCAATGTTACGCTCTAGCTGTGCGCTAGAATATAGTAACAAGCATCTAAACGATGTTGATTTTTCTATCCCTTTTGAGGACTGTAAGCCTGGTGTAACTGTTGATGACAGTGAAGAAGTCACTTTTACTGGAAGTAATGGAGTTACAAAAACCTATAACCACCTAACCATTAGCTATGATGGGGTTTCTGAATATTTTTTAGAGTCAACGACTCTTGGAAGTACCATATTTAGTAATAACTATTGTCAAATAGATTACGCAGTTTGTAATGATGTTGAACAGGGCGTTTGTTATACCTGTCCACTAGGCCAAGGGAAAGAAGATCTCAATGTTAAAGATTACTTGCTTAATTCATTAAATAGCGGCTTTGATAGTATAGAAGTTGGAACACAAAGCTCAGAAGACGATGAAGGAAGCGATATTCAGGAGTCTATTGACGACTTTAGATTAGAAATAAAAAGTGAAGGTTGCTCAGCTGTACCAGAGGGTGAAGATTGTTTCACTATGGATGACATTATCGATTATTTAAATAAAGACTAAGGAATTTCATAATGAAAAAATGGATTATCCCAGCACTAGCTGGATTAACATTAGCTCCTTTATGTAATGCATCTGATTTTGCATACCTATATAAGGATTCACGTATTATGGGGATGGGAGGAGCAAATGTTTCATCAGGAGGTTACAGTAGTTCGGTATTCTCTAATCCCGCCGGTATTGCCAATTTACCAACAGACCACGGGTTAATTGTAGATTTACTTGGCATAAATGCAACGGCTAGCGATGGTGCAATCGATATTGTGAGTGACTTATCAGATGCGATTGACAGTGATAATGAAGATGAAATTATTGATGTTTTAGAGAAATATTCAGGACAACGCACTCATATTGATGTTGCTAATTATAGTTCAGTAAGTAATAAGCATGGTAATACTGCTTGGACTTTTGGATTCTTGGCTGCAACTGATGTTAATTTAACTCCTCATGCCAACAGTGTAGATGGTATTCTTGAGGTTCAAAGCCGTGGATATGCTGGATTCACTTCGGCATACGCACATACTTTTGAAAAATTAGGTCGTGGTGATTTACACGTTGGATTAGGTGCTAAATATATTACTCAAAAATCATTTGAAGGAGCGATTTCTCCAGCTGACTTAGTAAGTGGTGATGATTTAGGTGACGAAATTCGTGATAAAATGGAGACAGATAATAGTGGCTTTGCGGTAGATTTAGGTGCTATTTACCAATTTCATACAGAAGGAAATATAAAGCCAGCTATTGGTTTGAGTATTATGAATGTCGGTAGTGTTGACTTTGAAGATAGTTATGGTGGTCAACCTACAACGGTTAATATTGGTGCATCGATTGAACCTAATATTTCTTTTATCAAAAAAACACGTATCGCATTAGATTATATTGATGTTTTTAACGCAAATAAATACAGAATTTATAATTTAGATGAAAATGATGAAGTAAGTTATACCGATTATGAGGATACTGACTTTCTAAAACGATTACGCTTTGGTATATCAGGTTTAGTCTACGATAATAGTTGGTCCTCGTTGGAGGTTTCGGGCGGTCTTTATCAAGGAACTTATACCGCAGGTATCGATTTTACTGCAACGGTTTTCCGACTCGGTTTAACTACGTATGAAGAACAAACTGGACCTCAGTCTGGAGATGAAAGCGACAGGCGTTATTCGCTAAACCTTAGCGTAGTTTGGTAAACTAAATTATACATTACAAAAAAGGTGCTTCTAGCACCTTTTTTGATGCTTAAAACTGTATTTTAATAAAGTTGTAAGTGATTAATATACTCATTTCATTAAAAACGTATAGACGTCTATACGTTTAAACGTTGACATATTCAACAATCCAAGTAACATTGTATTTCTCAATAATCATGTGCTTTTTTGTCAGGTATCCGTTATGCCCATTAAAATTCCCGATCAATTACCCGCTCTTTCCGTTTTAGCTAACGAAAATATCTTTGTAATGTCTGAAGATCGTGCTGCGAATCAAGAAATTCGTCCTATGCAAGTAGCAATATTGAATTTAATGCCTAATAAGATTGAAACTGAAATTCAAATTTTGCGCATGCTCTCTAATACACCATTGCAAGTTAACATTGAATTTGTACGTATACATAAGAATGCTTCTAAAAATACACCTAAAGAACACTTAAATAATTTTTATTGTCTATTCGATGACATTAAACACAAGCAATTTGATGGCTTGATTGTTACAGGCGCGCCCTTAGCACACCTTGACTATTCTGACGTTCGATACTGGGATAAAATTTGTGAAGTGTTTGACTGGGCTGAAAAAAATGTCACGTCAACCATGTTTTCATGTTGGGCTGCACATGCAGCTATGTATCATCATTACGGAATAAATCGTCACCTGAGAAAGCAAAAGTTATCTGGTGTTTATCAACATTCACCTCTCGATAGTAAAGAGGAATTAACGCGTGGTTTTGATGACAGTTTTAAAGTACCGCATTCGCGTTATGGTTATATCACCGAAGATGATTATCGTAGTGTTGAAGATATTAATGTATTAGCAACATCACCCGCGGCAGGTGTTTTCTTAGCGGCAAGTAAAAGCAAACGTCAAGTGTACCTAACGGGTCATCCAGAATATGATGCATCTACGCTACATGAAGAATTTCAAAGGGATCTTAAAAAAGATCCAGATACTGTTATGCCAACTAATTACTATCAAAATGATGATGTGAATAACAACCCCGTAGGCCCATGGAAAAGTCACGGTAGTTTGTTATTTACTAACTGGCTCAATTATTATGTTTATCAAATGACGCCTTATCAGTTAGATGCAAACCATATGAAAGCTACATTGAAAAAGTAGCCGAATAACGGCTCAATAATTAGCGTATGAATAATGAACTAAGTCATCAGGAATGATGGCAATTAATGTCATTACTTTAATGTGTCTTATTTGATCGACATCTCGAAAAACGAAAATATTTACTTGGAAATAAAAATGAAAAAACATGCTTCTTTCGCCTTATTCGAACAGCAACTTGCTAAAAACATTCTAATTCTTGATGGTGCCATGGGTACCATGATCCAAGCGTATAAATTTGAAGAGCAAGATTTCAGAGCTGAACGCTTTGCTGATTGGCATACTGATGTCAAAGGCAATAACGATATGTTAGTGCTTACTCAACCTGAAATCATTAAAGCGATTCACCTTGAATACCTTGAAGCTGGCGCTGATATTCTTGAAACAAACACGTTTAACGCTACAACAATTGCCATGGCTGATTACGACATGCAAGAGTATAGCGCAGAGATTAACCGTGAGGCGGCTAGAATTGCTCGCGAAGCGGCTGATGAATACACTAAAAAGAACCCAGACCGTCCACGTTTTGTTGCCGGTGTTTTAGGGCCGACAAACCGTACCTGTTCAATTTCTCCTGACGTAAACGACCCTGCTTTTCGTAATGTTACTTTTGATGAATTAAAAGATGCTTATATTGAATCAACACATGCGTTGATTGAAGGTGGTAGTGATATCATTTTAATTGAAACTATTTTCGATACTCTTAATGCTAAAGCAGCAATATTCGCAGTAGAAACGGTGTTTGACCAATTAGGTGAACGTTTACCAGTAATGATTTCAGGTACGATTACTGATGCATCAGGTCGTACTTTATCGGGGCAAACTACCGAAGCGTTCTACAACTCACTTCGCCACGCTAAACCTGTTTCATTTGGTCTTAACTGTGCGTTAGGTCCTGTTGAATTACGTCAATATGTTGCTGAATTAAGCCGTATTTGTGACACTGCTGTTTCTGCTCATCCTAATGCAGGTTTACCGAACGCTTTTGGTGAATATGATTTTACCGTTGAAGACATGAATACTCATGTAGAAGAATGGGCTTCGTCTGGCTTTCTAAACATTATTGGTGGCTGTTGTGGTACCACGCCTGAGCATATTCGAGGCATGGCAGACTCGGTTGCTAATATCAAACCGCGTAAAGTTGAAGCACGCCCCGTTGCATGTCGTTTATCTGGCTTAGAAGCATTAACCATTAACGAAGATAGCTTGTTTGTTAACGTAGGCGAACGTACTAACGTTACTGGCTCTGCAATGTTCAAACGCTTAATTGTCGAAGAAGATTATGATAAAGCTATTTCTGTTGCTTTACAGCAAGTAGAAAATGGCGCACAGATTATTGATATCAACATGGATGAAGGTATGTTGGACTCGAAAACCGCCATGGTGCGTTTTTTGAACCTGATTGCTGGCGAGCCTGATATTGCTAAAGTGCCAATCATGATTGACTCCTCTAAGTGGGACATCATTGAAGCTGGCCTTAAATGTATTCAAGGTAAAGGTATTGTTAACTCTATCAGCTTAAAAGAGGGCGAAGAAAACTTCCGTCATCAAGCTGAATTACTGCGTCGTTACGGCGCTGCTGTTATCGTTATGGCGTTTGATGAAGACGGGCAAGCAGATACGCGTAAACGTAAGTATGAAATTTGTCATCGTGCTTATCACATGCTGGTTGATGAAATAGGTTATCCGCCAGAAGACATTATTTTCGATCCAAATATTTTTGCCGTCGCTACAGGTATTGAAGAGCACAACAACTACGCAGTAGATTTTATTGAAGCGGTTGATGATATTAAGAAAAATCTACCTTATGCGATGATTTCAGGTGGTGTATCAAACGTCTCTTTCTCCTTTAGAGGAAATAACCCTGTTCGTGAAGCAATTCATGCCGTATTTTTATACTACGCCATTAAAAATGGTATGGACATGGGTATTGTAAACGCCGGTCAATTATCTATTTATTCAGACTTACCTGCGAACCTCAAACAAGCGGTAGAAGACGTTATTCAAAATAAGGATGACGGCGCAACTGAAAGGCTACTTGATATTGCTCAAGAGTTTCATGGTCAAGCTGGCGGACAAGCCTCTAAATCTGATTTAACTTGGCGAGAACTGCCGATTAAAGCACGTTTATCACATGCGTTAGTTAAAGGTATTAATGAGTTTATTATTGAAGATACTGAAGAGGCTCGTTTAGCTTCAGAAAAGCCATTAGATGTTATTGAAGGGCCATTAATGGATGGCATGAACACGGTTGGCGATTTATTTGGCGCTGGTGAGATGTTCTTACCGCAAGTAGTAAAATCAGCCCGTGTAATGAAACAAGCTGTTGCTTATTTAAATCCTTATATTGAAGAAGGAAAAACAGAAATAAGCACCAATGGTAAAGTATTGCTTGCTACGGTAAAAGGCGATGTACACGACATAGGTAAAAACATTGTTGGCGTAGTACTGCAATGTAATAACTATGAAATTATCGACCTTGGCGTAATGGTTTCTTGTGATGATATTTTACGTGTTGCCAAAGAAGAAAACGTAGATATTATTGGTTTGTCAGGTTTGATCACGCCATCGCTTGATGAAATGGTTTATGTTGCCAAAGAAATGAAGCGAACAGGTGTGACTCTACCTTTATTAATTGGTGGCGCAACTACGTCAAAGGCGCATACGGCGGTTAAAATAGAACCACAATATGACGAGCCAGTTGTTTATGTTTCTAATGCTTCACGCGCTGTATCGGTGGTAAGTAATTTATTATCTAAAGAACATAAAGCTAAGTTTTTTGCCAGTACTCAAGAAGAATATGAACGTGTACGTGTTCGCCATTATAAAAAAGGCCCGCGCTCAAGTTTAATTAGTCTTGAAGCTGCACGAGCTAATGCGACTAAAATTAACTTTGACGATTACGCGCCGACAAAGCCAAATAAGTTGGGCGTAACCGTACTCGATAATATCGATTTGAATGAAGTTAGAAAGTATATAGATTGGACGCCATTTTTCATGACATGGCAGATGTCGGGTAAATACCCACTTATTTTAAAACATGAAGTTATTGGCGTTGAAGCAACAAGCTTATTTAATGATGCTAACGCCATGCTTGATGATGTTATCAATAATAATAAAATTTGTGCCAGAGCTGTATTTGGTTTGTTCCCAGCGAACGCTAATCAAGATGATATTCAGTTGTACACTGATGAAAGTCGCAGTGAAAACCTAATGAGACTTCATCAATTACGTCAACAAAGTAAAAAACCAGCAGGACAGTTTAACCGCTGTTTAGCCGATTATATTGCACCCGTTGACTCAGGTATTGAAGATTATGTGGGTGCTTTTGCGGTATCAGCAGGTTTTGGTGTGGAAGACTTAGTTAAAGTATTTGATGCAGATCACGACGCTTACAATTCAATATTGCTTAAAGCGGTTGCTGATAGATTAGCGGAAGCGAGTGCTGAATATTTACATGAAAAAGTACGTAAAGAATATTGGGGCTTTGCACCAGACGAAAATTTAGATAACGACGCGTTAATTCGTGAAAGTTATCAAGGTATTCGCCCAGCGCCCGGTTATCCTGCCTGTCCTGAGCATACTGAAAAGGGGTTGATTTGGGATTTACTTAATGTGAAAGAAAACATTGATATGGATCTCACTTCTAGTTATGCCATGTGGCCAGGTGCTGCGGTAAGTGGAATGTATTTTTCTCATCCAGAGTCAAAGTACTTTGCAGTAGCTAAGTTAGCAAAAGACCAAGTTATTGATTATGCAGCACGTAAAGGTATGACGTTAGAGCAAGCTGAGCGTTGGTTGTCTGCTAACTTAGACTATGAGCCAGAATAAGCGACTCGATTAACTTCCGAGAAAACCCTATTTATTCGTTTAATGAAGTTAATAAAAAGGCTACATCATAATTGATATGATGTAGCCTTTTTTATTCTGTATTTTGATGATTTTATAAGTAGGCGTTTTTTGTAATCTGCTACTTAATTATAAGTGCTTCCCTAGTTTATGGAGCTGCCAGGTACATGTCTGTTTGTGGAACAACAAACTTGTTTTTGAATTTCGCTGATAACACACCTTTGCGACGAGCAAGGGAAACTTCTAGTTTCTTAGCTACTTTAGCAATAGCGGCATAAAGTTGTTTATCAGAAGCATTAACTGTAACTTTCTCCCCTTCATATAAGGTTGTTACTTCCAGTTTTTGCAGATGAGGCTCAACGGTAATGGTCGAATTTAACGTCATAATAGACGGATAATGTTTAGAGATTTTCGCAAATTTATTCTCGATAGATTGCTTGATACCTTCAGTTATTTCAACATGGTGTCCAGAAATTTTAATCTTCATAGTATTGCCTCTTTTTGTCATTTAAGTTTTTCTCTTCCCCTTAATAATCGTCCTTCAGGCATAAAAATGCAATAGTAAAAAGCGAGTAAATTGCAATTAAATGTAACCCAGATTTTGAGTGGCTGAATTGGGGTTTAGGCATGGAAAATGCTTGGTAAATAATAGAAAAGATAAGTACTTGAATTGGTGGTTTTTTGATAAAACTAAAAGTAATAAACTAAAACGGCAAGTGCCCAATTAAGTTAATTAGATAACTTGCCGATTACTTTAGTCTTGAAGACTTTAGTTTTAATAATTACTAAAACTAAAGTCTTCAAGACTAAAAAGAGAACTAAATATTTATTTAAAGTGCCTATCAAAAAAGTTCATGATAGTGGTATTTAAGTGCACTTTAACTTTTTCACCGCGCATACTATGTTTACTACCAGGGTAGGTCATTAACTCAAATAATTTCCCTTCATCCTGTAAAGCTTTCATTAATTTCGTGGTATTAGTGAACAATACATTGTCGTCAGCCATGCCATGATAAACCATCAATGGGCCATTTAATCCAGAAACATAAGGAAATACACTGCTTTGCTGATAACCTGCTGCATTGTCTTTAGGGTGGTTTAAATAACGCTCAGTGTAATGAGTATCGTATAACATCCAATCGGTAACAGGGGCACCACTTACACCTGCTTTGAAGTAGTCGCTTGCTTTAAACATGGTCATTAAGGCCATATAACCACCGTATGAATGACCAAAAACACCTATACGCTCTTTATCAACATAAGGTAATGACTGTAAATATTTTACCCCTGTTATTTGGTCATCAACTTCAATTTTACCAAGCGTTTCATAAATAGGAAATTCAAATGCAGTGCCACGGTAATTAGAACCTCGGTTATCAAGCTGATAAACGATATACCCTTGTTGTACCATGTATTGTGTTATATCAGCACCTTGCCACTCATTAGTTACAAGCTGTGCGTGAGGCCCACCATAAACTCTTACAATAACAGGGTACTTTTTTCCTGGTTGCATGTTGTTTGGTTTATAAATTTTGTAATACAAATCAGCTGAGCCGTCGTCAGACTTTAAAGCGCCAAACTCAGGAGAGACTAAAGCATCATAAAAAGGTGCAACAGGGTGCTCTGGTGTTACTTTGTTTTCAGCTAGCCAAGTAATGTGATCACCATTAGCTGTATGTAAACTTACTTGCTCGGGGGTTTTAGTGTTTGAGAAACTATCAATATAATTGTCACTGGTGTCGCTGAAACTAATGTCATGAAAACCGTTGTTTTTGGTAATACGCTCAACATTCTCCGGTGACTTCCCACTAAGAGGTACCCTATATAAATGACGTTCAAGTGGTGTATCTGCACGACCAGTAAAATATACCCAGCCATTTTTTTCATCAACACTGCTTAGCTCATCTACGACCCATTCACCTTTGGTTAATTGTGAGATCAGCTCACCCTTTAGTGTGTAATGATAAAGGTGCTTGTAACCGTCACGCTCAGATGCCCAAATAAAGGTGTTATTATCACCTAGAAAGGTTAAGTCGTTATGTAAATTGAGCCAATGAGTTGATGTTTCGGTTAATATCGTTTTTTGGCGGCGCTTTTTAAGGTTGTAAGTTCTCAATGTTAGCGTTTTTTGATCACGACTTTGCCACTGGTAAGATAAATTTTTACTATCTGCGAGCCACTTTACTCTGGGTACATATATATCTTGGTTGTCGTCCATATCAATAAAGCGGATTCTTTTGCCTTTAATATCGGTAACTGCTAATTGAATATGAACATTATTTGTTCCTGTTGCAGGGTAACGTTGCTCTATTAGTTCTATTTTTTCTGCGTATATTTCATTACGAATCACCGTTTGTACTGGCGTTTCATCAACACGTAAAAAAGCGATATATTTTTCATCGGGTGACCACCAATAACCCGTCATACGATCCATCTCTTCTTGTGCTACAAACTCACTCATACCATTTTTAATGGTACCTGTACCATCGATGGTTAGTTGGAGCTCTTCACCGGAAGTAATATTTAATACGTATATATTTTGTTCGCGAATATAAGAAACAAAGTTACCTTTAGGTGAAAACTTTACATCTGTTTCAAAGCCTGCAGTCTCCGTTAAGCGTTTCGCTATTTTAGTTGTTAAATGATAATAATAAATATCACCATTGAGCGGGAATAATAAGGCACTACCATCTTTTGAAAATTGGTATTCCATGATGCCAACACCATAAATACGCTGTCGTTCTCGGCGAGCCTTCTCTTCATCAGACAAGTTCTCAGGACCATTAAATAGTGATTGAGAGTCAACGAGTAACTTATTTTCTTTACTCGCTAAATTGTATTCCCATAAGTCGTAACGGTTTAAGTCTTCTGTTTTACCTTGTAGGTAAGTTACACGTGTTCCGTCAGGTGAAAATTTTAGTGACTTGGGTGTTTGGCCATTAAGAGAAGGAGAGCTAAAAATACGTTCAATGGTTAACTCCGCTTCTAAAGGTTGTATAGGCTCAGCTGATGGTACTTCTATAGCGGCTGAAATAGGTGTTTCAATTGGTGCTTTAATACTTGGTGGTATAGGTGCTTTGATGTTTTTATCACTCATATTTTCATTAGAATTTACGTTCGAAGTAATAGTAGGGGCTACATTTGCATTTACAGTAGAGCACAGGGATACACTAAACAAACAGGTAAAAGAGAAAAGTGCTTTTTTAACAGTAAATTTCATTGAAAAGTTATCTTATTAAGTTATTTATTGGTAATGGGTAATTGTGTACGTTAAGTATATGACATTAGTACAATATTATTTGATTAATTCAATTAGCTCATGAATGGTTTTCACTGCTTTGATATTAGCCCCTAACCCTTCCATTGATTTATGATAGTTACGGTACGGAATATATATTTCGGTAAAGCCATGCTGTGCTGCTTCTTTAACACGAGGTACGCCGCTATCTATTGGTCTTACGTCACCATTTAAACTTAACTCACCCATAATACAGGTATTACGCGGTATAACAAAATCGTTCAGGCTACTTAATAGCGCGGAAACTAAGGCGAGATCGATACAAGTTTCCGACTCGTCTATCTTTAAACCACCAACAATATTAAAGAATGTATCGTGAAAAATTTTAGTTTTAGTATGTTTTCGTAAAATCCCCGTTAACATTTTAATACGGTTCATGTTCAAACCAACGCAAACACGTTGCGGAAACTCCGCTTCAGTTTCCGTTGTTAAACATTGAATTTCTAACAGCAGATTTCGGTTACCTTTTCGGATACAGGTAATAGTAGAACCTGGCGATTCAGTGCTTGAGCCAGATAAAAATATCTCGCTTGGGTTATCAACACTGAGCATGCCTCGTTCACACATTTTGAAAATACCAACGGTGTCAATATCACCAAAGCGGTTTTTATTAGCCCGAAGAGTGCGAATTTGACCGTCATTGGTATCTATATGTAGTAGTGCATCAACAATATGTACTAAGGTTTGTGGCCCCGCAATTTCATTGTTTTTATTAACATGCGCAATAATAAACATGGTGACGTTATTTTGCTTACAATACTGAGTAAGCGATTGTGCACTACTTTTTACTTGTGAGGGGGAACCTGGACTGCCATTAGCATTTTCCGTAACAACCGCTTGAATTGAATCAATTACAGCAAACTTAATTTGATTTTTTTCTAGTTCTTCAATGATCGCTTCAACACTGGTTTCAGCTAATAAATACAGATTATCTTCGTTGTAATCTAGCTTTAAACGATGTACGCGATTTTTGAATTGGGATAGTGATTCCTCAGCAGTACAATAGAGCGAGGCAGTCTCATTTGACATACGTGCAACAAGGTCTGAAAGTAGTGTGGTTTTACCCGCTCCCGGATCGCCAGAAATAATATTTACAGAGCCAGTTGTAACGCCGCCGCACAAAACACGGTCAAGCTCACCGATACCCGTTAATCTTTTTTCTGCTTCAGTAGATTCTATTTCATTGATTTTTTTAGAGCCACCACCGGTTAGCCCTGCATAACCACCATTGCTTGTGATACGAGAACTTGCGCTTTTACTACCAGCCTTTGGGACTTTCATTTCAACCAAAGTGTTCCATGCACCACAACGACACTGTCCTTGCCAACGATTATGGTTCATGCCGCAATCGGTACATACAAATTCTACTTTTGCTACTTTTGCCATCTAGATTTTACCTACCTTTAAACGATGAAATGACTGAAATTAATAGTCTACCATTAGATTAAAAATATGTTATTTAAACTAACTTGAATCTAATAAAAATAAACAGTTTCAATAAAAATTAAACAAAATTAATAGCTTTAATCTAGTATTCCTATTGAGAGGCATGAAAATTGCTTTGTTTTAACTATAAGTTTGGTTAGATTATAATGATTTTGATTTCTTTGTCTAAACTAATAGTATCTATTTAGTAAGGATAAAAAATTTAACTTTATAACATCACTTTAATTACCCTTTAAATACTATGATAAACCAGAAGTTAATATTAATATTATGAATAAAGATTTCAGCAAACACCATAAAATCATTAACAATTTCCGTGGTGAGATAAACAAAAAGAATTTTGAAGCAAGTTATGTTGCTGCTACTGAGCACCTTAATAAAACTGAAAAATTTTTATTAAAAATGGAGTTGAAACGTTTAGCTGCAGTTTGTACCCGCGGTATTGATTTACGTGGTTTAGTGAAAGGCGAATGTCAGTTATTTGACTATCAAGGACAATCTCACTTTTTGGATGATGTAGCTATTGCCGTATTCAAGGAAAGTGCAGCGATTTATGGTGGTTACACGTTTGGTGTTTATGAGGCAGTCAAAGATGCTAAAAATAGTTTTCGTAATATTTATCAAAATGAACAAGTTTCTCCAAATATTACAGAAAATAAAAATCTAGACAAAAAAACAGGGGTCGAGAAACTTCAATATCCAGCCAAGTTACACCTACTAACTAATTATCCTAACCGTGCTGAAGAAAGAATGAACTTTGCGATACCTATTACTATAAAAGTAATTAATAAGCAGGAGTTGGTAACAAGCAGTATTGACCTGAGTGTTAGAGGAATTAAGTTTAAACTTATTAAAGAAATAGGTTTGTTTAAGGGAGATGTGATAACCATTGCTTTCACAGGATTAGAGCAAGAATTTCAATTTGGTAAAGATTCAATATTTTCTTTTGAAGTAAAAAATGTATTACGTGACTCTGATACTCAGATTATTGGTTGTCAGCGAATTAATATCCCTGAACAGGATGTTTTTGAACGTTTTTTAACTGGTTATATCCAAGGAAATAAACGTAGATATAAGATTAATCTAGATAATAGTTTAAAGGCACTGCAAGCTAGAAGTCTTGAGCAGTATGCTTTAGTTAAGTTAAATGAACTGCCTATATTTATGTTCAGTGCTAATGGTGACGAAACCAATTTTACACCGCGTTATGCATTGACCACTAAAAATAACCAAAAACTATATCAATACTGGCGAGATGTTAAAAATAATTCTGTATTAAATACCCTTATCAGTGCGGAACGCTTCCAGCGTCTTCTTGATACTAAAGATAAAGGTGGAAGTTTATTAGTTTTTAGTTTTATTCATGATAATAAAGGTACGAAGTTTTTTTACACTGTCGACGAAGAACAACTAAAAGGCGATAACGATTTTTTCTTGAAGTTTTTAGCGTTTGCTGCAAGTAAAGTGACCTTTGCTGTAACCGCGTTAAATCTTAAAGTTGTGAATCCTGAACTGGCGTATTCGCCTTTCACTTTATCTACAGCGACCACTAAACGACAAAAGTACTTGAACCCACCGCCAACTGATGAAGTTAAAGGTATTCTGTCACAACTGCCTTATGCAGTAATAGCAACTGATGTTACTGATCTGAGTACTATTATTGATTATCAAAACTTAGGTTGTACCGGTATTGATCTTGAAAAACTTAAAAGTTTGGGTAATAAATCAAGTGATGCTAATCATGTGGATGAAATAATCCTGAGTTATGGCCATCAGCGTCAAGAAGTCCGTTTTAAATACCAAACTCCTGTTATTATCGATTGTGAGTCCTTAAGTTGGGCTGGTCTGTCGGCCGATTTTTCTGTTTCAGGGATGAAGATTGACTTAGAAACTCCAGCAACACTTTCTAAAGGAGATATCGTTTATTTAAGTTTTCCTAAATTACAGAAAATAACTTCAGCTTTCGACCTTAAGAAATTGCCCTATAAGGTTATTCGGGTGAATAAAGATAAAACAGAAGTAAATTTACGTGTTTCTGTTAAAGAGCACCAACATATAGGTAGATCCTTTTTCAAATTACTTATTGATAAAAATAAAAATAAATTAACACCTGATGAATACACCATGTTAACGCCTGGTTTGTCAGAAGCATTAAGAACGTTATATGCCATAAATATGACAATACCGATGGCTATTGTGCAATCTAGTGGCAGTCGTTATAAAGTTGAAACCTTAGTCGGAGGACAGCATAGCTCGCAAAGTCACAAAAATTTACTATCAGATATGTTGCGGTTAAGTGATCGCCAAGGTTATTATAATTTATATCCATTATTAGGTGATTTACAGGTTAGAAATTTATTAGATAAGCAAATGAAAAAGCTAGTGGCAAGTGATGCTGCAGTAAGTGAAATATTGTATATAGCGATTAAATCTAATGTCACAGATATTGAAAGCACCGTAACGATAAAGCAGGCAAGTGAATTAAATTCGCCTAAGATGAGAAGCGTATTTATTAAAAGTGCTTTAAAGCAAGGTGACTTTTATAGCATACAATTAAAATTATCGAGAAGTGATGAAGCTAACATGGAGCACTTAAATCCCGAGTTAGCTTATATTGGTTCTTATGCAATACATCGAGGCAAACAACTTGAGCAAGAAATATATAGCGTTGCAGGCTTAGTTCAGCTGGTAGACTCTACACAAGAAACGTTATTTAGGCATGCTTTTACCGGTTAAACTAATATTTTATAAATACCTTAACAGAGTCTAATTAAAAAGCCTCATTAAAGAGTCTCTATTAAAAAACCTAAACTTGATACTTATAATTAAACATGACTGTGTAGTTAACTCAAGGGCTAGGTATAAATGGTAACGGATATATAATATGGATATTTAACATAAAATGATAAAACGATTTGAAAAATTGGTTAAGTTATTCTTTTAATAGGTAATCACAATTATTAAATACTCTAGCTATACTGAATAATTGAATTCAAGAATAACATTAATATTAGGCATTAATTGATAGCTTAATTTTACATAGAGGTAAGTCTTTATATGACTAAAAAAGTGAACAAAACGTTTACTCGAACACCTATAGATCAGCCCGAAAAACTGAGCTTTTTAAAACGTTTTGCTATGCTTTTTGAAAGCACCTTTATTATACTTATTACCGCAGCTTTACTTTATTTAACACGTTATGTTGATGTTCCTAAATTAGTCATGCAGTTATCTACCCATCAACAATATTGGCAATTAGCTGAAATCATTACAGCGGTCAGTGTTTTAATTTTAGGTTTATTGATCTTACTCACCCGATACAATGTCTATTTACGTAAAAAAATAAAGGAACAACTTCATCTTGAAGAAGAACATAAAAAACTCGCTTTTTATGATCGACTCACTAACTTACCAAATCAAGCACTTTGTCAAGACCGTCTTGACCATGCCTTAGCAAAAGCAGCTAGAAATAATACTTCAATCGCAACATTGTACATAAGTATTGAAGACTTCAAATCTGTAAACGATAAACAAGGACATGATGGCGGCGACAAACTATTACTTGAAGTGTCAAAACGTTTAACAAGAGTATTACGTCCAGGTGATACATTAGCGCGGATCAATGGTGTAGAATTCATTGTTATTCTTGAGTCACTATCTCCTAAAGATAATATCGATGCTATTGCTATTGCTAATGATTTACTGACTAAACTGGTTAAATGTTATCGAATTTCGATGCAAGAAGTTTACATTACCGGTAATGTCGGCGTTGCTATATCTCCTAACGATGGTGAGCACAGTAAAGAGCTCATGAAAAATGCCGATACGGCAATGTGCTTTGCTAAGGAGCAAAGTAGAAATTCCTTGGCTTTTTTCTCTAAAGAGTTGCAAGAACAAGCCAGTACTAAGAAAAAAATAGCAGAACAATTACGTGGGGCATTAGACCGCGAGGAATTAGAGCTTCATTATCAACCTATTGTAGATGCTAAAACACATAACATAATTGCCGTTGAAGCTTTATTACGTTGGAATAATGAAAAGCTAGGTGAACTTGGGCCTGATGTTTTTATTCCAATAGCAGAAGAGATTGGCATTATCACCATAATTGGTGATTGGGTACTCACTCAGGCTTGCCAACAAAATAAAACGTGGCAGCAACAGGGACTTCCTAATGTTATAATGTCCATTAATCTTTCGGTTATGCAATTAGCACTAAACAATTATGCTTCAACCGTAGGAGCCTCCCTTGAAGGTTCAGAACTGGAACCTCAATTTCTTGAATTAGAATTTACTGAAAAAACACTAATGAAGGATGCTAAACAATCATTGATACAACTAAGACAGTTAAGTGCTTTAGGTGTGTCTATTGCGCTAGATGATTTTGGGACGGGTTATTCGTCTATGCAGCATTTACCAAAATTTAGTCTTAATAAATTGAAAATTGATCGTAGTTTTATAAAAAAACTACCTAATAATACAGTTGATGTCAGAACAGTTAATGGGATAACCGCACTTGCCAAAGAGTTAGGATTACAAATCACAGCTGAAGGCGTAGAGACTGCGGAGCAATGTCAATTCCTCGAGAACTGTAAAGTAGATACTATGCAAGGTTATTTTTTTAGCAAACCCGTCAGCGCAGAGGCGTTTACTGCACTATTACAGACCCCCTCATGGCCGCAAAGTAAGACCGCTTAACTGACATAAGGCGACTACTTGCACAAGCCAGCAGCCATACTTCTTCAATCAGGTATAAATAAAGCTTGTAAAAATCTACTGAAAGCGTAGAATACGCGAGCTTTTCTGTCTCTTAATGACAGGAAGTGTCTGGAAAATCCGTTTAACACTTAACATATATAGAGGACGATATGGTTACCATTCGTTTAGCTCGTGGCGGCGCTAAAAAGCGTCCATTCTATCAGGTTGTTGTTGCAGATAGCCGTAACTCTCGCGATGGT
>Ga0308012_10000843_pt1 | contig 17368 bp, 12 predicted proteins | sample Neamet179_FD_203133 | JGI IMG/M metagenome (GOLD analysis project Ga0308012, IMG submission 203133) | Marine microbial communities from water near the shore, Antarctic Ocean - #179 | ecosystem: Environmental > Aquatic > Marine > Unclassified | place: Southern Ocean | collected 2014-07-25 | reverse complement strand
ATTACTTAAATGAACGATTATCTATATTTGGATGAAAGTTTATAGTGACATGTCGTATGCCATTTGTTGGCTATCTTAAATGCAATTGAGTCGCACTGATGGATGATATTTTATGCAAATTTATTACATAAAATGATCTAGGTTAAGCATTTACCAACCTCCCCCTGTTAAACTTATTTCAATCTATTTATAAGACTAATATATATTATTTAATAAGTTACAAACGATAAGGCGAGTTATGATTATAGGAATTCCTAAAGAGTCGTTAACTGGAGAAAATCGAGTTTCGGCGTCACCAAGTTCAGTGAAGGAACTGATCAAGTTGGGCTTTACTGTTCAAATTCAAAAAGGCGCTGGTACAAAAGCTAGCTTTACCGACGATGAATTTGTTACTTCAGAAGCAAAGCCCGTTACAAAGAATGCCTGTTGGCAGTCAGATATTATTTTCAAGGTTAATCCTCCGACGTTAGATGAAGTTGCTCTGATGAAAAAAGGCGCTTACCTCGTTAGTTTTATTGCTCCCGCGCAAAGCATAGAATTATTAGAAGCTCTTAAAGAAAAATCTATTACGACGTTAGCGATGGAAATGGTTCCTAGAATGACGCGTTCACAATCAATGGATGCGTTGAGTTCGATGGCAAATATTGCGGGTTACCGCGCTGTTATTGAAGCTACCCATCACTTTGGTCGATTCTTAACAGGCCAAATTACAGCTGCAGGAAAAATGCCACCAGCAAAAGTTATGATCATTGGTGCTGGCGTTGCAGGTTTAGCTGCTATTGGTACAGCGGGTAGCTTAGGTGCGATTGTTCGTGCTTTTGATACTCGACCAGAAGTTAAAGAACAAATTGAAAGTATGGGCGCAGAGTTCCTTGAACTTGACTACGAAGAACCAGAAGACACAGGTTCTGGCGATGGTTATGCAAAAGAAATGAGTAAAGCGTTCATTGATGCTGAAATGGCATTGTTTGCAGAGCAAGCCAAAGACGTTGATATTATTATTACTACCGCGATGATTCCGGGTAAGCCGGCACCTAAGCTGATCACTGAAGCGATGGTTCGTTCAATGAAAGCCGGTAGCATTATTGTTGATTTAGCTGCGGCAGGTGGCGGTAACTGTGATCTTACTGTTCCTGGTAAAGTTGCTACTGAAAATGGTGTGAAGATCATTGGTTATACTGATTTAGTGTCTCGCTTACCAAATCAAGCCTCACAATTATATTCCAATAACTTAGTCAATCTTACTAAGTTATTATGCAAAGAAAAAGACGGTACCTTAACGATTGATTTTGACGACCAAGTTATTCGAAATATGACGGTTGTTAATCAAGATACTATTACCTTCCCGCCACCACCAATACAAGTAAGTGCTGCTCCGGTAGCACCAAAAGCTGAAGCTAAAGTGGTTGAAGTGGTTGTGAAAGAAACCAGTTCTACTAAAAAACATCTAATAATGGCTTTCGGGGCTGTTTTATTTGGCTGGGTTGCCAGTGTAGCACCGTCAGACTTCTTATCTCACTTTACTGTATTTGTGCTTGCATGTGTTATTGGTTACAACGTTGTTTGGAATGTAAGTCATTCACTTCATACGCCTTTAATGAGTGTGACTAATGCCATCTCTGGCATCATCGTTGTAGGCGCAATATTACAAGTTGGCCACGAGAGTGTGCTGATACAAATATTAGCGGGTATAGCGATTCTTATTGCAACTATCAATATTGTTGGCGGTTTTTTCGTAACCAAACGCATGTTAAAAATGTTTAGAAAATAGGATTACATAATGGAATTTTCAGAAGGTTTTATAAGTGCGGCGTATATCGTTGCTGCATTATTATTTATTTTTAGCCTGTCAGGGTTAAGTAAACAAGAAACAGCCGAAACAGGTAACTGGTATGGTATAGCAGGTATGACTATCGCGCTTATTGCTACTATTGCAGATGCACGAGTTTCAAACGTAGTGATTATTTTTGTGGCTATGACGGTCGGCTCAATAATAGGTTTAAGACTAGCGAAAAAAGTTGAAATGACAGAAATGCCAGAGCTTGTAGCTATTCTTCACAGCTTTGTTGGTCTTGCTGCGGTGCTGGTAGGTTTTAACAGTTATTTCGAGATGGACCATTCCGTAGGCCTTACGTTTACGGCTCAACAAATGATGGCGAATAACATTCACTTAGTTGAAGTATTCTTAGGCGTATTCATTGGGTCTGTAACATTTACAGGTTCAATTATTGCTTTTGCAAAATTACGTGGTGTAATTAATACCTCAGCATTAATGTTACCTCATCGTCATAAGTTAAATTTAGCTGCAGGTGTTATTTCAATATTGCTAATGATTAACTTTGTGCAAACTGATGGTCATAACGTGATGGCATTATATGTAATGACAGGTATAGCACTTGTTTTTGGTTGGCACTTAGTGGCATCAATTGGTGGTGCAGATATGCCCGTTGTAGTATCTATGCTTAACTCATATTCTGGTTGGGCAGCAGCAGCAGCAGGTTTCATGTTAAACAATGACTTATTGATTGTTACAGGTGCTTTAGTTGGCTCATCAGGTGCAATACTTTCTTATATCATGTGTAAAGCAATGAACCGTTCATTTTTTAGTGTTATAGCTGGTGGTTTTGGCTCTAATGCAGTAGTAAGTGATGACAAAGATTACGGTGAACATACTGAAATTCAAGCCGATGCAGTAGCTGATATGCTTTCAAATGCTAGATCTGTAGTGATTGCTCCGGGTTATGGTATGGCGGTAGCACAAGCGCAATATCCTGTGTATGAACTAACCCAAGCATTGAAAAATAAAGGCGTTGACGTACGTTTTGCTATTCACCCAGTGGCAGGGCGTTTACCGGGACATATGAACGTATTATTAGCGGAAGCTAAAGTGCCCTATGATATTGTTTTAGGTATGGATGAGATTAACGACGACTTCCCTAAAACAGATGTTGTTCTAGTTATTGGCGCGAATGATACCGTGAACCCTTCTGCTGCTGAAGATCCTACAAGCCCAATCGCAGGTATGCCAGTGCTTGAAGTTTGGAATGCGAAGAATGTAATCGTGTTTAAACGTTCTATGGCTGCTGGCTATGCAGGTGTTCAAAATCCGCTGTTCTTTAAAGAAAATACCCAGATGTTATTTGGTGATGCTAAAGACTCAGTGGAGAAAATATCTAAAGCGTTATAATAAGTATTAACGCTTAAGAAAAACCTAAAAAATACAACTAAGGTTATATCCCCGTTACCATTAAAGATGCAGGTTTCAGAGTGCTTGAGCGATTTACATCTCAAGTTGCAGTGAGAAGGCGCTGTGATGGAGGAATGGTTATTCAATAGAATTGCGCCTGCATTATCTTAATAACACCATCCATGTAGCATCCTTCTAAGTCACTGAACGAAGAAGTGATATTGCTCAAGCGCTTCTACGATGGGTTTAAAATGACTTTAAGCGGCGGTAAATAGTCAAAACATAGAATGACTATGTTTAAATTATTTACCTTGCCTAAAGGCATTTTAATTCCCACTGAAATCCCGTACTCTGAATGGTAACGGGTATATAATGTTAAGTAACAAGCTAATCTTTTAGTAGAGATAATGCTTCATCAAGCGGTAATGGTCGATAAAAATAAAATCCTTGGATAACATTTACATCTAATTTCTTAATCAATTCAAGTTGCTCAATATTCTCTACGCCCTCTATCACTATATTTTTATTTAACTTTTTGAGGATGCTTATGATACCTTCTGTTAATGTTAGTGATTGTTTATTCTTCGCTATGTCAGCTACAAAGGCACGATCAATTTTTATAATGTCTATAGGTAATCTAAGTAAATAACTTAAAGAAGAAAAACCTGCACCAAAATCATCCAAACATATAGTAAAACCAAAGTTCTTTAGCTCCTGTAAGCGAGAAATAGCTTTTTCAGAATTAATTAAAGCATTCTCTGTAACTTCTACTTCAACTTTATTAAATGCTATACCTCGATTTTTAAAAACTTCTTTTAATTCAAAAACAAAAGATTCATGATTAAATGAATTAGCTGAAATATTAAAAGAAATAGGCACATTAATTTGGGGGTTTTCAAGCAAAATATCACAAAGTCTATGCGCAACGTATAAATCAAATTCATAATTCATACCTGACTTCTCAACAGAAGGAATAAAAACGCCTGGTGGTATTAACCCTTTTTTTGGATGATTCCAACGGATCAAAGCTTCAAAGCCTAAGACTCGATGAGTAAAACCATCAACTTTTGGTTGTAACTGTAAAAATAGTTCTTGATTGTCTAATCCTAAACGAAGATCACTCAGCATCGCCATGCTGTTTCGTGATTCTATTTCATAAGATTCATTAAATGTTTCGCCTGCCCCACGTTTCTTTTCTTTTGCTACGTTTAATGCTAATTCAGCTTGTTTTAACATTTTCTCGATATCTAGTTGTCGTTCAGGTTTAACAATTGATTGTCCAACAGTCATTCCCATCCGGATATATTGCTGATCTATCATCAATGGACGTGAGCAATGCAACGCAACTTCATTAGCAGTTAAACTTATGTTATTTGTTAATACGGCAAAAACATCGGTATGAAGACGAGACACCACAGCATCTTCGCCAAAAAGTTGAGTGATCAATGAAGCCATTTTTTTCAAAACATCACTACCAAACTCATATCCCATCGAGTTTACAACATGATGAAAGTAGTCAATATCGAGAATATATATTGCACAATCAGTATTGTTTTTTCGAACAAACTGTTGTCCTTCATCAATTAAGCCAGCACGATTATATAACCCCGTTAATTCGTCGTTAAAAGCCGCTTTATTGAGATAGGTAAAAAACTTCGCATTTTCTAAACCAAGGGCAACATTCATACAAAATATTTGTAATATTTCCTGATCTGCTAATTGTAAGTTTGATGAGTTTTCAGCGGTAATAACCCCTTCCCAGCCTGACGGAGTAGACAAGTAAAGTATGCTGTAATCATCATTGAATTGGTTGGCTTTATTTTTTAGACAGTACATAACCTGCTCTACAATAGGTAAGTCATCATTCAAGTGTTCTATATTCTGACCGAAATATTTTTGATATTTATCGTTAGCCGCTACAATATAATAGCCATCTCCTTCACTAGATATAGAAAAAGGGCCTTGTGCTGGTCGCTGAGACACGCAAAACAAGCTGTCTGCTGACAAGTCAAATAATGCGTCAATTTGATTCAAAACACCCTGAGAAAATTCTAATACCGAACGTTCGCGCATTAATGTGGCAGACGAATTAATAACGGCAAGTAATCCATTTCTGCTTTTCTCTATCACTTGTAATTGTTGATAACTTCTTAAACCCGTCGCAATGGTTGTAAAAAGTTTACTACGCGTGAGTTCATTTTTAGTTTTATAAGAATTTATTTCATAACGGATGATAACTTCTTCTTCAGGAGCATAACCTGCTTGACCTGTACGAAGAATAATTTGTATTAATTGATTCCCTAATTCATTTCGAATACGGTCAACAAGTTGTAAACCTGCATCATCTGTTTCCATTACAACATCAAGTAATACGAGTGCCATATTAGGAGTGTTTTTAATAAGTTCTTCACCTTCTTTTGCACTATAAGCACTTACAAATTCAAGAGGGCGGTTGTAAATAATGGTATCTTTTAATGCTAAACGGGTAACATCGTGTACTTGATGTTCATCATCAATAATACCAATGATCCACGGATCTACTTTGTCAGCTGTTACATCAGAGTGGACATTATTTTCGAGATTTTTATCTTCATCCATGAATGTAATTAAATCATCGTTCATTTATTAATCCTCTACTGGGGCTATTAATGGCAGGTTAAGAATAAAGCATGTGCCTTCATCAACTTTGCTATTCACCTTTATGGTGCCTCCCATTAATCCAACAACCATATTATAAATAATATTGAGGCCTAACCCTGAACCACCTTTACCTAATGTTGTGGTGTAAAACGGATCGAATATTTTATCAATGTTTTCAGGTGAAATGCCTTTGCCATTATCGATAATTCGAATAGAAACATGAGTATTAGACACCTCACTTTCTATTTTTATTAATCCCGATTGATTATCTTCGAAAGCATGAATAATCGCATTATTATATAAATTGGTCATTATTTGCCCCAAGGGGCCAGGAAAGCTATCCATCCTTATTTCATTATCAATATTATATTCACAACGAATTTTAGTTCTTTTGATTTGATGCTGCCAAGTCACAACAACTTCTTCAACCACTTCAGACAGCTTAAAATAACGACGAACTTCACTCGTTTGATCAACAGCGACTTGTTTAAAGCTATGAATAAGCGAAGACGCCCTATCTAAAGAAGGTAACAAAATATTAATGCCTTCATTAAAGTCTTTTTCAAAGTGCGCTAAATCTGAACGACGCATCTTCCCTGTATTGAGTAGTTCTAAAAATTGACTAACGTTTCGTTTAATGGTGCTGCCCATTGTTACAGCAATACCAATAGGTGTATTAATTTCGTGGGATACACCTGCAACTAAAGCACCTAAAGATGTCAACTTTTTAGATTCAACAAGTTGGTCTTGAGCTGATTCTAATGATTCAAATGCGGCTTCTAACTTTTTGTTTGTTTGACTGAGTTCTTGGGTACGATTTTTTACCTTTTTTTCTAATTCATTTTGAGATTTTCTTAATTCAGCCTGTATGTTTTTCAATTCGGAAATGTCGTCGTAAGTGCCCACAAGTCCAGTCACTTCATTAAACTCATTAATAATTGGACGTTTAGAGGTACGCAACCATATAGTATTTCCATTGGCATGAGTTTGAGGCTCTTCTGAACCAATTAAATGCTCTCTTGACGTCATGGTATTATCGTCATCTGAACGGTACAGTTCTGCTTGTTCTGGAAATATATCAAAGTCAGTCACACCAACAATTTCTCTTGGTGATTCAAGGTGCGCATCGCTAGCAAAGGCACTGTTACTTCCTAAATAAACTGATTCTCTATTTTTCCAAAAAACCCGTTGAGGCATTAAATTTAAGACTGTTTGCAGTGTATTCATTTCTGTTCTTTTTTGACTACTTTTATAAGCGACAAAAAAAATATAATGAATAAATTGATAGAGAGAACTAGATTGTGTAATTAAGGTGCTTGACGTATCAGACTGATAAGTAATCACACCTATAATTTCATCAGCAACGTAGAAAGGTAAAACATAACAATTATTGTCTTGAGCATTACTAAAGTCTGTTTTGTTTAAAAAGCTAACGAGAACTTGGCTTTTAGTTTGTTTAATTTCTTGTAACTGATTATGTAGCAAGCGGATAATATCAGGTTGTTTTTTTTCATCTACATTAATGACGACACGCTGTTCGCTTGACTCATTATCCTGCGTATTGAGGCAATAACTACTGTATTGCGATTTGTGGTTTTGAATATCTCTATAGACCACAGTAAAAATAGTGAATGGGCTATTTAAAAGGGCGGACAGCTCTTTCATCGCAAAAGAAAAATACTCTGTTTTTGTGAAATCAATTTCTGAATCTAATGATAATAAACGTATTAATTCTAATTCCTCTTTTTTTTTAGTCACTTACCATGCTCTCTAAAATTAATATATACTTTCAATATAGGTGATAATCGTAATTAAGTGTAACTATTTAGAGTTTTTAACTTAAAAATTAACATGCCTATGCACTGGGCTCAGGTACGTCACCCCCGAAGGTTATTAGTAGTGGAACCTGTGACTAAAAATGTAATGGCTTTTCGTTCAGATACTTCTAAGGTGACGGCACCAAGCAGTCGAAACCTCGTAACAATAACACCGACTAAACGAAATAGAGCTAAACAGCATTACCAACAGTGCAGGGAAAACAGGAGCACAAAAAGCATTAATTAAAACTGTTTTGCACCGCAACGTAATGTGCTTATTTTTAATTATGAAATACGTGAAAAATGTTGAGTAATATACGTAAAAACCCAGTTTTCACTCCCTTGAGAATATAAAATAGAGGTGATATGCATAGTTATTGAGCCTATAACAGATTTTATGAAAATGACGTTTATTTTACCTATAATTTTCATTTGACGTATACTCATCAAGGATCATGTGGATGGCTGTGAATTAATGTTAAAAATTTTTCTTTGTATTTTTTGTTGTGCGTATTGCAACATGTTGTTTGCTAAACCTGTTGAGTCATCACCTAAAAGCGTCACTATCACCTACCCCTCTAATTATCAAAGTCCAATTTATCAAGAATGGGAGCGTTACTTTCATGATTTATTGAAACTTGCGGTGAAAAAAGCTAAGCAACCCGCGACACTCAAACAAGTGAAGATACCCACGTTACCTAATAGCAGAAGCGTGGGGTTAATTAATTCTGGACACTACGACATTGATTGGATATCAACCGACAGTGAGCGAGAAGAACAACTTCGGGCAATTAAAATTCCACTTTATAAAGGTTTACTTGGTTGGCGTATTTTTTTTATACATCAAGAGCAGCAACCAAAATTTTCAAATATTGATTCGATTAAACAATTGCAGTTACTCACCGGTGGATTAGGTATCGACTGGCCTGATACTAAAATAATGAAGGACAATGGGTTCACTATTTATGAGAGTGGTCACTCTTTTAGCTTGATTGACATGTTAGACAAACAGCGAATTGATTACTTTAGCCGCTCAATATTGGAAATTTGGCGAGAGCAAGATCAATTGATTGGGCGCCCTATCAAAGTAGAGAGTACTTTGGCGTTACAATATGAATCAGCCATTTATTTTTTCGTTAAAAAAGATAATGACCTAGCGTTTAACGTTGTGTCAACGGGGCTGAATAACGCCATAGAAGATGGATCTTTCGATGCGCTTTTTTGTGAATATTTTGCCGATGACTTACAGAAATCACAGCTGCAGAATCGAAGAGTATTCTCTGTAGTAAAGCCAGCAGAAAACTCCGCTGTACCACTTAAAAATCAAGCCCTGTGGTTTGACCCCTTGACTAATATTTGTCAAAAAAACCTCAATAAATAATAGCCAATTAACATTTTAAAAACTAGATGTTGCGCGGCTTATACAAAGTTAGGGTAGTTAACTCAACGTTTAAAATTTAGAGTCACTACCATACCTGACTAGTCCTTAAGATTATCTATTCTGATTAACACAAAATATGATGGAGGCGTCGGATCATTGTCGCCACAAAGTAGAGCGCCGCCTCAGATAACTCTGGATGAATTAGTTCGAGTTTTTGTTGTTTATATCCCTGGAATAACAGAAAGTAGGATGAACGAGGGACTCAGTCTGTTAAGGCAGTACACATAATGATAAAGCGCACGTTAATATTCAAAGTATTGGGTTTCAGTGGGAATGAAAATGACTTTAAGTAAGTAGGAGAATTTAAGTATAGTCGTTCTATACTTTGATTATTTAACGCAAGCTAAAGGCGTTTTAAACCCATCGAAGAAAGGCTTGAGAATATTACTTCGTCGTTACTGCGATTCAGAAGGAATAACCCTTCTTTCATCACAGTGCCTTGAATTGAAACCACTTTAGCCCTCTGAAACCAGCATCTTGAATGGTAACGGGTATAAACAAGTAAGTTGTTAGTCTAGCAAACAATCCGCCTACTAAATAAACAACCTATTTAACGAGTTTTTTATATTGAGTATTCTCATCAATACCTGACAGTATTTCTATGTTTATGCCATCAGATAAGCCCGTCGTTATTTCTGTTCGAGTAAACTCTTGCTTCGCGACTTCAACGTCTAGGTAGGTTTTATCATTTTCGAAAATTACATCACCTTCATTAATTGCTAAAATATTTTCTCTTTTATCTAACACTATATCGGCATTTGCACTGTAACCGGCGCGTAAAAATATATCTTTTTGTATCGCAACAGCCGCCTTTATTTCAAATTTTATCGTGCCTTGAGCATTAACGCCTTTAGGCGATACATATTCTAGTATTGCTGTTATTGGCGTATCTGGTAGAGCGCCAATATTGAGAATAAGGTCCATGTCTTTTCTTATTTTACCTATTTCAGATTCATCCAATTTACCTTCAAAAATTAAATCCTGCATATTAGCGATATTGGCAATGGTTGTTCCTTGATTAAAATTATTAGTTTCGGTAACAAAAGTGCCTTCTCGAACAGGTACCGCTAGTACCATACCCGATATAGTTGAACGTACTAAGTTAGCCACTTTGCCACTTTTCTTCGACGCACCTTCTTTGATTAGCTCCACGTTATTTTCAGCAGCGTTAACCGCTTCTACTTTCAAGTCATAATCAAGTAAAAATTGGTTGTGGTCGAGTTCACCAATCAGTTGCTTGTTAAATAGTTGAGTCTGTCTATTGAGTTTTAATTTTGCTGTTTTTAAGTTAATGCGTGCAGACGCTAGCCTAGACTCAGCATTACTTAAATGCTCCATATCCGGAATAAGTTGAATTCTTGCTAATAAATCACCTTTATTAACTATCGCACCCGCTTCAACGTAAAGCTTATCAACCACGCCAGAAACTTGTGGTTTAATTACTATTTCTTTCCTTGGTTTAATACTGCCTGTTGCCACGGTTTTTTTAATGATATCGGTTCGAAACGCTTTGTTGGTTTCAAAAATAACAGGCTTTTGTTGTGATTTTTGATAAAGGAATACAGCCGTACCCACAAATAATGCGAGCATGGTGATGCTAATAACGATGAGTATAAATTTTTTCATGTATTTGTCTCTGTAAACCAAAGTTTAGTGTTATACCAATTTAATAAATGAATTCACTATGTAGCGATATTATTCATGTGCGTTGGTGTTAGTTGGTGCTAGTTAGATTGTTCTTTATTCTTCTTGTAAAGCGACGATAGGGTCTACATTGGCTGCTTTCATTGCGGGTAATACGGCTGCACACATGCCAGCAAACATTAAGGTAACTAAAGCGACAATTGCGGTAGTAAAGTCAATTTCAGCGTTACTAAACATAGCGTTACCACCGTCTCCAGTGCTATTAAGTACAGAGGTAATGCCTTCTAGTAAAAATACGCCAGCGGTTAATCCCAAGTATCCAGAAATAAAGGTCAGTACAAGTGTTTCTTGTAGAATGGTACTGATAACATGCCACGACGTTGCCCCCAAGGCTTTGTTTATTCCTATTTCTTTCGTTCGCTCTTTAACAACAATAAGCATGATATTACCCACACCCACCACACCCGCAATAATGGTACCTATAGCCACTATCCAACTAAAAACTTTAATACCCGTAAATAAACCGAGTACCTTATCAAACTCTTTTTGCATATTAAATGAGCCAAGGGCCCCTAAATCATCAGGATGGATTTTATGCCTTTCCATTATGATGGCTTTGGCCTTTTTTTCTAAAATAGTGGCATCGACACCAGCAATAGGCGCTATTTGAAAGTGACCTATCCACGCCATTTGATTAAAGGTGGTTCGTAAACTTGAATTTGGCATTAGGATCATATTCACATCATCGGGATTATTAGAGCTTGATTCAAATACCCCGACAATGGTGAAATTTACACCACTTATTTTTATTTGTTGAGCTATGGAATTTTCATCTTTTTCAAATAAAACGTCTTTCACTCCTGAACCAATAACGACAATTTTTCTACGTTCAGCAAAGTCATTTTCATTGATCCCCCTCCCGTGCACTACAGTAAAGCCTGACAGTATGAAACCTTCAGCATCTACACCACGGGTTTCAAAGGTACCCGTTTTGTCTTTACGGACAATGTATTGATTAGATTGATAACCGCCTAAGTTGTTAACACCGCTAGACAAACCAAGTTCAGGTAATGTTCGTAAGGCATCAAGATCACCATCATTTAAACTAGCACGACGGCCAGTAGGTAAACCTTTGTACGGAATTTGTGTTTTCCCTCCCACCCATATAAATACGGTATTTGTTTTCCCGCCAAAGCCCTCAATGGCGCCATTTTCTAAACCTTTACCTGCACCAAGTAGAATAACCAACATGAAGATGCCCCAAAATACACCAAAGGCCGTTAACGTCGTACGTAACTTATGCTGTTTTAAGGTAAACCAAATTTCTTGCCAACGGTCTAAGTCAATCATCAGTTTTGCATTGCCTCTGTCGGAGAAATACGTGCGGCACGCCATGCGGGAGCAAAACCAGCCAACATACCTACTACCACTAAAATAACAATGGAGGTGAAGGCAATACCAAAATCAACTTCTGGGCGTTTAAAATAATCGAGTGACATATTGGAAGACATTAATATATAATTTATTAATTCGAGTAACGCTACGCCAAAGACCAGTCCTAAATAACCAGCGGTGGCAGTGATTAAGACCGATTCGAATAACAAGGCGCTTACAATGCTTGTAGGCGTTGCGCCAAGGGCTTTTCGAACACCAATCTCCATCGTGCGTTCTTTTACTGTGATCATCATGATGTTACCGATACCGACAATACCGGCAGTGAGCGTACCTAAACCAACAAACCAAATAAAGCTGTTAATCGCAACAAAAAGTGAATTGACTCGTTCTGAATTTTTCAGCAAATTTCGGGCTCTAATCGCACTTCTATCATCGGGTGATACTTTATGACGTTTTTTTAATAACGCGATAACTTTATCTTCAACCTTATACGCATCCGCATCCGCTTTGGGCTGATAGGTTAAGGTGTTTAAATGATGACGACCTTGACCAAATGTTTGTTGGTAAATACTCATTGGAATATAGATACGCTCTGACTGTCGACCATTTTGACCCGAGTCGTGAAAAGTACCGACCACATCAAAAATAATTTTATTTATTTCGATTGATTTACCTATAGGGCTTTCATTTGCAAATAAGTTTTTAGCGACTGCAGAGCCGATCATTGCGACTTTTCTTGACTCTATAGCGTCAAATTTATTTAAACTACGCCCATTTAACTGCTCTAAACCATTTTTAATCGTAAAGTAAGATTCACTTACGCCAAACACACCATAGCTTTCACTACGGTTTTTATATTTTATGACTATGTCGGCTCTGTTAGCCGAGCCTAATGGGTTTTCTGCAGCGATATGGAGTAACTCAGGAATTTCTTTTTTTAGTGCTATAACATCAGCTTCAGTGAAAATGATATTTCGGCCGGTTGATAAACCTTTATAGGGCACTGAGGTTTTTCTCGCCCATATCCATACACTATTTTGTGCGTCAGAGGTAAAGCCTTGTTCAATACCATTTTGCATACCCTTCCCTGCACCAAGCAGTAAAATAAGCATGAATATCCCCCAAAAAACACCGAAAGCGGTTAATAAGGTTCTTAACTTGTTTTTTCTTAAGGTAAAAAATATCTCTTGTAAGGTATCAAAGAACATCATGATGAATATTAACCTAACTTGTTAATATTGGTGTTCATATTAGTAATAATTGGGGTATTCATTTTTGAGTTTTCTAAATCAATATTACCATCTTTTATATAAATTAACCGTTGGCAGTTATCCGCTATTTCTTGTTCGTGGGTAACAATAACGATGGTTTTTCCAGAAGAGTGAATATCTTTAAATACATCCATAATTTCATTTGTGGTACTACTGTCTAGCGCTCCGGTGGGTTCATCGGCCAATATGACTCTTGGGTCTGTTACTAAAGCCCTAGCTATAGCTACACGCTGCTTTTGACCGCCAGATAATTGATTTGGCATGTGTGTAGAACGATCTGAAAGCCCCACCATTTCTAAAAACTTTTCAGCTCTTTTGTTTCGCTCTTTACGAGAAATCCCTTGGTAATAAAGAGGTAGGGCTACATTTTCTACCGCATTCTTAAACGGTAATAAGTTAAATGATTGGAAACAAAAACCAATAAAACGGTTACGGAAATATGCAGCTCGTTTTTCTGTAAGGTTATCAATTATTTGATTATCAAGAAGGTATTGCCCTTCTGTGGCATGATCTAAAATACCGAGGATATTAAGTAAAGTCGACTTTCCTGAGCCAGATGCGCCCATGATTGCTGCCATCTCACCTTCTTCAATAGTCAGATTGATACCTTTCAATACATGAATTCTTTCATCGTCACTGACTTTTTTACCGCCATAATATTTATGGATATTATTAAGTTTTATCATAAAAGTCTTCGGTTGTTTCATCCATTTAAACAAATGTTTACTGTGTTATAGGTAAACGAGATAAATAACTTACCTTTTATGTAGGTAGTTATCAACTTATTATATACCCGTTACCATTCAAGATGCAGGTCTCAGAGCACTTTGAATGGTAACGGGTATAAAGAGGTGATGAATAAAGAATAATAGAAAATGTCCCTAAAAATCATTATCTTTTATCTAAATCGTTTTAATCGATCGCGGATGTAATGTTAAAAAGGAAACATTATAAAGATCTGACTATTATCAAAAAAATATATGATGTTAAGCATTCTGAAATTTGGCAACCCTCAGATTTTCTGATTACCTCTGAATTTATAAGGAATGATTCTTTCCCCGAATTGCAGTTGACCGGAGTTAATTGTGGCATATTAATAGGGCATAAAGGCATTATCCAATCATTGTTTGGGTAATGCCCCACATTCAAAACGCATTGTTCTTTATTGGTCGATTTGCGATTCAAGTCGAGAGTGCAAACCAACATAACTGCCAATAAAGCCTTGTGCTCTAGAAGTGCTAAGATTTACTGCATCAATATTATCGATTAACATAATAGAATCTCCGTCTCCTGAACGATATGAGAACGACAACTTACTGGCATTTATCTCTACTAACATAACCATTGTATCTAGGCTTGTCTTTAATCTTTTCGACACGATTATCTTCGGCTCATCCCCAGCGACTTCTTCCACAAAGAGGAGGTAGCCCAGCGAGTCTTTTTTAACACCAAAGTAATAATGATATGCTTCGTTCTGAAATGCTGCAATACCCATTGAATTCACTGAGCTTGATGGTAGTTCAAGCTCAGTACTGGCTAGATAGTGGGTGTTCTGTTGGCGTCGGCCAATAAAAGCGGCTTGACCAAAATCATGCAGGGAAATAGGTAAACTCATAAGTGTAATAGCCGATTCATTTGCCGACAACGAATACCAATCATGAAAGGTCGATGACCTTAGAAAATTCCAGTGGTGGTTTAAGTCAGTGCCATCAAAACCATCCCGCCAGTTAACGTTTCCAGTAAACGGCTCTATATTGTCTAATGATACAGAAGATGCGTTATGCACCGGTGCCTTTGATCTAAGCGGTACCGTTTTACCTTGAGGTAATATTACTGGCCACTCATCTTGCCATTGCACGGGTAGCAAAAATGTCTCTCGGCCTGTATTGAAGTGTATTTTATCGTAGTTACGGGTTCCCAGAAATACGGTCCACCATTCGCCATTAGGGGTTTGCACCATATCGGCATGACCCGTGGCATTAATAGGGTTGATTCTATCTTTTGACAAGTCACGTTGAGTTAGGATTGGATTGCCAGAGAAAGGAGTGAACTCTCCAGCTAAAGTTTTTGATCGAAAGATCACTTGTGAATGATCGTCTGCAGTACCGCCTTCAGCGGCCGATAAATAGTACCAGTTGCCAATTTTGTATAGATGCGGCCCCTCGATCCAAATAGGTTTAGTTGAAATATCAGCACCGCCATCGACTAATAATCGTTTACTGCTGGCGACCACTGCTTGTTTTTGGTGATCATACTCCCACATATAAAGTGCTCGGTGACCATCGTAGAGCGGCTCTGCCGGAGCAGGTCCATTATGAGAAATATAGGTTTTGCCGTCATCAAAAAAAATATCAGGGTCTATGCCACCATTTAACTCTGGCAACCAAACGGGATCCGACCATGGGCCTGCCGGATTCGTCGCCGTAATTATAAAATTTTCACCGGCATCAATGGCCGTTGACACAATATAGAACACCCCATTGTGCTCACGAATTGTCGGCGCGAAAATACCGCGAGACATACCGACCTGCTTTCTGAAGTTTAAGTCAGACTGAGATTCGAAGGCGTACGTCAGAAACTGCCAGTTGACCAGGTCTTTACTGTGATAGATTGGCAAACCAGGCGTATACGAGAAAGATGAGTTTACTAGATAATAATCATCTCCAACTCGGCAAACACTAGGGTCAGGGTGAAACCCAGCTAAGATCGGGTTTTGGTATTCACCTTTTTTCAACGGTGCCTCAAAAATAGTGTCCAGACCTTGATACTCAAACCAATTAAAAGTGGCTGTTTTTAGGCCTAGTGGCGCTGGTTTAAAACCAATGGCAGCATAGACTCCTTCAGGGGAATGCACTAAATTTGAGTCCGACATTTTTTGCAACCATTGCGCTTTTATATAGCTATTGGCTTGCAAACGAGTGTCACCCCATTTAGCACCTTGCCACATTTTTTGCGCTTCCCAATTGGCATTTATATATGACACGGCCCGAATTACATCACGGTTATCATCAATGTGTTTAAAAAATGGGACAAACCAATCTTGCCAAACCTGCTTGCCCTTTTGGCGACTTAGATCAAACCCTTTTGGAGCAAGCTCGGCAATAAAGACTGGCAGTTGCTTTTCTCTCGCCAACGCCAAACTATCCCCTTGGCCTTTATCATCACCCCAATAAGAGTAGCCAAGCCAATCAACATAATCATCTCCGGGCCAATATTCATCCCAGGTTTTGCGTGGCGTATTAACACTAAACGAGGCTAACATAGTAGAGAAGTTATTCACATTTTCCCGGCGTAATGTATCAACAATGCGGTGCCACGCGGCTTTAAAAGGCACTGCCTCATAATTATTCCATTCCCCATCAAACTCGTACCCAATTCGAATGATAAACGGTACCTCTGAAAACTCTTTTAAAAATGCCACCAACTCATCAATGTTGTGGTCATAATTTCCGTTTGCCACTTCGGCTTCATCATCAAGCTCCATCGAAATCGATAAATGCACTACGGTACCGTCGAACGTTTCGGATTCCAAATAGCAACGTAAACACATAGGCCCAGAGCCCCATGAGGTTTCTTTATTTAATCCGTCAACGGATCCAACATCGAAAGAAGCGCCAAAATTATTGGTCTTACCTTCTGAAAAATAAACATAGTGAGTTATGCCGGCGGGTGTACCAATTTGTTCTATATATCCATCTCGCCACGCACCGTTACCACCAACCGATTGGTTGTCTTGCCCGACAAACATAAGTACTTGCTCTTTGTCTGGGGCATATTTCCCCAGTTTTGTCTGGCTTGAATGATTCGATTCAATTGCATTAACGGTGTTACTGAACGCCATCAAGCCCATAGTTATTATTAAGAGCGTGCGGTATAAGTTCTTGAAGAATATATTTATCATTATTATCTTATGTTTATGTAAAGCCAAAATGATAAAAAACGAGGCCCATTGTCACCAATGAGCCTCGCTTAA
>Ga0308012_10000838_pt1 | contig 17408 bp, 16 predicted proteins | sample Neamet179_FD_203133 | JGI IMG/M metagenome (GOLD analysis project Ga0308012, IMG submission 203133) | Marine microbial communities from water near the shore, Antarctic Ocean - #179 | ecosystem: Environmental > Aquatic > Marine > Unclassified | place: Southern Ocean | collected 2014-07-25 | reverse complement strand
CGTCTATTATTCATACTTTAGAGAAATGGTTTGTAAAATTTTATTGCAATGTATCGCGAGTTAATATCTCCAAGATCGATAAAATTACTAGTGGTTTTGAAGCCAGATTGGAGTAAAGCTTGTATAACGGCAGATTCTGACTTGTTAGGCGCTACGGTTTCATCAAAATTTTGTATTTTATCAAACTTGCAAGCGAAGATGCCCATTCCTCCAGGTTTCATAATGCGGAAGAATTCGTCTAGATAAACATTCAACGGTGCTAAAAAGTAGACTAAGTTTATGCCTAGTAGCTTATCGATGGAGTTATCGTCGATTTCGACTTTCAGGTTGCTTGCGTCATGGTCAAGTATAGAAACATTCTTGCCCAGGTTCAGTGCGCGCAATTGGGAGCGGAAAATCCTACTTATCTCTACCGCATAAACCGCTTGCGACGTCTGTTTCACTATCTCAAGAAGGGCTAACCCATTTCCCGAACCTACTTCGCATACGCAATCAGTCTGAGAAACCCTAAGTTCTTGAACCGCACTAACGGCAACTTTTGCATTACCAGCTTTCATTAAGGTCGTTGCCACCCAACCAAACACTGGTGTGGAAGGTTTACGCATATTGCGCGTCATAATACCGGTACCATCAAACAATGAAAAAAATTTACGTGCCAAAAATAGATCTAGTTTCATAAAAATGCTCCACTGGATTTTTGTCTTTTAAATGGTGTCTATGGGTAGCCCAAATTAAGCAAGTAATAATGGTGACCAGCGCAAACTAGATCGTCCGGGCAAGGACGTGCAAAAAATATTACAAATTCCATACTAGATTAAATCCAGCTGAATCTGCATTATTATGCTATAAACTTTAAAGGAGGATTAAAAAATGTCTTATGTTTCTATAAGAGAAGTTACCCCCCGCACTGGTAAAGAGGATGTACTTAAAGAGCGTATGAAATCACTGTCAGGCATAATGGGTCAACATGGAGCTAAATCCGCATTGTACAAAGTTGTCGCCGGAGAAGGCGCAGGCCGTTATGATCTGCAAAACTGGTACAGCAACCTTGAAGATGGTGCAAAATCATTTCAATCCTATGGCGCAGACGAAGCATATAAAAAGGTTATGCAAATGCGAGCAGGCGATCCAGCTGGAGATATAGTTGGTCCATGGATTGGTCGAATGGTATTTGGGGCTCCTAAAGGAAATAAACCAGTCATTGTTCACCGCGATTACTTCGCACCTCGCAACGCTGTGGCTATGGCCTTAGACCTAGCCCCAGAACTTCAGGAACTGATGGACCAATTAGATGTTGAAATAGGTATTGGTGTCCCAATGATGAAAGACGACCATGAGATGCTTCGGGTAGTGTACCGCTTTAACTCAATGGTGCATTGGGGAAGCTCAGTAGATAAAATGGTTATTGATGAGCGTTTTTTGAAACTCGTAAATAAGGCACATGAAGTAGCAACTCTAAAATGTTCTAGGATGCTAGTGTTGCAATAAACGGACTTGGCCCAATATGACAGATACGTACAGTATTACTGTAAACCAGATAATCTCTGGGCTAACTTTTTGTTAGCAAAATGGAGAATATTCAGCATATCATGAGGTTCCATAGTAGGGTTGCGAGTACCTCGTATCTTTGTCTGACAGGACTACCGACGTTTAGTTGGTTGGTTTGGCCGCTAACTCGGCCAAGGTCAGGCAAAGTTTTGTAGCCTTGGCCATATCCTGCACTGAGATCCATTCAAGCGGCCCATGAATATTTTGCATCCCAGTGAAAATATTTGGTGTAGGAATGCCCATTTCGGTTAGTATCGATCCGTCGGTTCCCCCACGGATTGGTACTGAGACGGGTTCTATGCTGAGTTTTATTGCGGCTTCGCGTGCAAGATCCACTGGCCTCATGTCGGTTTCCAACCAGTATCGCATATTGCGATATTGTGGGCGGATCGTACATTTGATTTGCGCCCTGGGCTCAGTGGCCTGAACAGCAAGGCAAACCTGTTGCAATAAATCACCTTTTGCAGTCAGTGCCGCCCTCTCGAAATCACGCAGGATCAGTTTTATAGTCATCGCTGCGGCGTCGCCGTGCATCTGGGTAGCGTGAATGAAACCTTCCCTTTTTTCAGTAGATTCAGGCGTCATCGTAGCTTGTGGCAAAGTTGCAATGATTTTTGATGCGAGGTGCAGTGCATTGACCATCTTTCCCTTGGCTAAGCCCGGATGAATAGAGATGCCAGTAATATTGATTTCAGCTGCATCGGCCGAAAAACTTTCATATTCGATCTCACCGACCGCAGCACCGTCAAAAGTATATGCAAAATCAGCTGCCAGATCACCAGGTAGCGGTTCGGTGACGCCACGCCCAATTTCCTCATCCGGTGTGAAGGCAATACGGAGGGGAGGATGTGAAATCTCTGGGTGATTTAACAGGTGGCGCACTGCAGTCATTATAATAGCAATACCAGCCTTGTCATCAGCACCCAGTAATGTTGTACCAGAAGCTGTAATGATGTCCTGACCAAGCTTCTCTGCTAGGTAAGGATATTCTTCCGGAGAAAGTACAAGTTCCGGGGCGTCTGGAAACGTTATATCACCGCCATTGTAACCACGTATAACGCGAGGCTTGACGCCAGTAGCATTGAACTGCGGAGCAGTATCCACATGCGCCAAAAGCCCAACGGTCGGGCCATCAACCGTGCCCGGAATTGTAGCAAGTACAACGCCATATCCTGTCAGACGGACATCTTTAGCGCCAATCCCGACGAGTTCATCCTCAAGAAGCCGAAGAATATCAAGTTGGATTTCGCTGCTGGGTGACGACTTAGACGCTTCATCACTTTGGCTATCAATCGTGGCATAACGTATTAGACGGTCTTCGAGTTCTTGGTCAAATAGGTGGGCCATTGCGCCTCCTTATGCTCTAGGCATCAATCTTAACTAATTTCTAATTAACAGTAAACAAAGCTAGATAAATTAACATTCTTAATACTTTTTATATAATATTCATTTTAAGAGGCACCGTCAGACCGAAGAGAACCTACAAGGCCAACTCATGTCCTCATAAATGTGAAAGTTAGGTTCCGGGAGAGTGTCTTGGATCAGCGACACGTTTCCACAATTATACTGGTTATGATCGTCAGTGGATAGCTATTTCAATTTCATCGTAAATCTCTCTGCAATACCCAATATAATCGATAATTGCCGTATTTTATAACAATAACAATCAACTCCCAGTATTTACTAAGTTCGGAAATTGAGTGTAGCCACATCGCATCGAGCCAACAATGGAGAGACCAATTGGTTTTGAACTTTTGATCAAATAATTGACACGACAAGGTGTGAACCAAGTATTGTACAATATGATCGATGTCCGTAGCATCGTCTGAAATGCGTCTAATGTTGTGGAAAAAGATTATGAAATATACTCCGAGCCAAAATCGCTATGATAAAATGATTTACCGCCGTTGTGGTAAATCAGGACTAAAGCTACCAGCTATTTCATTAGGTCTGTGGCATAATTTTGGTAATGACTTTCCACATCAAATCAAACGAGAAATCTGTCAGACAGCTTTTGATAACGGCATCACACATTTTGACCTTGCAAATAATTATGGTCCACCGGCTGGCAGTGCCGAAGAAGCGTTTGGAGATATTCTAAAAACTGATTTTTCCAAGTTTAGGGATGAGTTAATAATCAGTTCAAAAGCAGGCTACGATATGTGGCCTGGCCCTTATGGTGAATGGGGAAGCCGTAAATACTTAATTGCATCTTGTGATCAGTCATTAAAAAGACTGGGTATAGATTATATGGACATTTTTTATTCACATCGGTTCGACCCTAATACGCCACTAGAAGAAACAATGGGGGCATTGGACTACATCGTAAAATCAGGGCGAGCCCTGTACGTTGGAATATCAAGTTACAACAGCAAGCGCACCAAAGAAGCAGTAAAAATCTTAAATGATTTAGGTACTCCATGCATTATCCATCAACCCAGCTACAATATGTTTAATCGCTGGGTTGAAGATGATCGTCTTCTAGATACACTTGAGGACCTAGGCGTTGGATCAATTGCATTTACACCCTTGGCTCAGGGGATGCTTACAAAAAAATACTTGAATGGCGTGCCTAATGATAGCCGTGCGGTGCAAGGAAAAAGCCTTAGCAAGGATAAGATTGGGCCAGAACTAATTGAAAAACTTAATAAACTAAATGATATCGCCTCTAGTCGTGGCCAGACTTTAGCCCAAATGGCTTTAGCGTGGGTTTTGCGAGGCGGCAGAGTAACTACTGCCTTAATTGGGGCCTCAAAGTCAGAACAAATTCTAGATTGTGTTGGCGCAATTGGGAACCTGAACTTTACAGAAGATGAACTTTCAGAAATTGATCGCTTGTCAGGTGATCAGGATATAAATCTCTGGGCAGCATCTTCTGAAACAAATTAACTTCGTTTAAAACGTATGCCTGTAAGTGGTGGTCAATAAAAAATTTGGTAAATGACTGCTGAACCCATCATGAATAACTAGCCAACTGCCATGAAAGCTGCCACATTATTTAGGCCTGCCGAAGCGCTATTTTTTGCTGACACGTCTTTGAAACTTTAATCACATGGAGTTTGTAATTAATGAATAAGGTAGTTTTGATAACAGGCGGATCACGCGGAATAGGCGCTGCAACTGCACGCGCTGCTGCACGCGATGGTTGGAGGGTTGTTTTGTCATATCGCTCGAACGAAGGCGCGGCAGACAACGTTGTGCGTGACATTAAGCTCAATGGTGGAATTGCTGAAGCGATCCGCGGTGATATCTCACGGGAGAGCGACGTAGCTACCATTTTTAATAGATGTAAAGACCGGTTTGGGCGACTTGATGGTCTAGTTAACAACGCAGGTATTTTACCGCCCGTAGGGCGATTTGAAGATATCGATTTTGCCCGTTGGGCTAACACGTTTGCAGTCAATACCGGAGGTACATTCCTTTGCTGTCGGGAGGCTGTACGCATTATGTCGCCGCGCCACGGCGGAATTGGTGGCGCCATTGTAAACGTGTCATCGATGGCGGCAACACTGGGTGGTGCGACAGAGTTTACTGATTACGCAGCCTCTAAGGGCGCAGTTGAGACATTAACAATAGGGTTAGCAAATGAACTTGGAACTGACTGCATTCGCGTCAATGGAGTGCGCCCCGGCCTTATTGAAACAGATATCCACAAATCGGCGGGCGATGCCGAACGGGTCGGCAGGCTTTCCAAAAGTGTTCCGCTGGGACGAGCCGGCACGGCGCAGGAAACCGCAGCGGCAATAGTTTTTCTGTTGTCCGATGCTGCCAGCTACATCACAGGCAGTATCTTATCGGTTAGCGGTGGTCGCTAAAAGATACGCGCAGTTTTAACATAAGGAACCTCCATGCTGATTACTGTAAATCATACTGGCATTACTGTAAAAAATCTAGATCGTTCCGAGGCGATGTTTCGCGATCTTTTTGGATTCAAAACGTTTTCGCGCGCGTCTCGCGATCCGGCAATTATCTCCGCAGTAACAGGTGTTGATGGCGCGGAGGTGGAGATCGTCTATATGCGCAACGGGGCGGTGGATATAGAGCTATTATGTTATTCTGCACCCGCGCGACGACATGATCATAGGCCGCGCCCATGCGATCTCGGCTCGCTGCATATTGCAATGAATGTGGAAGATATGGATGTAGCTCTCAAAAATGCGCTTTCCTGGCCACTCGAAATTATTGGGAAGGAGGTTCAGATCGATGCTGGACCAAATACTGGGGCACGCATTATTTATATGCGAAATCCTGAGGATGGATTGATTATCGAGATGATTCAGAGGCCAAAGTGATCATAAAAATCCAGATGTATCTGACATCATTTTGAAATATGTGGCTTGACTAGCTTGATAGTGTCATCGTGCTGTCCCCACTCATGCCAAGACCCGTCATAGAGAACCCAGTCAAAGTGGCCAATTTCTTCTAGCATGAAAACCAAAATAGACGCAGTAACACCAGATCCACACGTCGAGATGATATTGCGCGATAGGTCTACACCTTCGCCTAAGAATACTGCCCTCGCAGCATCGGGTGAAATAAAGCGGTATGATGGTGAGGGTTCGAAAAATAACTGCCAAGGCGTATTAATCGCGCCTGGCATGTAACCTGAGGCGACACCAGGGTAGCCAGATCCCTCGTGCCCATCGAAACGTGCGGCAGTCCGAGCATCAATAATGACGGCAGCGTCATCCAACCCTGCTTCCCGCACAGTTTCAAGTGTGGCAACACGGCCTTTTATTAGATTTGCAGGAAAGGTCTTCGCAATCACTTTAGTACCAGATCCTATTTCTATTTTGTAACCTTCAGTGACCCATTTGCGCCAGCCACCATTGAGGATACGTACTCGGTCGTGACCGAATGTGCGGAACATCCACCACACCCTGGCCGAGACATAACCCGCATCATAGATTATCACTTCGGTGTTTTCACCAATCCCAAGTGCACTTACAGCACTTGCGAACTGTTTCGGTTCGGGAAGCATATTGACGTAGGGCGAGGCAGTATCTGAAACCTCAGTTAAATCAAGAAACTGCGCACTAGGTATATGGCCCACATTAAAGTCATCAATAGCGTGCTTGCCCACATCGGGCAGATACCACGAGCAATCTAGAATTACCCGATCTGCGTCAGGCGTATCGGCCAACAGCCGGGCAAGGATGTCAGCCTCAATCAACCATCTACTCATCAGCGTTCTCCATTAGCGTTTGATGCCTGGACGGCGCTGTGCATCAACCCAGCTTGCACCAGTTAACACGCCCCCATCTATAACAATATTTTGACCAGTCAGATATCGCGTTGCAGGTGCCGCAAGATAAAGTGCGGTTGTTACGAGATCTTCAGGCACCGCTAAGCGGGCTTGCGGAATATAATTTGCGAACCACTCGGCGCGGTAGTCATCGTCCCACAATGGTCGAGTAAATTCAGTCTGGACGAAGCCTGGCTCGATCGCGTTAACCTGAATGTTATCATCCGCCCATTCGTGGGCCTGACTGCGCGTGAGCGATGTCACTGCCGCCTTCGTCGCTGCGTAAACTGAGATTGTATCAAAAGAAATATTCGCAGAAAGGGAACTAAAATGTATAATACGTCCACCACCTTGTGCCTTCATTATGGGGTGCACTTCTTGGGACATAAAGTAGACCGACCTTAGGTTGACCGAAGTAATAAGATCAAAATCTTCCTGCGTGACTTCTGTGATAGGCTTGCGCTTGTTTGTGCCTTGCAGGTTGACAAGGATATCAATTTTTCCAGTTACTTCTTTTGCGCGCACGACGAGACCTGCGCAACCTTCGGCAGTACTGAGGTCCGCTTGCATCCCGTTAAACACAAGCCCTTCGGCCATGAATGTCGCTTTCACTTCATCTAACCTGTCTTGAGCCAAATCGTGCACGATAACGAACGCACCAGCTTTCGAAAAGGCGCGGGCGATGTCCCGCCCGATGGCGCCTGCCCCTCCAGCAATCAGCGCAGTCTTGCCTTCAAGTGAAAACAAGTTGGTGATGTAGTTCGACATGGTCATTTCCTTTTTGGGACCGAGCCATCTTATGCCTCAGGTTTGCCTCGCAGCTCCCGGTGTCTCGCTATGAATTAAATGTTCAGGGGCGATACTAAGTTCCGGAATCAACAGTTTTGTTGAATTAATCTGAGTACAGTTTATGCCTGTAGAAGAACGGCGCAAGCCCACAAACCTTCTTTTTTTGTTTAATATTAACTAATAAACGTTGATTTACGCCTCGGGCGGAAGCTAGAGTTAAAGTATACTTTTCTTTTATGTATACAGATATAGTAGTGGTTAAACCTAAAGGCAGAGCCAATGATTAATGATATTCTTCTGACAGGTACACCTGTGGTTCCAGACGCACCCCACATCCTCAGCGCAGGGTCGCTCGAAGTCGTATATTCTGCAGGGTCGCTTCGCTGGGTGCGATGGAAAGGTATTGAAATTCTGCGTGGTATTTCGTTTTTGGTGCGTACCCCCGGATGGGGGACACCGGCTGCCTCAATTTCTGGCCTCAAAATAACAGAATCTCACACAGATTTTAGTATTTATTACAAAGCACATTACGGCACATCAGGTAAGGGAGTGTCAGTTGCCATCTGTATAAAGGGAGACGCAGTGGGCCGTTTGGTAGCTGACGCAACAATTTGTGCAGAGGCTTCCTTTAAAACCAATCGAAGTGGCTTTGTCATACTCCACCCGCTTGATGGATTTGCTGGTACCCGCGTTAGCGTTGATCACTACTCAGCACCAGCACAAGACAAGACGATTTCGCTTCAAATTTCTCCGGGCCAGCCCGTCATGGACATGCGTGCAATCACACATAGTCCAGTGGAGGGGCTAAAAGTAGAAACTAGCTTTGCGGGTGATATTTTTGAGATGGAGGATCAACGCAACTGGACTGATGCCTCGTTCAAAACCTACAATCGCCCGATCGACTTACCCTATCCTTACGTGCTCTCTCCGGATGAAACCATTCAGCAGAGCGTAAGGGTAAATGTCCACGATACAGGTATGGATATCCTGCCTAAGCCAACAATTAATCTTCCAGAAATTGTCAAGCAGCGTATGCCGTACTTCGCTTTGCCACTTGATACACCGGCAGATGCAGCGTGCGCGCTGCACTTCGCTGAGTTGGTAAAGTGCCTAGCACCTGCTTCCCTACTCCTGAGGGTCGATCTCAGCACCAGTAACGATGAAAAAGATTATAAAGCCATCACGCAATTGATGAAGTTAACGGGTGCAGGCTTAGAAGTGCAGGTGATTTTCACAGCGCCTAACGCCACCGGTCTGATGCGAGAGCTGAAAACGCTATCTGGTTTAATGACAAGCGCAGGGATTTCTGTTGCTCGCGTCTCGGCATTTTCCAAAATTGACGAGCAAAGTTTTCAGCCCAACGAGGATCGCCCGCAGCAGCCCTCCGAATCCGCAGTCACCGACGCTCTATCTCTCTATTTCCCCCAAGCGACCAAAATAGGTGGCACTCCTGCCTTTTTTACAGAGCTCAATCGTAAAAGACTTACTACGTTACATTGGGATGGCATGACATTTGCCACTTCGCCCCTGGTCCATGCCGCCGATGATGCCTCTGTTATGGAAACGTTGGAATCGTTATCACATGTTCTGTATTCGGCAAATACTTTGGCAAATGGGCTACCAATTTCTGTTGGACCAGTTGGAATAGGAATGCGGCTGAACCCTTATGGCAGTGCACCTGTTAAAAACGATCCTTTGGCACGCGAGGAAATGGCCGCGCATGATCCACGCCAACGTGGATTTTTTGCTGCAGCGTGGATTGTGGGTTATTTGACACGGATTGCCCCATTTTCAGTAGACCGCTTTGCATTTGGCGCCCCGACAGGACCGTTTGGCCTGATTTCTGACAAACAAGATTACCCCAGACCAGTTTGGGATGACTTAGGCGATGGGGAGCTTTTCCCACTTTACCACGTCACCCGCTGGATAGCGGCTGCAGGCGGAGCGCTTTTATTGCGTGCCGATACGCATAACGACATAGCCTGTCTCGTCTGGAAACATGACGGTCACCGCAGTGCATTGATTGCAAACCTCTCGAAGCTACAGCGCGATGTACCCCAGATAAATCTAACTAATCCTGTTGGAGTATATCTTGATGCTAGTAATCTCTCTGGGATGTCAGAAGATATGACACCGCTTGAAACAGGAAAATCGCTTGATGCCTATGCAGTTCTATATCTAAGAGAGGCAACATCTTGACCCCACCACTTAAGGGATTACTGATCGGTTGCGGTTTCTTTTCGCGCAACCACCTTCATGCTTGGACGAATGTTGAGGGAGCAGCGATCACAGCGGTCTGTGATCTTGACGCAGATCGTGCCCGCGCATGTAGCGAAGATTTTAACATTGCTACATGGCACACGGACGCATCCATCATGGCTTCTGGTAAATTTGACTTTGTGGACATCTGTACGACGATGGATACCCACGAAGCACTAGTGGCACAGGCAGTATCTGCGGGACTTTCGATCATCGTGCAAAAACCCTTAGCCGAGGATATTATAACATGCCGCCGGATCGAAGCTAATGCACGCGCTAAAAATGTCCGCGTCATGGTCCACGAAAACTTTCGATTTCAGAAGATATTTCGCCGGCTTCGCGCCATACTCGACAGTGGCGAGATAGGAGAAACAACTTTTGCAAGCTTGTCATGGCGCAATGACATCGATGTGTATAGCAACCAGCCCTACCTCTTGAATACTGAACGCTTTATGATCATGGACGTAGGTATCCATATGCTGGACCTTGCACAATTCTTGATGGGTGACGCCGATACAGTAAACTGCCTCAACCAATCGGTGAAGCAAGGTCTCGCTGGCGAAGACGCCGCGACCATAATGCTACATCACACCAATGCGGCAACAACTGTAATCGATATAAGTTATGCTACCATTCGCAGGCCCAGTTCCTTCCCCCAAACATTGGGCGTGGTCGAAGGCCGAGAAGGCACAATTCAAATTCTTGAAGGTGAAATTTTGCGCGTTCACACAGATAAAACTGTACGCGACGAGGTCATTGAGGATGATAAACGCGATTGGACTTCTGCACCATGGACACAGATTCAGGATTCAATTCCACGCATACAACAGCATTTCATCGATTGCCTGAAATCTACTAATCCATTTGAGACGTCAGTTCGTGAAAGCCTGAAAACCTACGCGCTAGCAGAAGCAGCTTACGAGTCCGCAGCCATGAGCCAGTTAGTTAATATCCAAAATTTAGAAGAGGATGGCGGACGGTGAAACTAAAAGTTGCCAGTGCTCAAACGTGAGGAAGGACATACATTAATCAGTATGACCATCATTAAATAACCTCTGGTTGGACCGGTTAAGCGGAACTTTTCGATTATACGAATAATATTTTATATATACTGGGGTGTATGAATAACATGGACTTATTAAATAAAAATGCGATCGTAACAGGCGGCGCGCAAGGTATTGGCGGAGCCGTAACTAAGAAATTAGCATCAAATGGTGCGAGACTGGCAATATGGGATTTGGATTTTGATCTCGGAACAAAAAAGGCCACCGCATTAGGAAATGGCTCGATTGCTATCGAAGTCGATGTTTCAAATTGGCAAAGTGTGCAGAATGCTTATGCTAAGACGCTTAGTGAATTCGAGCGTGTCGATATTCTAGTCCATTCTGCTGGCATAGCAGGAAGTAACGCACCGGTTGTGGATTACTCCGTCGAAGAGTTTAAACAAATAATAGAAATTAACCTTATGGGAACTTTCCACGTCAACAAAGTAGTCTTGGAAGGTATGCGATCACAAAATTATGGCCGTATAGTTAATATTGCTTCGGTAGCAGGTAAGGAAGGAAATCCTAATGCCTCAGCCTATTCTGCCTCCAAGGCAGGGGTTATTGGCCTAACAAAATCAATAGGTAAAGAACTTGCCGACGTTAATGTTGCCGTTAACTGTGTAACGCCTGCTGCAGCGCGAACACGTATTTTTGATCAGATGAAGCAAGAACACATAGATTACATGCTCTCAAAGATACCTCGCAACCGTTTTCTGGAAGTTGAAGAAGCGGCCTCAATGATCTATTGGTTGGTCAGCGCGGAAAACTCTTTCACCACTGGTGCAGTATTTGACCTCTCCGGTGGTCGCGCAACTTATTAATATTAAAATTGAGGCTAACATGTCCACAAATCTTGCAACTTATCCCAGCTTATCAGCAAAAACAGTTTTTATTACGGGCGGTGCTTCAGGCATTGGCGCCGAGATAGTTTCAGCATTTGCAAAACAGGGTGCAAAAGTTGGATTTATTGATTTGGATGCTGATGCAAGTCAACGCCTTGCAAAAAAACTAGGTGACAACGTCTATTTTGAAATTTGCGACTTAAACGACATTTCAGCCATGAAAGCCTCCATAAGCAACCTAACAAAGCTTATTGGTCCAGCTGATATTTTAGTAAATAACGCTGCCAGCGATGATCGGCATAATTGGAAAGATGTGACAGAAGATTATTGGAACGAGAGATTATCAGTAAATTTACGGCACCAGTTTTTTGCTATTCAGCATGTTGCACCTGAAATGATTAAAAAGGGTGGTGGCTCTATTATAAATATGGGCTCAAATTCATGGTGGGAGGCTGGGGGAGGGTTCCCCGCGTATGCTACCGCAAAATCTGCTGTACATGGACTAACCAGAACGATGGCACGTGATCTTGGTCAGCACCGAATTCGTGTTAATACAGTAGTACCAGGATGGATTATGACCGAACGACAAAAAACATTATGGGTGACACCCGAAGGGCTAGAAAATCAGTACAAGCGTCAATGCCTCCCAGATCTCATTGACCCTATTTATGTGGCCCGTATGGTTCTTTTTTTAGCATCTGACGACGCATCAATGTGCACTGCAAATAATTATATGGTTGAAGCAGGTTCAATTTGAGAATCTGGTTTGGTGCCCTGACCCCAAACAATAATTCATACTAATGAAACTAAAATAACAACACTAGAGAACCTAGCGAACAGTCCTCGCTAATTATCCGCCACAGCCCCTGCCCCCGCCCTTTAGGCTTATAGGTGTGATGAGATTAAAACTGTGCTTTAAAAAACTTAATCAATAAACCTACGGGTAGTAGTACCTAATTTTAGACGCTCATCGAGCCTCAGATTTCTGAATTAGATAAATTGATAAATGGTATATCAAAATGATCCATAGCTCTTTTCAACGGGGACCCAGGTGCCGCGAACTCTTTTAATGATAAACCAAGATGAGCCGCTTCTGCCGCTTCTCTTAGGCTTGTCACGCCGTCGGCAGGACCGCCCGGATGGCTCATAATCCCGCCACCTGCACAATAAATGAAATCATCATTCCCAAGCAGTTTCCGCGTAGGCGCAAATTGCCAGATTGTCTGGCTCGAAGAATATACTGGCATGGCAAGATAAGCTGGTCCTCCATTACCAAATAATGGCTGCTGCACGGACTTTGCAGCCTTGGCCACCGTGGCGTCACTTTCAGTAAATTTGTTTGCAAGTCCACTCACGTGTAGATGGTCAGCCCCTGCAAGCCGCCAAAGCTTTTGCATTACGGCAAAGTCAATTCCAATATCTGGTGAGCGCGACAAAAGCCCCCATCCCGCACGGTGACCATGGATTAGCACTCCACTGCGGTCGCGCACTGCACGCAGCCCCGTTAATCCGACGGACTGGACACAGACCATCGCACACGTCGCGCCAACACTCTCCATTTTATCAAGGTTACGCCACATTTGGTCAATCTCATCCGTAATATTCACAGCATAAAGAATTTTTTTGCCAGTCTTATCTGCGTGGCTATTGATGACGCGCATCACAGCGTCGAGCCGGTCATCAAACGGGCAATCCGGTCCGTTTGCCTGAAGTTCATCATCCTTGATAAAATCGATGCCTGCATCAACAAGCGTGCGTACAAGGCTTGCCGTTTCATCAGCGGTAAAACCGACACTAGGTTTAATAATTGTGCCAATCAACGAGCCTTTGTGATCCCCCATAAAATGGCGCGTACCAGTCGCACCAAACTGCGGACCAGGGTGTTGGTTGGCAAATTCCAAAGGCAAATCAATATCAACCAGCCGTATTGCCGACAGCTCAGCTAGCTCAAATAGGTTTCCTGCAAGGGTTGACAGCAGTGTCGGCAATGACACGCCAAAATTACCCAACGGCCAGCTTATTGTGACCAAACCTCGTTCATATACATCACCAGTTTTGCGACAGGGCAATGAGGGAGTCGTAGAACTGCCAGTTGGCACAATCCTGTCCACCTGTGCCGCCGCGCGTTCACGTAGTGCATCTGTCTCACCCGCCAGCCGAACAAAAGTACCAGTTGACTGCTCCCCAGCCATGACTGCCGCGGCCTGCGCTAATCCCAAGGGCGTTTCAATATCGTAGGTCGCAGTTATGCGAGTCATCTTAGTCCTCCACCGTCACGAATCCAGCCAAAGTAATCGGGACTACCCATTTGACCGCCCTTCAATGCCAATTCCAAACCATCCATAGGGCCATCTGCATGCGCAAGAAAAAGGGATGCCCCAGGAATGGTAGGGGCCAAAGCTGACAAGCCAAAAATACCAAGACGTTGGGTGGCATAGCCCGATGTATCTCCACCCGAAATTACGGCACGCCTAATTCTACTTTGGTTCAGGATACAGCACAATATATCGCCTAAGGCCTGCCCTATACGTTTGTTTACCTCAGCAAGGGTTTTGCCAGAGGTTTCTACTGCCCTTTTGAACTGTGCTGCGCCGGCACCATCATGCCCCTCCGCCGTACAAATTAGCGGGTCTATACCGGCGGAAATTGCCGCGAGGCTCTCTTTTATGACACGGTTTTTCTCATCCGTCAGCATCATGTTTTCACTACAGGCCGTTGACACGTCAAAGCGGATGGTAGCAAAGCCATTGTTGCGTGACCACGCTATCTGTTTTGCAGTCGTTGGGGATACAGAGCCCGACACTACAACCATTCCATGAGCGCGTCCTACGCCGTCCGGTGGCGTCGAGTTCGGCAAACTATTAGTTTCAACCCAGTGACGGACCAGTGCGTATTCGACACCCTGTGATCCCACAATGAATGGATTCCTAGCCCGCTGTTCCCAAATCATACGGCCCGCTGCGACCTCGCTTTGCGCATCCAGGCTATCGATTGTCATCACCGGAATTTTACCAGACCTGGGTAGTTTACGATTAGATGCAATATCTTCTTGTGACCATAATGAGGCATCTATCAAATCTGATTGTTCGGATATGTGTTGCGCTACATCAGATTCCTTCATGGGTGTGACCGGATGGCAAGCCATGACAGGGTGTCGGTCTAAACGGTATACTTCATCGTCAAAGCCCGCAAACAAATGACCAAAAATTTGATAGCGTCGCATCTGTGGTGCTGCAACAAGTACGGGCACAGCAGACGCATTGGTCAAAGTGGCACCAATTTCGATGGCGCATCCGATGGACCCCACTGCAGGCGATGAATCTAATGTTGAACAAATCTTGTAGTGCAATATTTCAGGCTTTAGTGCCAAGAGAGACTCAAAGGCAATCGGCAGTTTTCTAGCCATTTGCTCAGGCGACCATGCACGCGCGGTTGAGGCCACACCAATCGCCCGCACATCAGGATAATCAGCAAGCTGAGACAACGTAGGAACATCGAGAAACAGCATTGCTGGAACCCCCGAAAAGGCAAGGACCTCCATCACAGCCGCAGCGCCGCTGAAGTCATCGCCATACCATGCAACGAGCAGACCTTCAGGCAATGAACCCAAATCCATATCCTTTTGATGTCGTCAAATCTCCGAAGTGTTACTTGACAGATTGGTATAGTTAGTAACTTATTATACCAGTTGTCAATTATGTACTTTGTGGGCCGAAGCAAACAATAAGTGGAGAAGTCACGTGACAAAATTAGCATTATTCGGGGCCGGTGGAAAAATGGGCGTCAGGCTGTCCAAAAATCTAGCAAAATCTGATTTTAACACTGTGCATGTAGAAGTATCGCCAGAGGGGCGCGCAAGGTTAAAAGCAGAACTTGGTATTGAGTGTCAAGCAGCCGATGCCGCGCTGCATGGGGTTGATGTGGTAGTCCTTGCGGTACCAGATACTGCGATTAAAAAAGTCGCAGCATCGATCATTGACCAAATACCGACTGGCGCAATGGTTATCTGCCTTGATGCAGCAGCACCCTTCGCAGGGCACTTACCTAAACGCAGCGACATAACGTATTTCGTAAGCCACCCGTGCCACCCGCCAATTTTTAACGACGAAAAGACAATGGAGGGTCGCAAAGACTATTTTGGTGGAGTTGCGGCGGAACAGGGGATCGTGAATGCGCTTATGCAAGGTCCAGATTCTGACTATGTTTTAGGTGAGAAAGTGGGTAAAATAATCTTTGCACCAGTAGCGCGGTCCCACCGCGTGACAGTTGAGCAAATGGCCTTACTGGAGCCAGGCTTATCAGAGACTGTCTGCGCATCACTCTTGGATGTTATGAAGGATGCGATGGACGAAGTAGTTGCCCGCGGCGTGCCCAAGGAGGCAGCAAGAGACTTTCTTTTAGGTCATATGAACATCCTTAGTGCTGTAATCTTTAAGGAAATTGACGGCCAGTTTTCGGACGCTTGTAATAAAGCTATTAAGTTCGGAAAACCCATCTTGATGCGCGATGACTGGAAACGCGTTTTTGAGCCCGAAGAAATTGCGGCTAGCATAGAGAGGATCACTTGACCTTGCGTTCTTACCACTCTTGTAGCACGAGGTGATGTGTTTCAACTAAGTTGGTGAAAGTATCACCTGCAAAAAAAGCTGTTTGGGATGAGAAAAATGGATGAGGCTAGCGACAAAATTGTCCGCTTAAAGTTGTCAGATCAGGTTTTTCGCCGCCTACGTCAACTAGTTGCAAGTGGAGAGCTTTCAGCGGGAGATGTTATGCCTTCCGAACGGGCATTAATGGAGCGTTTTGGTGTTGGCCGCCCAGCGGTGCGCGAGGCTTTGCAAGCTATGCAAAATAAAGGCCTCATCACAATCACCCACGGAGGACGCAGTCGCGTGAACGCCCTTACTGCGGGAATTGCATTTAATCAGCTCGATGATATCGTCAAACTTTTTCTGTCAAGCGAACCTGCCAACATTGAACACCTCAAACAAATACGCTTTATTTTTGAGATTGGCACAGTCCAGCTTGCCGCGCAAAAATGCACCGTGGGCGATGCTGATGACTTGGCGGCCCTGATTGAGGAGCAGAGAGGGCACCTTGGTGATGCCGAGCAATTTATGAAATCCGACATCGCATTTCATACTCGCATTGCGACTATTGCCGCAAATCCTCTGATCCATTCCATTACTGAAATAATGTTGACATGGTTATTTGAATATCATTCATCTTTACTTTTGTGGTCTGGCCGCGAAGAGACAACGTTAACCGAACATACGGAAATTCTCACTTTTTTACGTTCCAATAAAGATTCTGGTGCAATCCAAGCAATGCAAAATCATCTAAACCGTGCTGGGAAAAACTTTTCATCGATACCAAGGGTTTAGATCTACTTTTTTGTTTACCAATCATAAGAGCCTAATGTTCTGATTGAAACCTAGCCCAGGTTAGCCATCAATTCCTTCTCTCACCAATGAAATGGTACGCTTCCATTTGCGACTTGGCCAGTGTAACCCGTTTGACCCGTAGCATGCGTCATCATTTACCACGAAAATGTATCTGCGATTTAGATTTGGAGTCGAGGACGTACGCTAGGGATTTTGTCATCTAAATATTACTGCGGGATCGATGTAATAGTCAGCATCGCCAATTATGTACTATGCAGTACAGGTGGTTAACCCCAAA
>Ga0308012_10000834_pt1 | contig 17431 bp, 17 predicted proteins | sample Neamet179_FD_203133 | JGI IMG/M metagenome (GOLD analysis project Ga0308012, IMG submission 203133) | Marine microbial communities from water near the shore, Antarctic Ocean - #179 | ecosystem: Environmental > Aquatic > Marine > Unclassified | place: Southern Ocean | collected 2014-07-25 | reverse complement strand
GGTGGTTGAAAACGTCGTTAAGCCGCCGGAAGAAGAGATTAAGGTTACGGAACCTGAAGAGTTCAGTGAAATCTTACCTGAAGCTAAACTTTTAGCTGAAATGGAAGCTGCAGAAAAAGTTGAAATAGAGCCTGAAGTTAATGTGAATGACGTGGTGTCTACAGACCACGCATTGCCTCTGGAAAATGAGAGTGTTACAAACCTTAAAAATAATGTTGAAGAAGTTACAGCCGTTGAGGCTGAAAGTAAGCTCGGCTTCTTTGCTCGACTAAAGCAAGGCTTGAGTAAAACGAGAAAAAATTTAGGCAGCGGCTTAGCCGATCTTTTCCGTGGTAAACAAATCGATGACGACTTATTTGAAGAGTTAGAGACTCATTTGCTATTGGCCGATGTTGGTATTGAAACAACCATGAAAATAATCGATTCATTAACAAAGAGCGCTAACCGTAAACAGTTAAAAGATGCGTCTGCTTTGTATGATTTACTTAAAATAGAATTGAAAAAAATTATTCAAAACGTGAGTCAACCCTTAGTTATTCCTGAAGGGGAAGGGCCATTTGTTATGTTAATGGTTGGCGTTAATGGGGTAGGTAAAACAACAACCATTGGTAAACTTGCCAAGCAATTTCAAGCACAAGGTAAGTCAGTAATATTAGCGGCAGGTGATACGTTTAGAGCGGCGGCGGTAGAACAATTACAAGTATGGGGTGATCGAAATGACATCACTGTTATCGCTCAGCATACAGGTGCCGATAGTGCCTCCGTTATTTTTGATGCCATTAGTGCGGCAAAAGCGCGTAAAGTGGATGTTATTATTGCTGATACTGCGGGTCGATTACAAAACAAAGCTCACCTAATGGAAGAATTGAAAAAAGTTGTGCGAGTAATGAAAAAATTAGACGTTAATGCACCGCATGAAGTAATGTTAACGCTTGATGCAGGCACCGGACAAAACGCCTTAAGTCAAACTAAGTTGTTTGATGAAGCGGTTGGTTTAACCGGTTTAACCATCACTAAATTAGATGGTACCGCTAAAGGGGGGGTTGTGTTTGCTATTGCCGATAAACACAGTATCCCTATTCGTTATTTAGGCGTTGGTGAAGGTATAGACGATTTAAGACCGTTTGATGGTGATGACTTTATTGACGCTATTTTCAGTCATTAACTTATTATTTTAAATAAACGCTCAAGCAACTTCTCATCACAATATTTTTTGTGCTTATTCATAAGTACATTGAAGTCGTTTGAGTCTATTAGGGGAGTTGTGCTAAATTAGCTTTTTACTCGTGCAAAGTATAAAAATAATATGATTAATTTCAATAAGGTAAATAAAACCTACCCAGGCGGCTTTCTTGCCTTAAAACAAGTGAGTTTTGAGCTGAAAAGTGGCGAAATGGCTTTTTTAACCGGTCATTCAGGCGCGGGTAAGAGTACGCTATTGAAATTGATTTCTTTAATGGAAAAGCCTAGTTCAGGTAGTATCCAGGTAAATCATACTGAGTTATCAGACATAAAATACAAGCACGTGCCTTATGTGCGCCGCGGTATAGGTATGATTTTTCAAAGTCATAACTTACTTAAAGATCGTACTGTTTTTGATAACGTAGCGCTACCTTTAGTGATTGAAGGTGTAAACCGTAAAGAAATTAAAAAACGTGTTGAAACGGCATTAGAAAAAGTCCACTTAACAACCAAATTAAAATGTTATCCCCATATGCTCTCAGGTGGCGAGCAGCAGCGCGTTGGTATAGCGCGCGCTATTGTGAATAAACCCCCTATCCTTTTGGCTGATGAGCCTACTGGTAATCTAGACCCCAAATTATCCTTAGACATCATTCGTTTATTTGAAGAGTTTAATGCAGCAGGGGTTACCGTATTAATTGCAACGCATGATCTAGGCCTCATCGCTCGTATGAAATACCGTACTTTGACCCTTAAAGAGGGCAGCATGATTAATGATGGTATTGTTGATGGCCTGCAGGCGCAAGGAATGAATGATGAATAATCTTCATAGTAGTGGTTTAAAAAAACGTTCAAATATAATAACGCGTATTATGTCTTTACCTATTCGACATGCGCAGCAGGCTATAGGTAGCCTAGGTAGTTTATGGCGTACTCCCTTTACGACAGTGATGACTATTTTTGTTTTAGGTATAAGTTTGGCATTACCGGCAACCTTACACCTTTTTATTAAAAATGCTGAAACAGTCAGTGAACAATGGGATAGTGCTTCACAGATCACCTTATTTTTAAAATTGTCGACGACTGAAAAAAGTGCTCAAAACCTAATAAAACGGATTAGCCTTTATAATGATGTGGCTAACGTCAGGTATATTTCTTCGGCGCAAGCATTAAAAGAATTTAAGGTTTTATCTGGTTTTGGCCAATCACTTGAATATTTAGATACCAACCCATTACCCGCAACGTTGTTAGTAACGCCGACACAAAGAGCCAGTCAAGCACAGGCGGCGAATGCTTTATTGGCTAAATTGAGTAAAGAACGGGAAATAGAACAAGGTAAACTTGATTTAGAATGGTTAACTCGTTTAGAAGCCATGGCCCGTTTAATTGAAGATATTGTTATGGGTGTCGCCTTATTACTCTGCTTGTCGGTCGTACTCATTGTCGGTAATACCATCCGTCTAGCGATACTTAATGAGAAAGATGCTATCGCTATTATGAAGCTGGTAGGTGCGACAGATAGTTTTATTCAACGCCCCTTTTTATATTCCGGTATTTGGTATGGTATTTTTGGAGGCATACTTTCATGTATAGCGGTAACACTGCTTGCTTGGTATCTAGGTTATGCTATTAACGATTTAAGTCAGCTTTATCAAAGCAACTTCAAGCTACAGGGCTTAGATGGCCGTGAAGCATTAATGTTAATTGCTTTTGCTATTTTATTAGCTCTCGTGGGGAGTTATATTTCGGTAAGTCAGCATATTAAGGCCATAGAGCCAAATGCAGACTAAGAGGTGAGGTTACTGAATAGCACTATTTTAAGTGTTAACACACTGTTTATTATCGATAATTTAATATTATTACAAACAGTCACATTTAATTCATCAAAAAATTGAAAGATCGCCTTGTGTGGCCCTGTCTATTAAGCTAATGTTCATATCCTCGATATCGTAAAAATAACACTGTATGTTATTACTGCGAACGATTTTAAGTAATTATTTGAAGAATTAAGAGAAGTTAAAGGAACGTATTTATGAGTCAAACAATGCAACTTACCTTACCTAAAAGTGGTAGTATCGAATCATATATGCAATCTGCGTATACCATTCCTATGCTGACGCCAGAAAAAGAGCATGACTTGGCTACGCGTTTGTATAACGATAATGACTTACAAGCAGCGCAAGAGTTAATCATGTCGCATTTGCGTTTTGTTATTCATGTTGCCAAAGGTTACTCAGGTTATGGTTTGCCACATGCTGACTTAGTGCAAGAAGGTAATGTAGGCTTAATGAAAGCGGTAAAGCGCTTTAACCCTGAAGTAGGTGTGCGTTTAGTTTCTTTTGCAGTGCATTGGATCAAAGCAGAAATTCATGAGTTTGTGCTTAAAAATTGGCGTATTGTTAAAGTCGCTACGACCAAAGCACAACGTAAGTTATTTTTTAATCTTCGTAAAAACAAAAAACGTTTAGGTTGGTTCAGCACTGAAGAAGTGAATACAGTAGCAGAAACCTTGGGCGTAACACCGAAAGATGTAATGGAAATGGAATCTCGTATGAGTAGTCATGATCAAGCATTTGAACTCTCTAAAGATGATGATGATAACCTAGGTGCAGGTAGCTTCTCTCCCGCTCAATATCTTGAAGATAAACAGTCAGAGTTAGCTGTTGAAGTTGAAAATGATAATTGGGATAATCATGCCAATAAACGTTTATCAACAGCACTGGTTACACTGGATGAGCGTAGCCAAGACATTATTAAAACACGCTGGTTAACGGAAGATAAAACAACATTACAAGAACTAGCCAATAAATATCAAATATCAGCTGAACGTGTAAGGCAATTAGAAAAAAATGCTTTATCAAAATTAAAAAACACCATGATATTCGACTAGTTTTTTAGAGAATAGTTAATAAGAAGCCGACTTTATGTCGGTTTTTTTATGTGTAAAAATTTAAGATTATTTTTATTATTATGACTGATTATTAAATATTATCGTTATAAATTACAAAACAAAAATCAAATAGTGTTTTGGCGTATAACTTACTTGTTCATTTATTTTTTTTACTCGTTTCCTAAAGCAATTTGGGTATATAATGCCAGCATATAAGCATGAACTAGGTAGAGATTAGTTCTGTGATAATCAAAAATTAGGAGTTAAATTATTATGGGTGGAATCGGAATTTGGCAACTTATTATTGTTGCTGTTATTGTGGTGTTATTATTTGGCACTAAAAAATTACGTAATTTAGGTGGTGATTTAGGATCGGCAGTTAAAGGCTTTAAAGGTGCTATAGGTGAAGATAAGAAGCACGATGAAAAATCAGAGACATTAGCTGAGACATCAACTAAACCTGTTGAAGAAATGAGTCCAGCAGCCGCCAGTAAAACTAAAGAAACAGATCAGGCTTAATTGATGTTTGATGTTGGCTTTTGGGAGTTAATCCTTATTGCAATTATGGGCTTAGTTATTTTAGGACCTGAACGCTTACCTGTGGCTATTCGCACACTTCGTGGTTGGATATCTGGTGCACGTAAGTTTAGTGATACGGTAAAATCTGAGCTCACCGAAGAGCTACGTGTGCATGAATTACATGCGAATTTAAAAAAAGCAGAAGAAACTAATTTACAGAACTTAAGTCCAGAATTAGCCGAGTCATTAAAATCACTACAGGATGCAGCAGCTTCAGTGACAGAACCGTTTAAAAAAAGAGATAATCACCCTCTAGACGACAGTATCGATAAATCAGTAGAAAAATCGAGTGATATACCTAAACTATGAGTAACTCACAAGTAGCGAGCCTTTTTGATCACCTTTTAGAATTACGTAATAGTTTATTACGCGCTATTTTGGGTATATTAATAGTTTTTTGTTGCCTAGTTTATTTTGCACAAGACCTTTATCAATATGTAGCACAGCCCCTCTTGGCGGTTATGCCAGAAGGCTCTCAAATGATAGCAACTGATGTTGCCTCGCCTTTTTTTGCCCCCTTTAAGTTAACCTTAGTCTTATCTTTATTTATTGCTATGCCCTTTGTTTTATATCAAGTATGGTCGTTTGTTGCGCCCGGCTTATATGCTAATGAAAAACGTTTAATTGCGCCATTAATGTTTGGCTCTACACTCTTGTTTTACGGAGGTATTGCGTTTGCTTATTTTCTTGTTTTTCCTGTCGTTTTTGCCTTTTTTACTTCAGTAGCTCCTGAAGGTGTGGTCATTGCGACAGATATAAGTAGTTATCTTGATTTTATTTTAAAATTATTTTTTGCTTTTGGTGCTGCTTTTGAAATACCCATTGCTATTATTTTGATGTGCTGGACGGGCGTTACAACACCGGCCAGTTTACGAGAAAAAAGACCCTATGTTATTGTTGGTGCTTTTGTCATCGGTATGTTGTTAACGCCTCCCGATATTATTTCGCAAACTATGCTTGCCGTGCCAATGCTAATTTTGTTTGAAATAGGTATTATTATCGCCTCTTTTTATAATAAAAAGAATGGAGAGTCGACTGAAGATAGAGTAATGTAAAATACAAAGCTATTATCTGCTTAATTTTATAATGATTAAGCAGAGTATTAACGCGATAAATTTAACATTATTATTTAAAATCACCACAAAAATATAGTTTTACACTAAACTTAAAAAATTAGTCAGCTTTAAGTTATATTGTTTGAAAAATACAGCTTTGAATAAAACAGATTTTATAGGTGCAGGTTTGATAGATATAGGGGTTAATTTAACCAATAAACGCTTTGATAAAGATCGCGATGAGGTTATCCAGCGCGCACAAACGGCTAATTTGAGTAGCCTACTTATTACGGGGACTAACGTTGAAGAAAGCCAAAAAGCATTAACGTTATGTCAGCATTATCAAGCATCCTTTCCCGATTATCTTTATTGCACAGCAGGTGTTCATCCTCACGATGCCGACCATGTCAGTACAGACTACTTAGATCAACTTCAAGAACTTGCCACTTATAATCATGTTAAAGCTATAGGAGAATGTGGATTAGATTTTAATCGAAATTTCTCAGCCCCTAGTCAACAACAAAAAGTATTTAGTGAACAAGTCGCTTTAGCTGAACAATTAGCAATGCCTTTATTTTTACATCAAAGAGATGCTTTTGAACCTTGGTTTGAAATATTATCCCCTTATATAGGTAAAGTACCTGCAATGATCTCCCATTGTTTTACGGGAACAGAAGCTGAATTGAAGCAGTGCTTGGCAGCAGATATGTATATTGGTATTACAGGCTGGCTTTGTGATGAACGTCGTGGTCAAGATTTACGAGATATTGTTAGCTTGATCCCTTTAAACAGGTTGTTGATTGAAACTGATGCCCCTTACCTTACGCCTAGGACAATACGACCAAAGCCCAAGAGTAGTCGAAACGAACCCAGTTATTTACCTTTTATTGTTAAGGAAATTGCCAGTATTACAGGGATTGACCATAAAGAAATAGTGAAGCAAAGTCGTTTTAATGCGCAAAAAATATTTAATTTAACCGCCACAGAAGAATTATCTTAAATGAAGTTATTAGCTTTCTTTAAAATTATAGGCTATGTATCTTTATTGATGATTTATGCTCCTGTGTCGATGGCTATGGAAGAAACAACAAAAGACCCTTTATCTTTTGGGATTGGTTTTTTGTTTGGCAGTTTAATGATATTTTTTATATTTTTGTACTTAAATCGACATTATAAAAGCAAGTACACTCAAATGTTACACAAGCTTAAAGGGGCTAAAAAAGAGACTAAATTAGCTATCGAAGCAATGAAAAAAGTCGCTAAAGAGCAGCAAGACAGCCAAGACCTATTAGAAGATAGGGTACAAGAGCGCACTTTAGAGCTTCATATAGCTTTGCAAGAATTAGAAAGTGCTAACGAAGAGCTTGAACGAAAAAATGTTTTAGATGAACTGACAGGTTTGCATAATAGACGTTTCTATGATCAAAAAATATTAGCTGAATATCGTCGAAGTAGTCGAAACCATACCGCGTTAAGTTTAGTTGTCATTGATATAGATCACTTTAAAGTAGTGAATGATAATTACGGACACCTTGCTGGAGATCACTGTTTAATATGGTTGGCAAAACATATTAAAAAAAGTTTAAAACGAAGTACTGATAAAGCATTTCGTTATGGTGGTGAAGAATTTTGCTTAATTTTACCTGACACGTCTGCTGAAGGTGCTTTATTAATAGCAGAGCAATTACGTATAGCGATAAGTGAAGAGTCGTTTAAATTTCAAAATATTGAAATATCAATTACCATTAGTGCAGGTATTTGTACTTATCAACAACAAAAAAATATAGGACCCGAGCAAATATTTTCAGGGGCCGACAAAGCGTTATATCAGGCCAAACATAATGGCCGCAATCAAACACAACAATATGTCTTAACTGCCTAGGCATATTTTCATAGAATAACTTTAGGAATACTCATGTTTAACAATGGTAATGCCGCTTTTGGCCAATACCCTGCTCGTCGAATGCGCCGCATGCGTGCCGATGACAATACACGTCGTTTGATGGCTGAATCACAACTCACAGTCAATGATCTCATCTATCCTGTTTTTGTATTGGAAGGTGAGAATAAACGAGAAGCAATCGCTTCAATGCCAGGTGTTGAACGTAAAAGTATCGATCTTTTATTAGAAGAAGCGCAAGAGTTAGTTGACTTAGGTATTCCTGCAATTGCGATATTTCCAGTTACACCAAGCGAAAATAAATCGTTAATGGCTGAAGAGGCTTATAATTCACAAGGTTTGGCTCAACGCACTGTACGTGCACTTAAGGCTAAATTTCCAGAACTTGCGGTGATCACTGATGTTGCGCTTGACCCTTTTACCACACATGGTCAAGACGGTATTTTAAGTGAAAGTGACCATAACAAAGCGGGGAAAAAAGGTTACGTTGTTAACGATGTCACTAAAGATATTTTAGTGAAGCAGGCTTTATCTCATGCTGAAGCAGGAGCCGATATCGTTGCGCCATCAGATATGATGGATGGTCGTGTTGGCGCTATTAGACAGGCACTTGAAGAGAACGGTTTTGTTAATACTAAAATATTAGCTTACTCAGCAAAATATGCGTCTAATTATTATGGTCCATTTCGCGATGCGGTAGGCTCTTCAGGTAATATCAAAGGTGGCAATAAGCATACTTATCAAATGGACCCTGCTAACAGTAATGAAGCGATGCATGAAGTTGCTCAAGATATTGCTGAAGGTGCTGATATGGTTATGGTTAAGCCGGGTATGCCCTATTTAGACATTGTTCGCCGCGTAAAAGATACTTTTCAAGTACCGACATATGCTTATCAAGTAAGCGGCGAGTATGCTATGCATATGGCTGCGATACAAAATGGTTGGTTGGCAGAGAAGCCTTGTGTTATGGAAGGTTTACTCGCTTTTAAACGTGCGGGAGCGGATGGGATTTTAACGTACTTTGCTAAACAAGTAGCCCGTTGGTTGAAAGAAGATAAATAAGTAGCATGTAATCTGACTTATTTAATGATTAAAAAACGCGACTATGTCGCGTTTTTATTTGTTTATGCAAAGTCTTTTTTAATGAGTACTTTCTGACAAGAAGCCCTTGTCATAAGTTTATCAAGATAACGTGTTAAGTTAGGAAACCCTGTTAATAAGTTATAGTCGGTAGGTAAACAACTTATATAATGCAGCATTGGCGCTAATAAAGCATCGGCAATAGTAAATGTATCCGTAGAAAGGGCAGTTTTATTGTGAAGTATTTTATCAATAGTTGTAAGCATAGAAATTACTTTAGGTTTGACTTGATTAACAACGTCTACGCGTACCGTACCATTTTCGCCTTGGGGGAAGGCAAACTCGAGTAAATAATCACGTAGTAGTACTTTATCTATATCAATTGATATTAAAGCACATAAAGCATCGTGAGCAGCATATTCTATGCTGTCATGAGGTTGTAATTCTCTATCATTATCTAAATAGCGACAAATGCTGGATGTTTCAGGTAAGATTAATTGATCTTGTATTAATATGGGCATTTTTCCAAAAGGGTGTAACTCTAGATGCCTTTCACTTTTAAAGCCTATTGTCTCGCCATTTACTTCGATACCTACAGTATAAGGTATCTTTTTTTCTTCACAGACCAACATAACTGTACGGACAAAATTTGAAAAACTTGGGCCATATATGTGCGTAGTTTTCGATGTCATTTTATTCTCCTAAGGTATGAAGTTTATTTAATATACGTACTGCTGAAATATGTTCAAGAACATATTTTGATCTTATGAAATACTAGTCATCGAGATAATTGGCTAATAGGAGTAGAATATGGGTTGGCAAGAAACACATAAAGAAGTATCGAAAGACCGAATATTATGCAGTGCAGCAATGCTTTTTACTCGGCATGGCTTTGAACAAATTTCTATTGATCAAGTGATGAAAAAAGCCGAATTAACCCGTGGTGCTTTTTATAGCCATTTTCGGTCAAAAAGTGATTTGTATGCACAGGCGATTAAGAAAGCTGCAAAAATTGCCTTTAAAGGAAAACCTGAGAATCGATCTCAAAATATAAAGGATTTAGCTTCGTATTATTTGAGTACCCCGCATCGAGATGATGAATATGAGCAAGGTTGCCCATTAGCCTTTTTAGTCTCTGATATAAGTCAGCAAGACAAACAAGTAAAATCAACCTATACAGAAACTTTCAAAGCATTTGTTGCACAAGCAGAGCTACTTGCTCAAAATAGGGAGAGTGCTTTACAAAGTGCCGTACTGATGATTGGAGGCCTTGCAATTTCTAGAGCCTTGGCAGATGAAGACTTTAGTAACGATTTATTGATGGCCTGCCAAGCGGGTATTACAGCAATATCAAAGGATGAGAGTTAAATCTAATTAGGAAATGTAGAGGGAGGGCCATTACTTTTTAGGTCATATTCATTTTATTCAAGAATAATTACTTTACTTGTGTTGGTTAAAATAAAGCAACATAGCTTTGGCTTATTTTACCGAGAACAAGTGCGTCATAATTTAATAGAATGGGTATAAAATAAATCTTAGATAATTTTAGCATCAGGAACGAGTTGAAATAATAGACCTTCACGAAGAGCGCCATTTGATAATTTTAATGTTTCAATATTCAAGCACTGAAATAAGGCAATCAAAATACTTAAACCACTAGCTAATACAGCCTTACGATCAGCCCTTAACCCTATAATACTTATATTTTCTATCGTTTTACAGTGTATTAATGTGTCTTGAATTTCATAAAGGAATGCCAAGGTAATAATAGGCTCTTGCTTACGGTGGTTAAGTATTTCTGCTAAGGCTTGCATGGTACCAGAGCTGCCAACCGCCGATTGCCATCCTAACTGAATAAATGCTTCTTTTACGCTATTAATTACATCAGAGGCATTGGCGATACATTGTTCAAAGTTCTCTTGTTTTAACAGGCCATCCGTAAAGTACTTTCCAATAAAACTGACACAACCAATCTCTAAACTAACCACTTTTCTTGCGGTACAGCCCGAGCCAATAATAATTTCAGTGCTAGCACCGCCAATATCAAGCACCAGTTGTTTTGTTAATAATATGGATTTATTGTCTGAGGTATGAGCAACGCCGCTATAAATTGTTTTAGCTTCATCTTCACCACTGAGTAATTTTATCGGTTTAGGTAATATTAGTTTAGCAGCGTCAAAAAAAATCTGATTGTTCTGTGCAATACGTAATGCGGCTGTGGCGACAATTAGAGTATTTTCTATTGGAATAGTATTTAAGTATAGGGAGAAATTTTTAAGACAATCTAAACCGCGTATTATAGCTTCGTTGGTTAGTTGATTATGACTATCTAATCCTGCAGCTAAGCGTACTTTTTGCTTAACCTTATTGACGGTTTTTATAGATTTACCCGCTGGGGTAACAATTAATTGGGTAATAAGAAGATGGAAACTATTAGAGCCTAAATCGACTACAGCATAATGAGTATCATCATACTGTGGTATTGCCGTTTCTCTTTTTTCAAGTACGGCTTTATTTAGGCTCTCTAGATTACTCAATGTGCTGATAGTCGCTAATTAACTACGATTGCTACTATGATTACTACGGTTGCCCGAGTTAGGGCGTCCACCTTGTCGATTACCTGTTCTAGATGTATTAGGTCTAGGACGGCGTTGACGAGGCTTAGGTTTTGGTAAGTCAGTTAATAAAGCATCATGGTCATATTTTGTTACTGGGAGTTCATGCTCAATATAGGTTTCAATTTCAGGTAAATTAAAAACATATTGTTCACAAGCCAGACTAATAGCATGACCCGTTTCACCTGCTCTACCTGTACGACCTATACGATGTACATAATCTTGGCAATCATCGGGTAAATCGTAGTTAAATACATGCGTTACACTTGGAATGTGTAAACCACGTGCCGCAACATCGGTTGCGACTAAAATATCGACACTACCTTCAGTAAATTGTTCTAATATTTTTAAACGTTTCTTCTGAGGTACATCGCCAGTTAATAAACCGACACGAATACTATCAGCATTTAAATGGTCAAACACTTTTTCACAAACGTGTTTAGTGTTAGCAAATACAATGGCTTTTTCTGGCCAATCTTCTTCAATTAATGTTTGTAGTAAAGTCATTTTATCTTCGTTTGAAGGATAAAATAGTTCTTCACTGATACGGATATTCGTTTTTTGCCCTGGCGCTACTTCTACGCTTGTTGGCTCGTTCATATGGTCAAAAGCTAGCTCTTTAACACGGAATGATAAAGTGGCGGAGAAAAGCATGCTTAAACGTTCTGTTGCTGGAGGCATCTTATCAAACATATAACGAATATCTTTAATAAAACCTAAATCAAACATTCTATCGGCTTCATCAAGTACAATGACTTCGATATTATTAAGGTTGTATATGCCTTGCTTCATGTAATCAATTAATCGACCACAAGTACCAATAAGAATATCAACGCCTTGTTCAAGTACTAAGCGTTGGCTTTCATAGCCTTCGCCGCCGTATACAACACCAAGACGTAATCCGGTGCTTTCAGCCATTTCTTTAGCATCACGATGAATTTGTATCGCTAATTCACGTGTAGGTGCCATGATTAAGGCACGAGGTTGATTATGTTTAGGCGCTTCTTTTTGAAGCAGATGATGGAAAGTAGCAGCTAAAAAGGCAATGGTTTTACCTTCACCTGTTTGTGCTTGGCCAGCTATATCAGTGCCTTGCAAAAGAACGGGTAAAGATTTCGCCTGAATAGACGTACAATAGTCGAAGCCCATAGCTTCTAGTCCGGTGACTACTTGCGGAGCAAGATTTAGGTCAGCGAATTTTGTTTCAGTTAAGTGTGTTTTTTTCATGCCGGTAGCTTAACATTTTTGTTTGCGAAATAGTTGCTTAATAAATAAATAAATAATTCGTACGATTTAATTAATCTTAATGCACTATAAAACAGTATTGGAAAAGTCTAGAATCACGGTATAATAAGAAGATTAGTCGGTATACTTACCGCAAAGGCATTTTGCCATAACAAACGGAGAATATAATGAACGATAAAATTGTTCAGCTAACTGATGATAGCTTTGAAGCAGATGTATTAAAAGCATCAGGTTTAGTCTTAGTTGATTTTTGGGCTGAATGGTGTGGTCCATGTAAAATGATTGCCCCTGTACTTGATGATATTGCCACGGAATACGATGGTAAGGTAACTGTTGGTAAATTAAACATAGATGATAACTCAGCGACACCACCTAAATATGGTGTACGCGGTATCCCAACATTATTACTTTTTAAAGACGGCGAAATTGCTGACACTAAAGTTGGCGCATTATCAAAAACTCAATTAAAAGAATTTTTAGATAAAAACTTGTAAGCTTCAATATAAAAGCCTGATAACTGAGACCTAGTTAGCAGGTTTTTTTATTTATAACGGTCAAATATATTTACTTACATTTTTATTCTACCTTTACCTAATCAATTTTTAGTGCTAAATTTACCACCTGAGTACAAAATTACATCGCTTTATCTCAATTCTCATTTTTATATAAACATAAACCAACATTGAAAATATACTAGTGTCGGCAATCGCCAAAGACACTGTCACTTAAAATAGTTTAAGAAACCCCCTATGAACCTTACCGAATTAAAAGAAAAATCCATTAACGAATTGGTTGAGCTTGCCGCAACAATGAAGCTTGAAAACCTTGCAAGAACACGTAAACAAGACATAATTTTTGCTATTTTAAAAGCACATGCTGAAGGTGATAATGATATTTTCGGCGGCGGTGTTTTAGAAATTTTACAAGATGGTTTTGGCTTCTTGCGTTCTGCAGACTCTTCGTACTTAGCAGGCCCAGATGATATTTATGTATCGCCAAGCCAGATTCGTCGTTTTAGTATGCGTACAGGTGACACCATTCAGGGTAAAATCCGTTCTCCGAAAAAAGGTGAACGCTACTTTGCCTTATTAAAAGTAACTGAAGTTAACTTTGATAGACCTGAAAATACACGTAATAAGATATTGTTTGAAAACCTAACACCTATTCATCCGAATGGTCGTATGATCATGGAGCGTGGTAATGGTTCTACCGAAGATATAACCGCACGTGTTATTGATTTAGCGTCACCCATTGGTAAAGGACAACGTGGTTTAATTGTTGCGCCGCCAAAAGCAGGTAAAACATTATTATTACAAAACATTGCCCAGAGTATCGCACATAATCATCCAGACGCTGAGTTAATGGTATTGTTGATTGACGAGCGTCCAGAAGAAGTAACTGAAATGCAACGCCTTGTTAAAGGTGAAGTAATTGCTTCAACATTTGATGAACCAGCAAGTCGTCATGTACAAGTAGCTGACATGGTCATTGAAAAAGCCAAACGCTTAGTTGAGCACAAAAAAGACGTTATTATTTTATTAGATTCAATTACGCGTTTAGCACGTGCTTATAACACGGTAATTCCTTCGTCAGGTAAAATTCTATCGGGTGGTGTTGATGCCAATGCTTTACATCGTCCAAAACGTTTCTTTGGTGCGGCGCGTAAAATTGAAGAAGGTGGTAGCTTAACTATTATCGCCACGGCGCTAGTAGAAACTGGCTCTAAAATGGACGAAGTTATCTACGAAGAATTTAAAGGTACAGGTAATATGGAATTACACCTGTCACGTAAAATTTCTGAAAAACGTGTTTTCCCGGCAATTAATATTAACCGTAGCGGTACGCGTCGTGAAGAGCTTATTACTAAGCCTGATGAATTACAAAAAATGTGGGTTCTGCGTAAGGTTGTTCATGAAATGGATGAAGTGGGTGCCATTGAGTTCTTAATCGACAAACTTGCAATGACCAAAACTAATGATGAATTTTTTGATTCAATGAAGCGTAAATAAACGCTGCATTAATTGATTAATCTTAATTAATGAAAACCAGTCTAATGACTGGTTTTTTTATTTTACCTATCCCTTATATTGGTAACTTATATGAAATACAGTGATTTAAGAGACTTTATCAGTCAGCTTGAAAAAATAGGTCAACTTAAGCGTATTACTCAGCCTATATCTACGCACCTAGCAATGACTGAGATTAGTGATCGAACGCTAAGAGCGAAAGGGCCAGCATTACTTTTTGAAAATGCCGTGAATGAAAAGGGCGAACGCTACAGCATGCCCGTATTAACTAATCTTTTTGGTACCCCTGATAGAGTTGCCTTAGCTATGGGCCAGGAAAACGTTGCTGCTTTACGCGATGTAGGTAAGTTATTAGCGATGCTGAAAGAGCCGGAGCCACCCAAAGGCTTTCGTGATGCAATAGGTAAAATACCCGTATATAAGCAAGTATTAAATATGCCGGTAAAAGTCATAAAAAAACCATTATGCCAACAAATAGTACTTTCTGGCGATGATGTTGATTTAACTAAAATGCCCATTCAAACCTGTTGGCCTGGTGATGTAGCGCCATTAATTACTTGGGGGCTAACGGTTACAAAAGGACCGCATAAAGAACGTCAAAACTTAGGTATTTATCGACAACAAGTCCTAAGTAAAAATAAAGTCATTATGCGCTGGTTATCACACCGAGGTGGTGCGCTTGATTTTCAAGAATTTAAAAAAGAGCATCCGGGTGAAAAATATCCTGTTTCTGTAGCATTAGGCGCAGATCCAGCCACTATTTTAGGAGCGGTAACACCGGTTCCTGACACGCTATCCGAATATGCTTTTGCCGGTTTATTACGGGGGGCTAAAACAGAAGTTGCTAAATCTATTAGTAATGATTTAGAGGTACCAGCTACGGCGGAAATAATTTTAGAGGGATATTTAGATCCTGTTGAAACGGCGCCAGAAGGCCCTTATGGTGATCACACGGGTTATTACAATGAGGTAGATAATTTCCCTGTAATGACCGTAACACATGTCACTATGCGTAAAGATGCTATTTATCACAGTACATATACGGGCAGGCCACCTGACGAACCGGCAATCTTAGGTGTAGCACTTAATGAGGTCTTCGTACCTATCTTACAAAAACAATTTCCAGAAATTCAGGATTTTTATTTACCCCCTGAAGGCTGTTCTTATCGTCTTGCTGTTGTCACTATTAAAAAACAATATGCGGGTCACGCTAAACGAGTAATGATGGGTGTTTGGTCTTTTTTACGACAATTTATGTACACTAAATTCGTTATTGTGTGTGATGATGATATTAATGCGAGAGATTGGGAAGATGTTATTTGGGCAATGACTACGCGGATGGATCCAAGCCGTGATACCGTTTTAATAGAAAACACCCCAATAGATTATCTTGATTTTGCCTCGCCTGTTTCAGGTTTAGGTTCTAAAATGGGATTGGATGCTACTAATAAATGGCCAGGTGAAACAAACCGTGAATGGGGAGAACCCATAGAGATGACCCAGGAAATAAAAGATCAAGTTGATGTGCTTTGGGATGAATTAAATATTATATAAAATTACTGACCATACTGCCTTAATAAGCTTAGTATCGTCAGCAATTCATTTTATCATTGTCTAATAATACTCATAATTTCTATAAAGAGTTTTTTAAAAGTAATCATCTAAAAGATATTACAATAAAGTAAAATAAAGGTTTAAAAGAATGAAGACAATCCATTGTCAAATACAGTCGTTAACATCATTAACGCCACACGTATATAAAGTACTATTAAAGCCAAGTGAAAAAATTAATTTTGTCCCAGGTCAATACTTGAACTTTGTTATGAGTGATAAAGATAAACGTCCATTTTCAATTGCCAGTTCACCCAATAGTGATTTGATTGAGTTGCAAGTAGGGGCTTTTGTTGCTGATAGCTACCCTATGCAAGTCATTGAATGCATTAAAGCAAGCCAAGAGAGTGGTGATGCAATAACAATTGAAATACCTTTAGGCAACGCACAATTGCGTACGGCAAGTGAACGTCCCTTATTATTACTTGCCGGTGGTACGGGTTTCTCTTACATTAAGTCAATGTTTGAATATTTAGCGGAACAGAAATCACAGCGTTCTGTAACGGTTTATTGGGGCTTACGTGAAGAAGCGGCAGCCTATGAACTTGAAAAAACGATGGCGACTATTTCAAAAATATCGCAGGCTAACTTTATTCCGGTTATTCAGAATATTGATGAAAACGCCGCTGAATCATGGCAGGGTAAAATAGGTTTAGTACATCAAGTTGCGATGAATGATATCGAAAACTTTGAATCTTACGATATTTATTTAGCCGGACGTTTTGACATGGTTGGTGCTATTCGTACTGACTTTGTTGAACGGGGCGCGCTAGTAGAACATATGTATGCAGACGCCTTTGCTTTTATTTAACCAATAAGGTCCATATAAATGATCAAAAAGCACGCTATAGGCGTGCTTTTTGATTTATGGGTATTATTTTAGCGCAAAAATTTTAAAGCGTTGTTTGATAATAAATGGGTATTAATTTTGTTTAAACCCTGCTTCTATCAAATCTAGCTGAGCGATAGCAATAACGGCTTGTGTTCTATTTCTAACATCAAGCTTTCTAAAAATAGCGGTTGCATGTGCTTTGATTGTTGCCTCTGATACATTGAGATCATAAGCAATTTGCTTATTTAACATGCCTTGCGCAAACATCATCAATATACGATATTGTTGCTGCGTTAAACTAGCGACACGTTCAGCAATATCACCCTCTTTATTATCCCTTTTTTTTTGCTCAAATAAAGCGGGTAACCAGATGCTCCCCGATAATACGGCCACTATAGCTGAATAAATGTCATCA